>Ga0315274_10007601_pt1 | contig 15687 bp, 12 predicted proteins | sample YL17G02_20_MG_FD_203700 | JGI IMG/M metagenome (GOLD analysis project Ga0315274, IMG submission 203700) | Sediment microbial communities from Yellowstone Lake, YNP, Wyoming, USA - YL17G02_20 | ecosystem: Environmental > Aquatic > Freshwater > Lake > Sediment | place: USA: Wyoming | collected... | reverse complement strand
GGGGACCCGGCCACGGGCCGCGACTCCTACATCGCAGCGAGCTACGTCAAATTCGTCGAGGCCAGCGGGGCCCGCGTCATCCCCTTCTTCCACGACGCGCCGGCCGAGGAGACCGACGCTCGCTTCGCCGCCGTCAACGGCGTGCTTATCCCGGGAGGGGCGGCGCGCCTCAGCCCGGGGCACACGTTCTTCGACGTCGCCGCCCGGGTGATCGACCTGGCGACCGACGCGAATCTGAAGAAGAAGGAGCACTTCCCCGTTTTCGCAATCTGCCTGGGGTTTGAGGCCCTGGGCGTCCACCTGTCTGGCAACGCGAGCCTGCTGTCGGCCTTCGACGCCGAGGACACGGCGGCGCCGCTCTACTTCACGGAGGCCGCCGAACGGTCGCGGCTGTTCGGCTCGATGCCGCGCAAGGTCAGGGAGAGCCTGGCCTCGAAGCCGTTCGCGCGCGAGTCGCATTCGTGGGGCATCTCTCTCGCGAGCTTCGAGGGGGAGGAAAAGCTGAAGGACCAGCTCGAGGTGCTGAGCCTGAGCTCGGACCCCGAAGGGAGGGTCTACGTCTCGTCGATGGAGCACAAGACGCTGCCGTTCTCGGCGACGCAGTGGTGAGAGCGGAAGAGCGGGGGAAGGTTTCTTTTTCTTTTTCCGGGCTTCTTTCTTTTTCCGGGCTTTACGCAGAAAGAGAGAAGAGGAAAAGACTGACTCTTTTCCCGTCTCTTTCTAAACTTCAAAAAAAAATCTTTCTTTCATAGGCACCCGGAGAAGAACGCCTTCGAGTGGGGCGACAAGCTCCACATCCCGCACTCCGAGGGAGCGGTCGAGGTCACGCACGCCGTCGGCAGGTACTTCATCGACGGCGCGCGGCGCAACTCGCACGGGCTCGGCGGGGACGTCCTGGCGGAAGACGACCTTCTCATTTACAACCACCCGCTGACGTTCACGGGAAGGCACGAGAAGAAGGAGGATCGGCCCTGGCTGGACGAGGCGTACATCTTCCCGCCCTGGGATACGTGGAAGCGGTGCCTCGAGAGGTCGAGAAGCAGCGAGGAAGGGAAGCGGAGGAGAGATGACGACGGCGACGACGACGACGACGACGACGAGCTCTGCCGCCGGTATCGCTCCCCGTCCTCCGACGTTCAGAGGAAGAAGAAGAGCCACGAGGAGAAGAAGAAGGCCAAGAAGAGCAGCCACGGCAGCAGCCACGGTAGCAGTCACGAGCAGCACAAGAAGCAGCAGAGCCAAAAGAAGACGGTGTCTCTGCGGCTCGCAGGCGTCTGAGGAGGAAATTTTATTTTTAATTTTTAAAACTCTCTCGTGTGAAAAAATTCTCGCCTTTTTTTCCTTCAATTACAAAAGGGGGGCTCCTCCTACTTTTTCGAAGCCACGAGAACGGCCTCAGAGACGGCAGCTGCCCAGTCTCCTGGCGGAGCCCCCGGCCCCGCGTCGGAGACCCTGAATTCCACCAGCGTCGGAGTAGAAGAAGAAGAAGAAGAGACCTCGGAGGGGAGGAGCGCGGCGGCAGCGAGCGCGGCGGCGGCGTCCCCCGCCGCGACAGGCCTCTCGCTCCTCGCCACGTCTCCATCTCTGCTTCCGACGATCATCAGAGAGCCGCCGCCGGGGGCGTCCCGCACCCCTCCGACCGCGCGGATGAGCGTCAGAGGGACGACACCCCCGGAGGAAGAGGAAGCGGAGGAGCGGAGCGCCGCCTCCCTCTTCGGGTCCGAGACGGCCGCGGCCTCGTTTCTCCCTCCGAGGCCCGCGAGCAGGGCCCCGAGCCCCCCGCCGCGCTGCCCGTCTCCCACGAGGGCTACGAGGCGAGGAGGAGGAGCAGGGGCAGAGGCAGCGGAAGAGCCCTCTCGCAGCAGCAGCGGCAGCAGCTCCAAGACTTTCTCCCACCCGCCGCCGGCGACGACGACGGCCCGCGCCCTTTTCAAAGCCTCTTGGACGCCCTTCCCGTCCCTCTCGTCGACGGGCACCGCGTATTTCCCGAAAGAGGAGAGCGCGGCCTCGCGGTCCTTGACCAGGGGCACAAGGAAGGTTTTGGGTCGGGGCTCGGGAAAGTCTATCGCGGGCTCGAAGTCGTCGTCGTCGTCGTCGTCGTCGTTCTCGCTGTTTTCGGGGGGGAGGAGGAGCAGCTCGTCGTCAAAGAGGCCTGCTCCCCCCTCTTCGCCGAAAAAGCCCAGGTCCTCCTCGGCCTCCCCCGTCGCCAGGATCAGCTGGAGCAAGACCGCCTCCGCCACGGGGCCTCCGTCGGCCGAGACGACCACGACGGCGTCCCTGGTGCCCTCTGGCGCGGGAGGGAGAGCGGAGGAAGAGGAAGGGAGAGAGGGAAGCGGAGAGGAAGAGGTCGACGTTGCCGCTGCCGCTGCCCCCCCTGTCGTCGCCGCCTCTCCTCTGTCGCCGTCCCTGGGCAGGCCGTCAAAGTCCCCTCCTCCTCCTCCTCCTCCCCCTCCTCCTCCAGCTGCTTCCATCTCGTCGCTCTCGCCGTACCACTTGCGCAGCTTGGGCCCGGCAATCATAAAGTCGAGCAGCTCGTCCATCCCCTGGCGCTGCTTCTTCTTCTTCGGAGGAGGAGGGTTCGCGTCGTCTGGCAAAGCAGCGAGGAGGCGAGGGCGAGGACGGCGATCGCCGCTGTCGCTTTTCGCTTGGAATGCGGCCCCTGAGCGCCCCATGGCGGCGCGATTGAGCAAGCTGCGATGCATGTTGACAGATAAAAAGCCACTGGAGCAGTGAGGGGACCAAACGGATCTCGAAAAGGGCGCAGAAACGGCGCGGCTAGATCGAGGGAGAAAGAGCCTCCTCGACGAAATTGTGAAAATTGCGAGGCGACAATCTCACTCTTTTCTTTTTTCTTCGCTTGAAAGAAGAAAGAGGCGGTGCGGCATAGGCGCGCTCTCTTTCTGTTTATCTCTTTCGATTATCTATCGAGCGCGTGCTCTTGCGAAGAGCGCAGTCACAGCAGCGGTCGAGAGAGAAAAGAGAGTCGACTGGAAAGCAGGGGGGGGGAGAACAAAAACAAAAGCCGTCAAAATCGCCATCGAAAGAAAATAAAAATGTTTTACTCTCTGACTCTGGAGAAAGAGCTCGAGCTCCAGCCGCGCTTCTTCGGGCCACGCATGCGCGAGGTGCTCCAACAGAAGCTGATATCAGAGGTGAGAGGTTTGGAGAGTAGAGGAGGGAAGGAATTAAGAGCAAAAACGAGAAAGCATTTTGAAGCATCGTTGACGGCAAGAAGCGGACGAAACTCTCAACCCTCTTCTCTTCTTTTAAAAAAAACGTTTTCTTCTCCTTCCAGGTCGAGGGCACCTGCTCCGGGAAGTACGGCTTCATCATCTGCGTCACGGGCATCGAGTCCGTCAGCCAGGGCGCGATCCGCGACGGAGGGACCGGATCGGCGACCTTTGCTCTCCGGTACGGCTGTCTGGTGTTCCGTCCGGCGCGGGGCGAGGTGCTCGACGCCGTCGTCGCCTCCGTGTCCAAGGTCGGGTTCTTCGCCGACGCCGGGCCTATGCAGGTGTTTGTCTCGAACCATCTGATCCCGGACGAGTACGAGTTCAGCAGCGGCGGGGGCGGGGGCGGGGGCGGAGGAGGCGGCGGCGGTCACGGTGGAGGAGGCGGAGGCGAGCCGGCGTTCGTCGCCGCCGACGAGGGGTCCCGCGTCGCTCCGGGCGCCGAGGTGCGCCTCCGCGTCGTGGGAACGAGGATGGACGCGAACGAGATCTTCTGCGTGGCGACGATGAAGGACGACTACCTCGGGGTGATCAACGCCGCGGCGGGGTAGGAGCGAGAGAGAGTTTTTTTTGTTTCGATGTTTCTTTTCGGGGTTTTCCCCCTGCTGTCATCATAGAACTTTTTTCCCCAACCTTTTCGTCGTTTCTTTCGGGCGACTGGCTCCTTTTCTTCTCTCTCTCTCTCCCTCTGGTGCTTGAGAGAGATTCAGGTGCTTCCTCGCTTCTGCAAGGGTCACCCGTCATGAGACCCCTCCCGATCCCGCCTGGAGCGACGGCGCGGAGCTGTCCCTGGCAGCAGTCGAGGGCGCAAACGAGGGCGAGTGCCGGTGTCGCCGTCGCGGCATCGACGACGACGCACGCTAGCCGTGACGTTGATGCAGCGCCTCTTCGGGCTTCGAGTGCTGCCACCGCTGCGCAGTCTCCGTCTCCGTCTCTTTTCCGACGGGCAAGGAGAAGAGAGGATGTGATCGTTTGTCGAGCAGCGGCGGCGAGCAGCAGGAGCGACGACGGCTCCAATGCCGATTCTTGCGCCGAGCGCGGCGCCGGCGGCGACGACCTCGGCGGCGAGGGCGACGAACCCCTCCGGAATGCCGCCCTGCTCTCGCAGCTCCTGGCCGCGCTCGACGCCGGAGGCGCCCCCTCGGTGGCGTCGCTGACCTCGAGGGGCGCTCCCTGCGAAGGTGCGAGGTCTCTCCGATTCATGCAGTGGCTCTCCGACAGAGAGGACGAAGGAAAGGGAGGAGGAGGGGGAGGAGGAGGAGAGGGAGAAGGAGGGGGAGGAGGAGGAGGAGGAGTGAGCTGCCGCTCCTCTCCCCTCTCCCGCCTGGGCGAAGTCCTGACCGTCCTGAGGGAGGGCCTCCACGCCACTGCCTTCGAGGAGCTCCAGGAGGCCCTCGCCGCCGCGATCGCCGAAGCAGAAGCAGCCGATGAGGAGGGAGGAACGGAGGGGAGGACGAGGCTCCTCTTGGCCGAACAGCAGGGCCTCCTCTCCGCCCCCTCCCCGCACCCCGCGGGAGCCGAAGGCGGCGAAGAGGGCGGCGAAGGCGCAGAAGACGCCGTCGAAGCCCTGGTCGCGCAACGCTGGCGCGCCCTTACCGCCGCGAGGAGCGGCGGCGGACTCGGCTCCAAGGCCGGAGGAGGCGGCTCCTCTCCCTCGCTCGCGGCGGCGGCGGCGCTCTCGCTCTCGCTCTCGCGACAGGGGCTCGCCGCGGCGCAGCGGCGGGCCTCCTCCCTGTCCGAGGGGGTGAACCTGCAGAGGGCTCGCTCGGCGATGGAGCTGATGGGGAGGGTGAGGACCCGGAGGAGCGGCGACGGAGGGGAAGGAGGGGCGGGAGAGGCGGAGGAGGGGCGGAACGACGGCGGGCCCGGAACCGAAACCGGAGCCCTTCCTCTCGCTCCGGCCTCCCCCTCCCCTCCTCCGCACGAGAACCTCTCCCCTCTCCCCGCCGAGGCCGCCGTCGCCGCCGCCCTCGCCGGGGACCCCGCGCCGCGCATCCTCGCCCTCCTGCTCGAGGAGCCCGACCCGAGCGCGCGGGCGGCGCTGCTGCCGGACGCCTTCGACGCCGGCGGAGGAGAGAGTCCGGATGCTCCCGCGGCGGCGCGCGAGAGCGAGCGCGGGGAGGCAGAGGTCGACTTTGTCTTCACGACGCCGCTCAAGCTCGTCCAGGCGATCGACCTCGAGCTCGGGAGGCTGGAGCGGGCGGCGGCGGCGGGAGGGAGTCGGGGAGGCACCGGGGGCGGCGAGGGGTTTGCGACCCCTCCGCTCTTCCTCCCTGGACGGGGCCCCGCGGCCGCCCCGGCGGGAGGCGAAGAGCTCGTCGCCGTGCTGGAGGACCTCAGGCAGAGGGCGATGGAGTTTGTTTGAAACGGGTCGAATGAGAGAGGTGGAGACTCTCTTTTCTTTTGAAAAGTGAAACACTCATTTTTCTCCGTCGATCAAGCCGGTCGAAATTGAACTACCCAAAAAACTCTTTCGATGCGCTCGCCGGCCCTCCGCGCACTCGCCGGCTTCGGCGGCACCCTCGTGGCCCTGGGCGGCGCCACGCTCGTCGTCTCCACGGCGATGTCGGCGGTGATCAGGGTCGCCGCGAGGGCGCAGCAGGCCAAGAGGATGGTCCCCTGCAGGAGCTGCTGCGATTGCGGCGACGACGCTCCTTGGACCTCGACTTCCTCGGCCCCTTGTTCTTCGACCCCGGGCAAGCGCCGCTGCTCCGTCTGCCAGGGGCGCAGGGCCGTGCGCTGGCAGCCCTTCTCGGCGCCCCTGGCGGCGAGGTGGACGCTCTGCCCGCTGTGCGCGGGAAAAGGGCAGCAAGCGTGCTTCAACTGTTCGGGGACTGGCAAGGTCGTCGGGTCTGACGAGGAGGTCGCGGCGGAAAGGGGGAGGAAGGAGGCGAGAGCAGCGACAGAAGCAGCGATAGAAGTGCGGTGAAAGAGGGGCATTCTTGCTCTCTTTCTCTCTTTCTCTCTTTCTCTCTCTCGCTCTCTCTCTTTTATTGACGTTCGGGAGAAAGAGGTGATCAAATTGTAACAAACGAAAAACAGATGGAAAAAAAACTATTCAGTGCAAAATCGCCTTTTTCTTCTCGGCGCCGCCGCCGAACACCCTCGCCATTAAACCACCAAGCCCATTCTTCCTCTGCCCCCTCCTCCTCCTCCTCCTCCTCTCCCTCTCGCCCGCCACCCTCGCCCTCTCCTCCGCCAGCGCCGCCTCGCTCGCCGCCAGCGCCCTCTTGGCGCCGTCAAAGACGGAGAGCTTGACGCCCTTGTTCGGCAAGTTCTTCAGGCAGCTCGGCACAAAGCCGCGGTAGAGGGCGGGGACGCCCTCCTCCCTCGCGAGCGCCAGGGCGGTGGCGATGAGTTTGCCCTGGCGGACGGCGGCGGCGACGCCAGAGGAAGAGGAAGCGGCAGCAGCAGAAGCAGAAGAAAAAGAAGAAGAAGCCGCAGCGGCGGATGCGACCCCCAGCTGCACCCTCCGTCGAGCCGTGTCGAGAGGGTAACAGAGCGTCGTCGCGAGCCCGGCCGCCAGCAAGCCCCGGGCAAAGGGGGGCAGGGCGGCAGCGCCGCCGGCGCTCCCGGCGCCGCTCCCGGCGAGCAGGTCGAACGTCGACAGCTCGATGGCCATGTAGGGCGCGATCCCGGCGACCGAGGCGCCCAAGCCGCGGTAGAAAGCCCGCACGCCGCCCTCGGAGGCCAGGAGTTTGACCGCGGCCGGGAGAGAGCGCGCGGCCGGGTCGACGGCCATGCGCAGCCTGAGCGTGTCGAGCGGGTGCGTCGCCAGCGTGGCGACCATGCCCGCCGCCGCCCCCGCGGCGAGCCTGCGCCCCACGGAAAGGCGGGAGGAGGGGGAGGAGGAGGAGGAGGAGGAGGCGCCCTCTCTTTTCTCCTCCTCGGCGGCCTCCTCGGGGGCCAGCGCCCTCTTGAACAGCTCGTACGCGCACAGCTGCGTCGCCGAGTAGGGGACGACCTTCAGGATCTGCGGCAGGTTGCCCCTCCAGAGGCCCGCGACCCCCTCCTGCCTGCCGATGGCGGCGAGGGCGTCGACGACGCGCGAGACGGACCGCGCTCCGCCCCGGCCGACGGAGGACAGAGAGGCGGCGGCGAGGGGGCCGCCGCCCGCCGTCGCCGCCCTGATCGCGCCCGTCTCGAACCCGCCCGAGGTCTGGAGGAGCAGCTTGACCCGGTCCAGGGGGGCCGTGAGCGTCTTCCCGAGGGCGCCGGCGGCGGCCCCGGCGCCGAAGAGGACCGCGGCGCGCGGGACGGCCGCGGCGAGGAGCGCGTCGGGCCTGCGCGCGAGCAGCGCCGGCAGCGAGAGCGAGGTGCCGCCGGCGCCCTCGTCCTCGGAGTCGGAGTCCGGGGGGCAGCTGCTGCCTGCTCTTCGCCGCCGCCGACCCAGGAAGGCCAGCAGGGGCGACGGAGGAGAAGACGCCGTCATCGAGGCCGAGGTCGCGGACGCGAAGTAGGAGGAGAGGGTGTCGTTGCCGAGGGCGGCAGCCGCAGCCGTCGCCGCCGCCGACGACAGCCGTCGCCGCCGATGCCTCTGCTGCCGTTGCATCGATGGGCCGTTCGAGCTCGTCGAGCAGGGCGCGGCGCCGCTCGTGATCTTGGCTCCAGGCTCAGAGGGCTCGTTGCGACCCCTGGTGATAGACTGCGGGTCCCTCGTGGTCATCTCGAGGCGTGGAATCCCTGAGGCTTGAAAGATGGGCTGGCTGGACGAATGCAAGGTCGCTGCTGCCCCCGTCGCGAGACTCGAATCGCTTCCGTGCTTCGTTCTCGCGCCCCGATCCTCCCTTAGTTTCTCTCGTGACGATTTTCAGACTTTTTCGGAGAATGTCGCTCTGACGGCGGGAAGAGGCAAAGCGGGAGGAGGGCGTCTCCAAACACGCACGCTCAAGGTTGCAGAAAGAACAGATTGGTTTTTTCAAACTCCGAGTGTTTTGTTGCAAAACGAACAAACGAAAAAGAAAAAAAGCTCAGCTCTCTCTCTCTCTCAACTTCAGACAAAGGCGAACCACGCCAGCTCCGCAGACAGCGTCGGCTGGTCCTCCCCCAGAGCGCCCGCGCTCGTCGTCATCCCGGCGTCCGTCGAGGCGTCGTAGCCTCGCGGGGAGGCCCGGAGCAGGGAGCGGCGGCGGCGCGAGGACTCGGCGGAGCTCTCGCCGCCGCCGCCTCCCTCCGCCTCCCCCTCTAGCAAGGCTTCTTCCTCGGTCCCGGGCGCGAACTGCGCCAGCGGGAACTCGCCCTGGAGCCTCCCCGTGGCCATCAGGTCTCGCCAGCGGACCGTGGCCTCGCCCGCGACCCTGGCGTGGCGCCTGCGGCCCTGCGGGTCGACGCCGGCGGAGGAAACGTCCAAGACCTGCAGCGAGACGAACGCGTCGCCGTCGCCGTCGCCGCCGTCACCGCCGCCGCGGCCGCGGCTTCGGCGAGCCCGGGCGAGGTCCTTCGCGCCCAGGACGAGCTCGATCGGCTGCGTTTTTCGTTTTTTATGAGTGTCATTCGTCCGATCCCAAGTCGTTCGGCCGAATTGAAAGGAGGAAGAGGCGTGTTTTGGTGAGTTTCTTGGTATGGGTTCTCGTCTCTGCTGGTGCAAAGTGTGTTGCCAAACTTGTGCGTGAGGCATCTCCCAACCCCGCGTCAATTTAGGGTTTTGTTCTCGCAAAAAAAAAATCGATGCTCCCCGCCTCTCTCCCTCTCCCTCCCTCCCTCTCCCCCCCCCTCGTCTCCCCCGCCCCTTCTTCCTCTCACCTCTGTTAACGTCGGACTCGTCCCCCCCTTGGAGACGGGCCCGCCCTCCTCGCTCGCCCCCCCGCGACGGCGACGCGAACGACCCACGCCGCCGCCCCCCCCTCCGCGCGAGCGGCCCCAGCAGCCGGCGCCACAGCGGCGGTGGGCGCAGGTTCTTGGCGCGCCGGGGCCGCACGAAGAGGATCCCGCCCCCGAGGACGTCCGCGGCGCGCGAGGAGGGGGCGGCGCCGGAGGGGCCCGGGGGGGCAGCGGCAGGCTCCGCCTCGAGGTCTCCCCCTCCCCCTTCCGCCCCCCGCGCGCTTCCTTCCCTGCCCCCGCCGCGGGCGCCGCGGCCGCGGCCGCCCGCGAGCTCGATCTCCTCCTCGGAGAAGGCGTGGTACGCCAGCCGGACCAGCAGCAGCGGGGGGCCCTCCGGGGGCCTCCCCCCTCCTCCCTTCGAGCCCGCGCCGAGGAGGAGGAGCGGGGCGGCGAGAGCCGCGGAGAGGCAGCAGCAGAGGCTCGAGGTGCCCCGCGACGCGCGCCGCGAGGGCGTCGATCTCCGAGGAGGGGGAGGCGGAGGGGGAGGAGGGGGTGGAAGCCGGAGCCGAGAGAGGGGAGCGGGGGAGAGAAAGGACGGCGTCGTCGCTGACGGCGCGGGAAGGGAGGGAGGCGAGGCGGCCCCCCTCGCCTCCGGCCTCCCGCGCCCTCCTTTCCCCGTCTTGTCCCCCTCCTGCGAGCGGCTCGCTGGCAAGAGCTGCCTCCACGGAGAGGAGGAGGAGGAGGAGGAGGAAAGGGAGGGCGGGGAGTTTTCGGGACATGAGAAAAAAATGTTTCTTTTATCTCTCTCGTCGGTGAGATCTCGGGAGGCCGAGAGGGGGAAAAAAAATGAAAACGCTCTCTCTCAGAGCTCGACGGCTTTTCCTCACCTTCATTATCGTGTCTTTTGCTCGCGCTCTTCCCCTCGTCCCTTCTTTCGAAAAGTCCCGAGTTCTATCGACCCCAAATCTCTTTCCTCTCTTCTCTCTTCGGCGCGCACGCCCCTCAAAAGCCGTTTTCTCTCCCCCCTCAACGGCGGAGAGCTCTCGAGCACGCCTCGAAGACCAGAAACGGCAGCACTTTTCTTTTTTCCATTTGACGCCGCGAACGACGTCGACGACGACGACGGCGGAAGAAAAAAAACATCATCACACGATGGCCACGACCACGGACGGCACCTACTTCGTGGGACGCAACGAGCTCCTACAATGGATCAACTCGACGCTCAGCCTTGGGCTGACGAAGATCGAACAGGTGAGCGACTGAGAGCAGTATAGAGAGGAAGAGAAGAGGAGGGCACCCGGCCTGATGCCTCTCGCTCTTTTTTCTTTCCATCCGCGCATCATCATTCTTTGCTCTGTTTGAAAACACCTCGCGGCCCTTCGCTTTCCTCTCTCTTTGCTGCTTCGAAGAACTCCCCGTCGCCTTTCGACTCTCGAAGAGAAGAGAGGCAGCGAGACGTTTTCAGTAGAGAAAACAACACCCGTAACGGCTGCCCCCACTCTCTCGTTTTCGCCCTCCGTCGTTCCCTTTGTCTCTTCTTCTTCCTTCAACCTCAACAACTCTCTCTTTCCCTCCCCCCCCTCCAAAAAAAACAAACAACCAGACCGCCTCCGGCGCCGTCGCCTGCCAGCTCATGGACGCCCTCCACCCGGGATCGGTCAACCTCTCCCGTGTCGACTTCAACTCGAGGAGCGAGTACGACTCGATCGGCAACTACAAGGCCCTTCAGGCCGCGTTTGCGAAGGCGGGGATCGACAAGCCCGTCGACGTCGCGAGATTAGTGAAGGCGAGGCCGCTCGACAACATCGAGTTCATGCAGTGGTTCAAGGCCTACTGGGACTCGCGGACAGGCGGAGGGAACGAAGGCCATCTGGGCGGCTACGACGCCAGGGCGAGGAGGGCGGCGAGCAAGACCGGGGACGTGCGAGGGGGCGGGGGCGGGGCCGCTGCCTCAACCTCCTCGGCGGACGGGGTCGCTCCCCCTCTTCCGTCCAGGGCTCCCCTGGCGAGCAGGGAGAACAACGGCGCCAGGCCCGCTGCTCCTGCTCCCTCCCGCGCCGCCGCTGCCACCAAGGCAGCAGCGACAGCAGCAGCAGCGACGACACCGACAGCAGCGGCGAGACGGAGGGCCGCCGCTCCCGCCGCCGCCGCTCCCGCTTCCGACGCCGCAGCGGCCACCGCGACCGCGACAATCTCCGAGCTCACGTCCGCGCTGGCCGAGGCCAGAATCCGCGCCGCGGCCGCCGAGCGGGAGCGCGACTTCTACTTCGACAAGCTGCGCGACGTCGAGCTGCTCTGCGGCGCGCCCGGGCTGCTCGAAGACGGAAGCGGCGAGCCCGTCGCCGCGGCCGCGGCGGCGCTGAAACTGGTCGAGAGGGTGCTCTTCGCCGCCGACGAGGCCGGGGCCAAAGAGGTGCTGGCGGAGGCGGGCGTCGTGGGGGCGACAGGCGCGACGCCGCCGCCTCCGGACGAGGGCGAGGTGGTTGCGGATGGAAGAGAAGAAGGGCAGCAGCAGCGGCAAGAGGTTGCTGCTTGAAAATGAGAGAGAAGAGAGAGAAAAGAGAGAGAGAGCGGGGTAGGAACTGTAAAGAAAAAAGAAAAGTGAAGAACAAGAATTCTCAAGTTTGATGTCACATTTTTTTGTCTGTTTTGCTGCTTTGCCCCCGCCCGCCCGCCTTCTCTCTAGAAACCAGCTGTGCAGACAAGAGGGGGGGAAAGCCAGCCAGCGCAAGGAGGGGAAAGGAAAGAGAGAACAAGAGAAAACAGCCTGAGGTGCAGAGCGTTAAAGAAAAAGAAAAGAAACAAGGACTACTGAGCGAAGAAAAAAGAAACGTTCCTACTCGTCGTCGCCGCCCGTGGCGCCGCCGATGGTCCCGGCGGCGACGAGGTCGTCGTAGAGTTTCTGGGGTGGGGGCGAGAGTTGGTTGGGACAAGAGGGGGAAGAGAAGAAGAAGAAGGGTGTGAGAGAGAGAGTTCAGGGTACAAACCGCGAGAGAGGTTTTGTTGAAAAAAACTTGAACAAAAAACGATCAGCAGCTGACTCACCCCCTTGTTGTTCCCCTTCCAGAGCGAGTTCATCGCGTAGTCGACGGCCTGTTTCGTCGGGAATTTGCGAGAGTGGGTGAAAGAAGAAGAGGCGGAGTTTTTTGTTTGTCAGAGGGAAAGAAGAGGAAGGTCGAGAAGTTTTCCTCCTCTCTCGTCGCCCTTTCTTTCTTTGATTCGTCCACTCAAAAAAAACTCACCCTCTCGCCGACCATGGCCCCTCCGAGGATGAAAGCCACGTAGACGGAGTTCCGTCGCATCAGGAGCTGTCGATGAGCGAGGAAGGAATGGGCGAGAGAGATTGAAAAAGGGGTGAGAGAAGAAGCGGAGGGAGAGACGAGGAAAGCAATGAAGGGAGCACGAGGGCGCCGTCGATGCGCGCAGCAGCAGCAGCAGCAGCAGCAAAAGAAAAGCGACGACGGCTCTCGCTGAGAGAGAGGACGACGAAGAAAGAGCCCTTTTGCTCGCCCTTTCGCTCTAGTCTCTTTCCCCCTTTGCTGGACCTCGAACGGGTTCCGTGCAGCTGCAGTGGCCGCAAGCGAAGAGTAGTGGCAGCAAGGCGACGAGATCGAGAGGAGGGAAATGATGATCGTCGGCGACTTTTGGTTGGTCGCCGCCGTCTTTTTTTGCCTTTCTTCATCCCTTCTATCCATTATTCTGCACGGACCTTGTACCCTGCCTCGAGCACGGGGTGCCTCTGCGACTTGACGTAGTGGTGCTCGCCCGCCATGGTGAGAATGGGAGTGTGCTGTTCTTTCGTGAGAGAAGAAAGGAGAGGAAGAAGAAGAAGAAGAGAAACAGTGCATCGAGCCAACCGAGAGAGAGAGGGAAAAAAAAGGCAACTCCGACTCTCGACAAGATTCTTCACAAAAATCTTCCTCGAAAAGGGAAGGCTTCGATCGCAGCGTCCACTCCTGATCGTCACCTTTCTCGCCGACCATGGCCGAGCACCTCGCGTCGCTGTTCGGCACGGAGAAGGACAGGGTCAACGTGCGTTTTCTCTTTTGTGAGAAGAAAGAAAGAGGTTTGCATTCGACGGTGGCGGCGGCAGCGGCGGCGGCGGCGGCGTTTTTCGACCTCCTCTCTCTCTCTCTCTCTCTCGCCTGCCTGCACCTCCTCCCTCCTTCTTTCTCACCTCCCCTTCCCTCCCTCCCTTCCTTCTCACCCAAAACAACCAGTGCCCGTTCTACTTCAAGATCGGCGCCTGCAGGCACGGAGACCGCTGCTCGCGCGCGCACAACAAGCCCTCGGTCTCGCCCACGGTGCTGCTCCACAACCTCTGGCGCAGCCCCGCGGCCGAGGCCGCGGCCGAGGCCGCCGCCGCGGCCGCGGACTCGGGCCTCCCGCCGCCGCCCCCGAAGCCCCTGACCCCGGACGAGGAGCGCCGCGCCCAGGCCGACTTTGAGGACTTTTACGAGGACGTCTTCGAGGAGCTGGCGCAGTTTGGCGAGCTCGAGGCCCTGCACGTCTGCGACAACGTCGCCGACCACCTGGCCGGGTCCGTCTACGCGCAGTTCGCGGACGAGGACGACGCGATGAAGGCGATGGGCTCCCTCCAGCGCAGGTTCTACGAGGGCAGGCCGATCGTCGCCGAGTTCTCGCCCGTGACGGACTTCAGGGAGGCGACGTGCAGGCAGTACGAGGAGAGGTGCTGCGCCCGCGGCGGGTAAGGAGTTGGTTTTTTGGGTTTTTTTTGCTTTCCTTCGAGCGGAGCGGCAGCGGAGCGAAGCGTTTCTCTTGTTTTTCTCTTTCGAGCGGAGCGAAGAGGCGTTTCTCTTGTTTTTCTCTTTCGAGCGGAGCGAAGAAGCGTTTCTCTTGTTTCTCTCTTGTCTCCTAATCCCACACTTTTTCTTCCTCCCTTCCTTCTTTCTCCTCGTCGTCCACCGTCCCCCCCCCCCCGCCCCCCCTCCCCCCAAAAAACAACAACAGCTACTGCAACTTTATGCACCTGAGGCCGGTCTCGCGCTCCCTGCGCCGCGAGCTGTTCGGGCGGTGGGCAGACAGGGACAGGGACAGGGACAGGGACAGGAGGCCCTCGTCGTCGAGGCGCGGCGACCGCGACCGCGACGACGACCGGCGAGGAGAGCGAGGGGGGCGGGACAGGCGCGAAGACCGCGACAGGCGCGACGACTTTGACAGGAGGGACCGCTTCGACGACGACGGCGGCGGGAGGGACCGGGACCGCGAGCGGAGGAGCGGCGGCGGCGGCGGCGGCAGGCGCTCCCGCAGCCGCTCCCGCTCGAGGGAGCGGGGGCGAGGGAGGGAGGAGCGCGGAGGAGGAGGAGGAGGAGGGGGCGGCGGTCGGGAGTCGAGCGAGGAGCGCCGGGCGAGGATCGCTGCCTGGAATGCCGAGCTCGAGACCAAGTAGAGGAGGTGGCTTTGTTGTTGTTCCAGTTCTTCTCGCAGGAGTGTTTTGCAAAAGAACAAACAAACAAACAAAAAAAACGCAGCCCCCTCTCTTTTCGTTTTCTATTTTCTCTCCACGCTCTCCCTCTCTCCACCCTCTCCATCTCTACTCTCCCTCTCCTCCCCCTCCCCCTCCCAAGCTCGAAAAACACCCGGAACGGGCGAGGCGGGGCTGTGCTCGGCGGGTTGAAAGCTGCGGCAAGGGCGCGGGCCGGAAGGAACTTGCATCCCTTTCGAGCGCCGGCGCGCGCGCCGGGCATTTTCTTTTTTTTGAAACCTCGCGGCCGGAGCGGAAGAAAGGGGAAGAACCTTTCGATTCCTCTCCTTTCTCGCCTGGGCATCTGGAAAATGATCGCGAGTCCCCTGAAATTCGTCGAAAGAGACAAACTTTTCTCGCCACCCCTCGGTATTTGTCAAGCAGAGGAAGGGAAGAGAGGGAAGAAGGAGGGGAAAGAGAGGAAGGGGAAGGGGGAAACAACGGCGAAACGAATAGAAACCAAACCAAAGATTTAAGAAGAGTCTCGAGACTCATCTCTTTTTGCTCAACTCTCTCTCTCTCTCTCGACGATTGCGCGCGCCTCTCTCGATCTCACTCTCGGTCTCCCTCAAAGTTTCCTCTGTTCGCGGACAAGGAAACACAAGAAGAGGCACGGGAAAAGCCCACACCGGCTGTTTTTTTCGTTTTTCCGTTTTATTTTGTTGTCTTGTCGTTTTTCTTCTCGAGGAGGTTGTGCTCTCTCTCGATGAGAAAAACAGTCCCTGGAGGCGCTAGACGCTCTTTTTGGTCCCTTCACGTAAAACAGCCGCGTGTCGAAAAGCGGTGAAGAGGACGGAAACGCCTCGGGGGGTCCCGCAAAGTTGCGGTGGGTTTTTGTTTCGGATTTTTTTGTTGCCAAGGGGGGGGGAGAAGGCGTGTAATTTCCTTTCTTCCAGTTTGCGGTGCCCCATATGCAGAAACTGCGCTTGAGAGAAGGGGAGGGGCCGAGCGAGCGGGAGAAACGGAAAGAGAAGGAGAAGCATCCGAAGACGAGGAGGAGCCGGGCGGGATTCCGATTTCTCTCAGAGAAGGTCCGGCGAAAAACAGCGGCTCCTTCTCCCTCGCTCGATTCTCTCTTTCGCCCCTCGTTTCTTTTTGCCGCTGCTCGGTGTTTCTCCCTTCCCCTCCCGACACGTCGCGGAAGAGCGACGCTCGCAGCGGTCTCCTAGAAGGGGGGCAGCAAGAGTGGGGGGGTCGATTAGGGTTGGCCAG
>Ga0315274_10007598_pt1 | contig 15690 bp, 14 predicted proteins | sample YL17G02_20_MG_FD_203700 | JGI IMG/M metagenome (GOLD analysis project Ga0315274, IMG submission 203700) | Sediment microbial communities from Yellowstone Lake, YNP, Wyoming, USA - YL17G02_20 | ecosystem: Environmental > Aquatic > Freshwater > Lake > Sediment | place: USA: Wyoming | collected... | reverse complement strand
CTGCTGCGTTCGGCGGAGGGACAGGCGTACGTGATATCTCCATACACGAGAGCCTCTTTCAAAAGTCGGTTTTGTTGGGATTATTCCACGCGGGATTTGAATCTGTTGCCGCCTGAAGCGTCGGAAAGACATGTTCGATCTGACGACGATGTTCCACGGTCTGCAACGCCAGCTTTTCCCCGCGCTCGAAGAGGAACTCGGGCGGCTCACCGCGCCTGACCAGCAGTTCTGCGAAGTCATTTCCCTCACACAATTGGGGCGCCTCACGTACGACTATGAATGGTGCGGCGAAGGTCGCCCGCCCTGTTCGCGCACTTGGTTGGCGCACGCCTTCATCGCCAAGCACGTCTTTCAGTTTCCCACCACCGGGACATTGCTCCACGCCCTCCAGACCCGGCCCACCCTGCGGCGGCTCTGCGGCTGGGAACGCGCCGAGGACGTGCCGAGCGAACCAACCTTCAGCCGCGCCTTCACCGAGTTTGCCGCTGATCAATTGCCGCAGCAAATCCACTTACGCATGGTGCAGGTTCACGTCGGGCCGAAACTCGTCGGCCACGTGAAACCGTTCACAACGAGAAGGCGGTGGCCTAAGAATACAGCTCGTGCGCCCCCTCTCTCGCAGGAACAAGGATTCAGCCGGGTATGACGGTCATTGGCGCCTTTCTCACGGTGGTGCTTTGTGTCGCGGTTTATTGCGTGCCGCGTCGAGCAGCCGCCTTGGCCTTCTTGGCTGCGGTTCTTTATATTACACAGGGGCAGACCATTGACATTGCGGGCATCAACTGCATGGCCATCCGGTTCGTGGAGTCTTTTGCTTTCCTACGGGTGCTCGTCCGGCGGGAATACCCCAAAGGTGAGCTGCTGGGCGTGGACAGATGGCTGATCTCGTTTCTCGTGACTTCGAACCTAGTTTTCATGCTTCGCACCGGAAAGTTCGACACGTACGGATTTGGAATGGCAATTGACGCGTGGTTTTGCTTCTATTCTTTCCGTGCTCTGCTCGCGACTCCGGAAGAACTCGCCTCGTTCTTGAAGGGGGCAGTGGCGTTGCTACTCCCCTTTGCATTATGTATGATCGTGGAAGCGGTCACGGGTCGTAACTTGTTCGCATTTATGGGGGGAGTGTCCGAGGTGTCTGTTTTCAGAGATGGACACTATCGCTGCCAAGCTAGTTTTCGGCACTCGATTACCGCGGGAACGCTTGGCGCGACATTTCTTCCTCTCTTCGCAGGATTCCTGTTTGAGAGGAGAAGCCGAAGGTGGGCGCTGACGGGGATGGCACTTTCCTGCATTATCGTAGTTACCTCCAGGTCGAGTGGTCCATTGATGACCACGTTTGCCGTCGTATGCGCTTGGTGTTGCTGGCCACTCCGGCGGAGAATGGGCCTCATCCGGCGGGGTATCGTTGCTGGCGTGATTGGCCTCCACATGGTGATGAAGCAACCTGTTTGGTTCATCTTCGATCGGGTCAGCGGATTCATCGGAGGCGATGGCTGGCACCGTTCCAATCTGATCGACAAGTTCGTCAAGCACTTTGGCGAATGGTGGGTAGCGGGCATGCCCATCGAGAATACGGGGGACTGGGCCGCGACGAAAATGCCTTGGGGTGGTGTGGACGTCACAGACTATTATGTCTCGATCGGCCTGAATGGGGGGCTGGTTTCGCTGGTGGTATTCATCGCGTTGCTGACTGCGTGTTTTAAGTTGCTGGGCAAAGCGTTGCAGACAATTCGGGAGCAAAACCCTGAACTGAATCCGAGTTCGCTCGAAACGATGGTTTGGGGGGCGGGTTGTGCGGTGCTGGGACACGTCGTGAATGTCTCCGCAGTGATGTATTGGGATCAATCCTACGTCATTTGGTACCTGCATCTTGCGGTCGCCACCAGCCTCGCCAGCTATTGCCTGAAGAATCAGCCAGTGGGCAAGGCCTCCAGCTTGCCGCAAGAGGAGGGTGCCCCCGCTGCCCTTGCGCTCGTATCCTAGCAGACACCGACATGGACCTGCCCAGCCCATCTTCTTGCGCTTCTGCCTCGGAAGCTGGCCCCAATGATCGGTGTCACTCTGCGAAGTTGGACAACCATCCCATGGTGGCCCTGTTGGGTGTCACCCGCAATACCGACAATTACGGGGTTCGCGTCCTGATGAGCGCCGCGATTGAGGCTTTGGCCAAGGCCGATCCGCACGCAGAAATCGTGCTTCTGGATTACGGCCAGCAGCCGGAAACTTGGACCGAGCAGACGCAGGCCGGCCCCAGACGGATTCGGCTGGTGAATTCTCGCTTCAGTTGGCGACTGCATCTTCCCAACAACGTGGTCCGGCTGCTCGCGTTGGCCCTCTGGTCGCGTTTGCTTCCCGGTGCCGAGCGGCGGCGGAAGTTCATTGAGGCAAACCCCTGGCTTGGGGAGATCCAACGGTCAAAGACTTGCTTTTCTTTGGCGGGCGGCGACAGTTTCAGCGACATCTACGGTCTGCCCCGCTTCTTCTACGTGGTGTTTCCGCAGCTCTTGGTGCTGCTGTTGAACCGGCCCCTCGTGCTCTTTCCCCAGACTTATGGCCCCTTTGGCGGCCGGCTTGCGCGAAGCATGGCGCGTTATATTCTTCGGAACGCGCGAACTGTGTTTTCACGGGACGAAGCGGGGGTGGACGTTGTGCGGGCGGTCACAGGGTCTGACCGGCCGGTCGTTCATGTGGTTCCTGACATTGGGTTTGCCATGGCGTCCGAGCCTTTGGACGCATCGCTGGCGCGGACCGTTGCCGAGATTCGCACCACGGGCCCGGTGGTGGGACTGAACGTGAGCAGCCTCCTCTACATGGGTGGCTACACGGGCGACAACATGTTCCAGCTTCGTGAGGCCTTTCCTGCGCTGATCGATGCATTGGTCGAGCATCTGGTGATTGCGCTCGGTGCCCGCCTTTTGCTGATACCGCACGTCTGCGGCGGACCCTTGAGCGAGGAGGATGAGAGTCGGCTTTGCCGCCAGTTGGAGGAGAAGTACCGCCGGTCGCATGGAGACTCTGTGCGTTATGTTGCGGATGGGCTAAACCACCGCCAAATGAAGGCGCTTATCGGCGAATGTGACCTCTTCATCGGCGCGCGCATGCACGCTTGCATCGGCGCGGTGTCTCAAGGCGTTCCTTCTGTGTGCCTCGCCTACAGCAAGAAGTTCGCAGGTGTTATGCAACCTCTCGGCGCAGGGGCACGGGTCGTGGATTTGCGCGTCGCCACGATTGCTGACGTTCTCCGGGCGACGACCGAGGTCTTTGATAATCGCCTGAGGTTGCGGACGGAATTGCAGTGCGCCGCAACTGAACTGCTCCGGCGGTTGGATGGCCAACTCATTTCGGGTTTGTTACTGCGCAATCCTTTCCACGACCAAGGGTGACTGCCTCCACGAGCATTCAAGTGCCGCGATCCCTCCTCGAGGTGCCGACGCGGTTTCCAATTGTGGACGGTATTGTCGCTTTTGGGGACATCTAAGAGGTATTCGGAGGGATTCAGCCAGCGAATACACAGAATGATTTGATGGCATCGGGTCTGCTTTCGATGCCAGTTATGGAGACATTTGTATTGAGTCGTCGAACGCCGTTCTTTTGGGTTTATGGCACCGCCAAGTTGATTTGGGCTCTCGTCCCGATCGCGTGTCTATTATGGGCGAGTCCGAGATCCGTCGAAGCAGCCACACGCTACGTGGATTCAGCCGCCACCGGGTCAAACAATGGCACGTCATGGGCCAATGCGTGGACCTCGCTCGCGTCTGTATCTAGTGTCAGCGCGGGGGACACGGTTTACATCTCTGGCGGGTCCGCCGGCAACACGAAGACGTACAATCTCTCAAGCGGGTGGAATCCTCCCAGTGGCACGACAGGGAACCGAATTACTTACAAGATCGGCCAAGAAGCAGGTCATAACGGCACCGTAATTTTCTCTGGCAGCGGCACCTGGTTATACGGGCCGAGCAATATCAATATGTCAGGAGACGCTGGCGACGGCCTGCGCCACTTCAGGCTGTCTGGCTATTCAACGCTGGCAGGCAGTATCGACAGGACCGGCCTTTCCTATCTCGATTGTCCCAGCGGCCTGGGTGTCGCTTACAACGCGCCGTTTCGGCTAACAGGGGCGACGGATATGGAAGTTGACCACTGCTATTTCAAGGTGACGGTGGTAAACAACGGGCACTTCATTGTATGGCACAGTATGGTTGGGGCGGGGTATGACGTGAGCAAAGTGCATGATAATACGATCCTCGTGCCCTATCAAGGCGGCGGGTATGGCTCCGATGGCCTGTATATTGACGGCGACGGGTTCAGCATCTACAACAACCTGATCCAGGCTTACTACGCCGCCGGTGCGAACGGCGACCATGCGGACGGCTGGCAAGGTGCCGGGGGCCGGTACATCAAGATTTACAACAACGTCATCGTAGATTTCGCCAACTACGGCCTCTTCGGCGAGGCGTATGCCACGGGCTACAGCGACACCCTCGTCTATAACAACCTGGTCCTCATTTCTGACTCGGACATCCTGAGCGGCTATCCAGGTGGTATCATCTTCGGCACCAGTTCTGGCTATCACGGGCCATCGCCGTGCGTGTTCGATAACGTCGTCATTGCCAACAATACGATCGTCGATTTCGATGATCACATGGTCATCGCGCTCAACAACGTGACCGGCTACCCGACCACGTTCAAGGACTGCTACATTCAGAACAACGCGATAGTCGGCTCCGGGTCGATCCTGATTCAGGGGAACACGACTTCGACCGTGGATCATAACGATTGGAACAGTGTCGGAGACGCACCTTCCAAGTTCGTCACGTACACGCCCTATGGTGGAACCGACAACGATCTGCATTTGCTGGTGGGAGCGACGGACCTGGTTGACGCAGGCGTGAGTCATGCAGGCTCGTTCACCATCGACAAGGACGGGTACACGCGCACGGGCACCTGGGACATCGGCGCGTATGAATACACCTCTGGCACGAACCCCCCTCCCCCCGATACGACGGCCCCTCTAGTCACTTTTGCATCGCCCGTCGCTGGAGCAGTTATTGTTGGCACGGTGAACCTCAATGCGAGCGCCAGCGACAATGCTGGAGGCTCTGGGGTTGCGAGTGTCACCTTTCTCGTTGACGGAGTGGTTGCCGGAACCGCCACGACGGTTCCCTATACGCTGGCTTGGAGGAGTGCGTCTGTTGCAAATGGTGGCCATACTATTCTGGCCCGGGCGCAAGATGTTGCGGGCAACCAAGCCTCCTCCACCGCCGTAAACGTGAGTGTGCAAAACGTTTCAGACACGTCACCGCCGAGCGTGAGTCTGACCGCTCCAGCCGCCCATGCGGTTATTTCCAATACGGTCACTCTGACGGCATCCGCCAGCGACAACCCGGGCGGATCGGGCGTTGCACGTGTAACCTTTCTGGTTGACGGAGTGGTTGTCGGCTCCACCACCACTTCCCCTCGCACACTGGATTGGAGCAGCGGGTTGGTTACGAATGGCAGCCACACCATACAGGCCACGGCACAGGATATTGCTGGTAACCAAGCCTTCTCTGCCACGGTGTCTGTCACAGTTCAAAACGTGCAGCCGCAGGCTGCGACAGTTGGACTTATCGGGTCGTGGGAGTTTAACGCTGCAAACGGCACAACTGTGCCGGACTCTTCTGGCCAGGGTAACGACGGCACACTTGTGGCCCCGGCAAAATTGAGTCAGGGAATGTTGGGTTTTGATTCAGGTCTGATTCTCGATGGAACCAACGGGTATGTGCGCGTGGCTAGCTCGCCGGCTTTGGAGCAGGTGACCAATGCTGTCACAATGTCGGTCTGGGCTGAAATCAACAGCACCGCTGATATGCAGACCATTGCCAGAAAAGTATTCTCCGAAACAGTCAATCCTTATCCTTACTCAGCTTACGATTTGGTAATTGACGATCAAGGTTCAACGTTCCGACCTCGGATGGGGGTCACGCGAGCGGACTTAACCAGGGGATTGGCTTACGGTGCGCCACACCCCTACGGTGGTCTATATCATTTTGCGGGCACTTACGACGGCAGGACTTTGCGGATTTACGTGAACGGTGTTCTGGAGGGCAGTGCCGCATTTACAGGTGCCATCACGCAAAGTTCTCAACCCCTCTGCATCGGCCGGTATGGCACCGTTGCCGAGACGGTCAAAGGAAGCCTCCGCAAGTTTCGCTTGTATAATCGCGCTTTGTCTGCGGCTGAAATTCAGGCTCTTGCGACTCGCCCAGTTCCGCCCTCAGGGTTTGGAATAGCCGCCGCTCACTGATTGTTCCCGCGTCTCCTTTTGGGCCGGTTGCTAACCTTTAGCGGCTTGGCTCGAATAGTACTGCAAAGGAGGGTGACCCCAACCACGGTGGTTTGGCTGAAGTTAGTCTTCTGGAGTAACCGACAGCTGCACCATTCATACCCTGCCTGGATGCCGGCCTCCGCCAAAATGCTTTCGCTCATAGGGTTGGGTTGGGTTGTTAAGCTCTTGGGCGATGGCCAGGAGCCCCTCTTTCAACACTCCGCAACGCACCCAGTTCTGGAATCGTCGATGCGCGGTCTGGTATGCGCCGTATTGCGGCGGCTTATCCTTCCACGGCGTACCCGTGCGCAGAACCCACAGCACGCCATTCAATGCTGGTCGCCGATCGCTCCACGGTCGACCGCGTCCATCGGGCCGTACAGGTTCTTCCGGCGGGATGTGACCGACGCCAATGCTCATTTCAAACTACTTCTTCATGCGTTCGTGGCCAGGCAGGACCCCAGGAGCGCGCGAATCCTCACGCTGGGTGATGCGCCATGTTCGGAGTGGTACCGTTCGGCAAGACGTCTGAAAGCCAGCGAGTATTGACGTTGCAATGAAAGTTGGACTCCAAATGCTGAACGGTTCGACGTTGTTAGGCACCGCCGAGGTGGTCAACAACGGATGCACGTTCTTGAGGAATCTGGTTTTGGCGCGGCTTCTCAGCAAGGAGGATTTTGGCATCGCGGCAACCCTTGCATTGGTGGTGACTCTGTTCGAGCTGGCGGGAAGAATGTCGTTTAGCCAGCAGGTGATCCAATCTCCGTCTGGCGATGAGCCCGCTTTCCTGCAGAGTTCGCACGCCTGCCAGGCGCTGGCCGGGATCGTAAGCGCGGCTCTGATTGTGTCATTGTCCTACCCACTTGCGCACCTGTTTGGTATTGGAACGCATTGGGAAGCCCTCATGCTCCTGACAATCATTCCGCTTTGCACTGGATTCGGCAGTCTCGAGATTTACCGGCTCGTTCGACATCTGCGATTCGGTCCGCTCGTGCTTGCCGACATGGCGCCCCAAATCCTGATCACCTTGGCCGCGTGGCCACTGGCCGCCTGGCTCAGGGACTATCGGGCAATCCTTTGCCTTCTCCTGGTCAAGTCTGTCTTCTCTCTTGTGGCGTCCCACGTCCTCGCGGAGCGGCCTTACCGGCTATCCTGGCAACCCCAGCTCATGTATGAGAGCTTCCGTTTCGGCTGGCCACTGCTCGCATCGGGTTTCCTGTTGTTCGGTGTTTTCCAGGGTGACAGGATGCTCATCGCCGGGGCGTATTCGATGTCTGACTTGGGCGTGTATGCCGTGGCCTCGACCCTGGCGATGGCACCCATGTTCACCCTCTACAAGGTTTTTGGTCCTGTCAGTTTGCCGGTGTTGGCCCGGGCGCAGCGTGACTTGCCGAAGTTTCGGACTTTTTACGGCCTTTCTGCTCAGGCGCTGGCGCTCTGCGGAACGGTCTTTGTCGTTGCCATGATTCTAGGAGGGGAGACGGTGATCACGTTGCTTTTCGGCGAGAAGTACCGGGAGGCTGGGGTTTTGGCCGCCTGGCTGACGGTGGGCCAGTCTGTCCGCATCCTCCGTGCAGCGCCCACGAACGCCGCGCTGGCGAAAGGCGACACGGTCAACAGCTTCTTGTCCAACCTGTGGCGGCTCCTGGGTTTGGGCCTGGCGGTACCGGTCGTCCTCTTCAAGCTGGACCTGCGGTGGATAGCGGTCGCGGGCGGGCTTGGCGAGTTGCTCGCGTTGGGCGCCTCGCTCGTCCGGTTGAGGCGGAAGCACAACGTTCCTTTCGGTGACTGTCTCTGTCCGGGTATCCTCATGTTGATCCTCACGCTCACTGCTTTTCTGGTCAGGGGCGGGTCCGCCCCGACTCATATCGCGAGCACTCTTGCTCTTGCCGTGCTGGGGTGTGCAGTTTCATTGACCGTGTTCGGTGTCGTCTTTGCAGATCTTCGGCGGGTGTCATTCTCGTTGCTTTCCGACGTCAGGCTGAGGTTGACAAACATCAGCCAAAATGCTCGCCTGAGGCGTGCGGCCAATCGTGCCTAGGAAGATGCGGCGAGGCCGGGGTGGGGCCGGGCTGCGTGTTCGCCCTGGGGTGGCAGCGCATGGCCTGCTGTGGGGCCGTTTCGCATCAGAAATCCGCTGAACCTGTGCCCGGGTCTGGTTTGGGATCGAATCTGCACGCGCGAGGCAAGCAGCCTGGCACCACGTGAGGTGGGACGATATCTATCAATCAATACAGTGTATTGGCGCACGGCGATGCGGTACAACGGGTCATGGGGTTTGATGTTGGCCGGAGCGGTGGGCTTCGGTGCCCTCGTCGGGTGGTGGATACTCGCCAGCTTCCCCGAGTCCCAACCGAGACGGTTGCCTGCTGAGGCGGGAACAGATTGAGCTTGCAGCGCGGCTGGTTTGGTATTTGAGAACGTGATTAAGCCGTTGGGTTTGCAGTCCATGAGCGTTTGTTTCATCACCCCCTGTAACAACGAGGCGGTCCTGCAGTCGTCGCTGCTGGCCTCGCCGGCATTGGAGGGCGCCGAAGTGAGCGTGCAGCGTGCCGCGGCTTCGGCCAGCCAGGCCCACAACCGCGGCATCGCCACGACCCGGGCTGAAGTCATGGTGTTTATGCACCAGGATGTCTATCTGCCTCCAGGTTGGATGGATCAATTCAGGAGCGCGCTGGCGCTGCTCGACCGGAAGGATCCAAGTTGGGGGGTGTTGGGCTTGTTTGGCGCGGAGCGTTCGGGTAAAGGACAGGGGATCATCGACTCGACCGGATTGCAGCGGATGATCGGCTCCAGGTTCGAAGGAGTCCGCGAGGTCGAAACGCTGGATGAGGTTATGCTTGTGATCCGCCGCTCCTCCGGCTTGCGTTTTGATGAGAGTTTTTCCGGGTTTCACCTCTCTAAGGGGCGGACCTTTGTTTGGAGGCCCGCCGGCGGGGTCGGAAGAGCTATGCGATGGCAGCGTTCTGCATCCACAACTCGGTGGGAATGCGAGTCTTGCCGAAAGAATTCTGGCACTGCTATCTCCACGCCCGCCGCAAGTGGTGGCGCCAGCTTCCCGTGATGACACCCTGCATGCCACTTACGCGCTGGGGCGCCCCGGTCTGGCGCTACTTGATTCGGAATGATGTTCTCTTGGAATACCGCAGGCAGCGGTTGGGCGGACGCGTCGCTTCCCCGCATCAGGTCTTCCTGGAGTTGACTTGTAACATTCAAGCCGTGCGCACTTCCTGACTATGTCTGAACATCAAGACCACGCCGTCGCTGACCCGACACCCGGCTCAGGGATGAATACTGCCAGTCCTAGCGGAGAATGTGTTGCGTTGTCGGCGCAACCGTGCGTTCCGTGCGAAATCGGTGTTCAGGAAAGCCAATCCTTGGTCGCGAGCCTCAAACATCGTGTGATTAGCGGATTCCTTCGCTCGCCGTACCTGATGTTGCGCAGTTGGCGCTGGTCTTTCTGGCTTTTGCGGGAATGCCTTTACGATTTCAACCGCGTTCGCAGATACAGTTCTGCGGTCCACTTCGGCGACGGAGCTGAAAAGCTGAAGGTCCTCCTGACGATGGCGTACCATTCGCTGGAGAAGGGCATGTCGCTGCGAAATCCGCGACCGGGGTTCGGGCAGCAACACGCACGGACGTTGGTGGCGCGTCTGGATCGCTACCTCACCTGCTGCGGGGTTGATGAACATTGCGCGGTGTCGTTCAACGTCCTGCGGGCATACGCGGAATTCAACCGGGCAAAGGGCGTCTCACTCCCTTGGTTGGACAGGCACTTGGAGGAGTTTGAGAAAAGAATCGCTGATGCGTGCGCCGGTTTGCATCCCGGCGGTGTCAAGCCGATGACCAAGAACCAGTTCCTCACGGCTGCAAAGCGGGATCTGACCGGTTTCTTCGAATCAAGGTGCAGCGTGCGGCAATACTCGCCGGAGCCGGTCACGGTGCAAGACATCGAACGCGCGGTGCGGTTGGCGCAGAAGACGCCCTCGGTCTGCAACCGTCAATCCGCGCGCGTGTGGCTGCTAAATCAGCCGCAGGATGTGCGGGACGCATTATCGATTCAGGGTGGCGCCAGGGGCTTCGCGGAGGAGATCGGCACTGTGTTGGTGGTCACTTCAGATCTCGCCGCCTTCCAGTCTTCCGGTGAGCGCAATCAATGCTGGATCGATGGTGGGCTGTTCGCCATGTCTTTGATTTACGCGTTACACTCCCTCGGGTTGGTGAGTTGCAGTCTTAACTGGAGCAAATCCCGTCAAACAGATTTGCAATTCAAGGAGCGCTTTGGCGTTCCCCACGCCGAGTCCATCATCCTGTTGCTTTCGGTGGGGAATCCAGCCGAAAGTTTTAGTGTCGCGCAGTCATGGAGGAAGCCGTTGTCTGAAGTGCTCAGAACCATTTCGCACAAGTGAAGCCGGGCGCCTTTTGGGTGACACTTTGCCGTTGAGGTGGCGCAGTATAAGACTGCCGATCTGGGGCCGGCAGGACGGAGATCTGGACACGGGTTTGGTTGATGTTCTTCTCTTTCACACTTGGCTTATGGCAGGCCTTGCTGCAGCCATCTGGCCGTTGTTATTCACTCTAGGGGCGGCCTATGAAGTTTGTTGAATTGGCCTCCAAACTCCGCAAAACTGCGGGGGCACTTTGAAGCCGCACACGCATATGTTGGCGAATCTCTTATTTCACCTTTACCAGTACAACCGTCTGATCACCAGGAGTGCCATCCGGAATGTGGTTGGCAAGTTGGAGGGTGGCGAGGTTTACTCGCCCACGCTGCGTAGGATCTTACGGGTTTACCACGATGTTGACATTGGTCTTTATACGCATGGAGGCTGTTTTGTTCCGGGTACGATTGACCGGCACACCACCATCGGGCGCTATTGTTCGTTCGCCCACGGCGTCCGTAGCATGAATGCCAACCACCCCATGGAATTCAAATCTACCCATGCCTTCTTCCATAACCCGGTGCTGGGCTACTGCTCGGAGAGACTGGCTCCCTATGTCCCTCTCTCCATCGGTAACGACGTTTGGATCGGGGCGTGCGCACTGGTGCTGCCCCACGTTAGGCAAATTGGAGACGGCGCTGTGATCGCCGCCGGTGCTGTGGTCAACAAGGATATCCCACCCTACGCCGTCGTTGTCGGTAATCCGGCGCGTGTGGTTCGGCTTCGCTTTCCGCAGGCAGTCATCGACCAGCTCCTGGCGTCGCGCTGGTGGGAGAAACCCATCGAAGATTTGGATTTGACTGAATTCACCAAGCCGTTCCTGACGGGGGCAGTGCCGCTCGATGCTGAGGGCCTCGTACAGGCATGACGAAAACCCAGCACCTTCGCATGAGAGAAAACCGTTCGCGTGTCGGCGCTTTACAGTCTTACTGGCAAGGAGTATTTGTTTAATCAAGAGATACACTTATGAAGAATGTACTGACGATAGCAATTCTCGTCCTCATATCAATAGGGTTGCCGCTGCGAACAAAAGCAGGGCCATTGATCGTGGATCACACTTGCGTTGATCTCTACACCAATTTGACCGCAACCGATATTGCGCGCGTCAAGACGATGTGGGTTAGCGTTTTGGGCGCCTCCCATTCGTTGGGCTATCGGGTGGGTTGCCAACTCCTCCAAAGCAACATTGATAACCGGTTCCAGGTGAATGTCATAGATTCTGGGCCGCCGGAGGGATATACAACGAATCATTTGCGAATCAGTCGCGCTGTCCGGGAGTTCACTTATAACTCTTGGGTCTATGGGGGCAATGAGGCGGCCTGGTATACCAGTCCTGCCAGCGTGCCAGGACTTGAAGCTCATCTTAGTTACTGCAACACGAATGGGCCCGAGCTCGCAGCGTTTGGGTTCGGGTGGTCGTGGCAACCGACCTGGCATAATCCGCCAGGGGGTGGCATAGACCCGGTGTACCAGGTCAGATGGGCGGGCGGTTCGGAGGGCGGTCCGGACGGTGATCTTCGCTGGGGCTTGGATGACAACTCGTTTGCCGTGACTTCCAACCATATCAGTATGGACACATACCTCCGAGCAACCCAAGCGTACATTGACTCTTGCCGGACCAACAATTATCAAACCAAAGTATTCTTCACCACGGGTCCTCCCGACGGTGACGGCGGAGATGGAGAAAGGGCCTATCAGAGGCATTTGAAGTACGAGCACATTCGCAACTACGTCAAGGCAACCACGGATGCCATTCTTTTCGACTACGCCGATATTCTTTGCTGGAGCGACAGCGGAGAACAAGCGACGATTTCATGGACGGATTACGGCGGAACGCCGTGCACGGTTCCAGAAATTCACGGGGACAACTACAGGAATTTTGATGGCACTGACGGGTCTGGGAACCCTTCCCATATTGGCGAGCGAGGTGCGCTGCGGCTCGGCAAAGCGCTTTGGTACCTGCTGGCTCGAATGTCAGAGCCGTACACGCCTGTAGAGCCGCCAAACGTGACTATCGACAGGGTCAGTGCCGGGGTCGTTCAGTTGCAGTTCACGGCTGCCTCAAACACCACCTACACGGTTCAGTTGAGCCCTGACTTGTCCCTGAGTTCCTGGCTAGCAATGACGAACATTCCGAGCCAGCCGTTCGATCGGCAGATCCAGGTCGCGGATTCCACCACCAACTCACAGCTTTTCTACCGCGTCTCCGCCCAAAGGTCCCCCTGAGAGCTGACCGTGGCGTAGCCTTCCCTGATTTCTGCTTTCAGCTTTCTGCTTTCAACTGTCTGATGTCCTTGGCATGAACATCGCAAAAACCATCCTCTCTCAGGGAGCGGACTCCGCTGTCGCCCTCATGTACAAGGGTACAGTTCTGACCTATCGTGAACTTCGTGCACAAGTGGCCGGACTTGCGGGTGGCTTGCGGGCACGGGGCCATGTCAAAGGCGACCGCATCGGGATCTTTTCCGAAAACAGCCCCTTCTCCGTCACCGCTTACCTCGGTACCATCTCAGCCGGCTGCGTAGCCGTTCCGTTTCAAACAGAGATCACAGAGGAGACCTCCAAGGATGTTGTCACCGAAGCTGGGATTCAGGACGTCTTCGTTTCCCGGCGCTTCTGGAATCGCTTGCGGCTTTGGGCTGCCAAGGCTGGCGTAACTTTGCTGCCCGAGTCGGAGTGGCAGGGGCTTCTCGCCAAAGCTGAGGCTCCTATCTCCCATCTCCCCGCCCCTCAACCCGACCTTGCAGCCTTGATGTTCACCTCGGGCTCGACCGGCAAGCCAAAGGGGGTAGTGGTCACCCACCGCAACATCGAGTGCAACACGCGTGACATTATTGCCTACCTCGGCTTGACGCCGGCGGATCGCGTCATGGTGGTTTTGCCCTTTCATTACTGTTTCGGCATTTCCCTCCTTCATACTCTCCTGATGGCGGGAGGCTCGGTGGTGTTGAACAACGATTTCAGATTGTTCCCGGAAGCGATGCTCCGGGAAATGCAGGAGAAGGAATGCACCGGCCTCGCCGTCGTCCCTTCCACGTACCAGATTCTCCTGCGCAAATCGCGTTTCCGCCAGATGGAGTTCCCCAGGCTCCGCTGGTTCCAGCAAGCCGGCGGCAAACTCCCCAACCCCATGTATCAAGGAGATTCTGGAGTCATTCCCGCACGTCCGCTACTTCCTCATGTACGGCCAGACCGAGGCCACCGCCCGTTTGAGTTACCTCCCTCCCGAGCGCCTGGCGGACAAGTTCGAATCCATCGGCCACGGCCTGCCCTCCACCACCCTCGAGGTGCTCAAGGCGGACGGCTCGCCCGTCATCCCGGGCGCAGACGAAGTCGGCGAGATTGTTGCGACCGGCGACAACATTTCACCTGGTTATTGGAACGATCCGGAGGAAACGGCCAGGTACTTCAGGAACGGCAAACTGCACACCGGTGACATCGCGCGTGTGGACTCGGCTGGCTTCATCTTCATCGTCGAGCGGGAGCGCGACACGATCAAGTCTGGTGGAAATCGGGTCAGCGCCAAAGAGGTCGAGGATGTGATCGCTGAGATCCCGGCGGTGGTGGAGGTGGCGGTGATCGGGGTTTCGCATGAATTGCTGGGGGAGGCGATCAGGGCGTTTGTGGTCGCGGCCCCAGGCGCTGTGATAGGGGCTGACGAGGTCGTCGACCATTGTCGGAGACGGTTGGCGCTCTTCAAGTGCCTGGAATCGGTCGAGTTTCTTTCGACGTTGCCGCACAAGAGCTCTGGCAAGGTGGTGAAGCCAAAACTGAAGGAGATCGCGTTGAAGGGATGCGCTTGATGTGTCGGACAGCGATTGCGCCGCGAAAACGCACCGCGTTTGGAAGGACGTTGGCGCGGGTTGAAGGTGGCACACACTTGGTAAGCACGCACCGCGTCGGATTTGTCATGTCGCTGATTACGAATATCCTCTATCGGCTTTATGGATTGGACCGACGAACGCTATGCGCGTTTATCCGGAAGCAGGTCACCCGTAGGGAAGGGGGCGAGTATTATTCTCGGACGTTGCGGCGCATCCTCCGCGACTACCACAAAGTGGAAATCGGCCTCTACACCCACGGCGGATGCTTTGTCCCTGGACAGATGGACAAGCACACGACCAGCGGCCGATACTGCTCGGTTGCGCGTGGCGTGCGCGCCATGAACCGCAACCACCCGATGCATTTCAAATCCACCCACGCCTTCTTCTTCAAGCCAAGGCTGGGTTTCTGCGCCGAGGACCGAATCGCGCACACGCCTCTCGACGTCGGTAACGATGTCTGGATTGGCGCCCACGCTCTCATCCTGCCTCACGTGCGAAAGATTGGTAATGGCGCTGTAGTGGCCGCTGGGGCGGTGGTCAACAAGGATGTGCCCCCATATGCCGTGGTGGTGGGGAACCCGGCCCGGGTCGTACGATTCCGGTTTCCTAAGGACGTCATCGAACAGCTCCTCGCCTCGCGCTGGTGGGAAAAACCAATCGAGGAGTTAGATGTCAATGAGTTTACCAAACCGTTCCTGCTAGGAGCAGTGCCAGGAGAAGAGGAGGGGCTCTCCGTGGGGTGACGGCAGGGCGAGTACGAGGTTACAATCAACGCGCCGGGTAGCTACGATCGGTGGATCGCAGTTCACCGCCAAACTGCCGGACTGCTTGACATGCACATTCTTTTAGACTAAACGCTACTCTACTTTATGACCTCAAGACACTTACACTTACAGACGTGGTTTGTCGCGCTGGCCGGAGTCATGCTTGGACTCGGCGGACGACTCACTGCGCTTCAGGCCCAGCCTTTAATCGTTGACCACACGGCGGTGGAGAAGTCTGCACAGATTCCCCAGCAATACATCGACAAGGTCAAAGAGATGTGGGCGAACATCCCGGGTGAGTCCCATTCTTCCGGATACCGGAAGGGCTCGGTGTTGCTCCAAACACTCGACTC
>Ga0315274_10007597_pt1 | contig 15690 bp, 16 predicted proteins | sample YL17G02_20_MG_FD_203700 | JGI IMG/M metagenome (GOLD analysis project Ga0315274, IMG submission 203700) | Sediment microbial communities from Yellowstone Lake, YNP, Wyoming, USA - YL17G02_20 | ecosystem: Environmental > Aquatic > Freshwater > Lake > Sediment | place: USA: Wyoming | collected... | reverse complement strand
ACCTCTGGGCTGTCCCTGACCCTGACCGAGATGTGGAGCACTGGCATCGCGGGTTCGTTTTCGTGTCCTGGGATGATAACCGACGCGGTGGCTATGACCGCGACATCTACCTCGCGCGCTCGAACATGACGTACTTCGCCAACTACGAGTTCTACCGCTATCCTCCCAATACCGACCAGGTCCAGGTGGCGCCGGAGGGTCAGTACTGCAAGTACGGGTCTGGCTCCTACGTCTCGCCCATCTATGATGTCGGCGCTGGCGGGGTCGAATGGGACCGCATCGAGTGGAATGCCACGACCCCCCTTAGCACCTTCATCACCCTACAAACGCGCGTCAGTGACGACCCGATGAACATGGGAGACTGGTTCCCGAAGGACTTCCCGTTCAAGGAAGCGGGCCTCTACAACATGGGTGCTCCACTGCAAGGGCACGGTACGCCGGGTGAGTACATGGAGAGCGTTGCCGGGCAGCTAAGACCCAAGGGGCGCTACGTGCAGTATCGCGTCAACATGTGGGTGTGGCCCCTCTACGGGCCCTCACAGAACGATTGGTGTGGCACCCCAGAGGACGACGTCCAGATTGCGTGGGACTACCCGGTGGCGCGCACGCCTGTGCTCTACTCGGTGACCCTGCACTACGAGACGGCAGGGGGAAACGTATACCTGCCTTCGATCCGGCGCTGAGCGGGCGGTTAGGACGGCAGCTTCAGAGGGCGCTGCACGTGCCGCATCGCGAGTGAGGGCAAAGCGAGCGCGGGCTAGGAGGTACCGGCGGAGGCGGCCTCGCAGTGCGCGGCAACGTAGATTCGCAGCGCCGCTTGCATCCGCTGTTCCCAATCATCGCCTTGGGACCTGAACCACGCCAGGATCTCGGGGTCAAGCCGCATTCGCACCAGGACAGCTCCTCCCGTCGGCATTCGCCACTGGGCTCGAGCGAAGAACTCGTCATCCAGTTGCGCGATGTCGGAGGTGTCGATCGTGTCATCCGTCATGCTGTCAACTCGTGCCCAATCCGTTTGCGAAGGCTTGTCCATATCTGATCCGCTCATGTCTCAGCGCCTCGCGTAGCCAGATGATCTGGCTAGTACCTCTCCTCTGGCGTCTCCTCGCTGAAGCCCTCGCTGCCCATGCCGAGCTCGACAAGCCACATCATGTGCTTCTGGAGCACCGGCTGGTCATCGGGGAGCGGAAGGCCCATTAGCCGGAGAAGCCGGCGCGCTCGCACTTCCCCTTGTGGTGTCAGGTGCGCCGGACGAGCAGCCCAACTGCCTTTGTTGGCTTGGGTCACTTCTCCCTCCAGGACGAGGCCACAGCGGCATCTGCGCCCCACATCGCCTCGGAGTGGGAGACACCGAGCCCCTCGGCACAAGGATGGCGGCGTTGCGCCCCAAGTCACGGGCAGACGGGCATCATCCATGCGGCAGGAAGTCCACCATGTAGGAAGGCAGGCCGGTGGGATGTCGCTCCGAGTAACGCACGAGTGCCGCTGCAATCCGAGCGAAGGCCCCTCCCGGGAATGAGCCCGTCACCACCAGGACACCCGCGTGGGGCAGACCTGACTCAGCGAACCTGAGCGCGATCAGAATGAAGTCGTCGATGTTGCGGGTGACCAGGCAGCGCCCCTCTGAAGCAGCGAGGCTGAGCTGTGTCTCGTCGTCGAGCCCGTTGCGGCCGCAATCGTGAGAGCTGATGATGTCACAGCCCCGCGACCTGGCTATCGCGGCAACCTTCGGCGAGAGATTCTCGTCGAGGTAGAAGCGCACCAGCTAGGCCCAGGGAGGCCGCATGAAGGGGTACGTGGCCCAGGTGTACTTCGGGGTCCACTTCTCATCTTCTGCTATGCGCTCGTCTATCTCCGCTGGGTAGGCCTCGGCGTAGGCCAGCGCGGCGCGGAGCTGGCGCTCGCCCAGCCAGTCGTACTCCGCCTTCAGATCCTCCCAGTTGCGCTCAGCGTCGCGATAGGAGCGTGCTACCTCCCATACCGCCAGTCCCGTTCCGGCGATGATCGCGGTCCTGCCCGAGGGCGCATCTTGAAAGGCGACTCCCGGAATGCGCCGCATCTTCACGGCTTCGGACAGCATCTCATTCGCCATGCTTGAGAAGGTGCGTCCCGTGCGGCGGCAGACATCGTCTATGGCGTCGCGCGTTAGCTCCGGGATTCGCAGTGAGGCTGTCTTCGTGGTCACACTTCACCCATGTTGTATGACATGTCACACTCATATTACAGCGACTAGGCGGCTTGATCAAGAAGCGCCGTAAGAGCTCAGGGATGAAGGGGCGGCAATGCGGTCGCAGTTGCCTGCGGCTGAACCCGCAGGACGCTTCGCTAAGAGGCAGAAGCGCACTGGAAGTGCGCTGCCGGATGCGTCTTTGAGTCGGCTTCCAGCCGGCCTTCAGCGGCTCAGCCTGAGAGTTCACTCCCAGGCTGAGCCGCTGAAGGCCGGCGCTCGCCAGGCTCGGATCTGTGGTAAGGGTCGCGAGCTCAGGTATGCGAACCCCGCGCTGGTCCTACTTCCCCATCACCTGCACGACGTACTCGCGGCTGAGGGGACCGTCATACTCGACGAAGTAGATGGTCTGGCGGCCGCCCTTCACCATCTTGCCCTTGCTAATGGCGAAGCTGCAGCTTATGCCGCCGAGGACGCTCTTGAGATGGGCGTCGGCGTTGAAACCGATTCGCCCATCGATGTCGAGGTAACGGCGGTGCAGGTAGTTGCCCTCGGAGGGGCAGAGCTTGCTCAGGTGGGCGAGGATGTCCTCCTCGAGGCAGGGCAGGCCCTCGGTGACGAGGAGGCTGGATGACGTGTGCATTGTCATAACGTTGACGAGGCCTTCCTGACAGCCGCTCTCGGCGATGACGCGCTGCACTTCCGGCGTCACGTCTATCATCTCCTGCTCGCGGCGGCTCTGAACGGTGAGGGTGACTGTCTTGATGATCACTTGTAGCTTGCCTCCGCCTCACCCAGGAGATAGCGCGCGTTCTTGCTGAAGATCATCTCCAGCGCCCCCTCGGAAAGCCCCAGCTCGCGCACCGCACGTACCATGTTCTTGATCTCGACCCGCGGGTAGTCTGAGCCGAAGACGATCTTGGTGCGCAAGCTGCGCTCGACCAGCGTCAGCGGCAACTGCCCGCCGAAGACGTGGCGCATGAACTCCCAGGGCGCGCCAAAGTACAGGCAGGACGTGTCGGCGAAGAGGTTCTCGTACTTCAGGAGGAGCATGGCCGTCTCGTGCACCCACGGCCAGCCGAAATGCGCGATCACCAGTTTCAGCTCAGGGAAGTCGTGGGCGACCTCCTCGAGGGCCATGGGGTTCGTGGATTTACAGCGCGGCGCCCAGGTCATGCCGCAGTGCATTAGCACCGGGACCTTGAGCGCCGACGCCGCCTCGTAGACAGGGTAGGCCAGCTTGCGGTCGCCGGCCGCGAACTCCTGCATGCTCGGTGAGAGTTTGAGGCCCCGCAGGGAGAGCCGCACCACTGCATCCTCTAGCTGCCGCGGCGCATTCGGGTCGTGCGGGTCGACGCTGGCGAAGCCGATGAAGCGGTTGCTCATGGCGCACAATTGGGCGATTTGCTCGTTGCTGAAGATCTTGACGCCTTTGGCCGCCGTCGCGTCAATCGGCGCGATTACCGCTCGCCCGATGCCGCACACGTCGAGCTCCAGGTGGAAGGTCTCCAGCGGCTGCAGGCGGTTGCGGATGAAGAAGACGTCGTGTGTGACGCGGACCATCTCCTCATCGTCGCCAACGATCTCCTCGACGAGCACGGGGTGCGTGTGGAAGTCGATCATGATCTGCCCCTAGAGCACCACGACGGCGCTGAGGTTGGTAGGAGTATCGGGGTCTAGGCCGCGTGCGATGGAGCGGCCATAGGCGAACACCTGCAACGGCGGCAGGCAGAGCGGTAGGCGCGCCAGCTCCGGCAATCCGCTGCCCAGCTCGACAACGAAGTCCGCCGGAGCGTCGGCCGCGATGTCGTCGCCGATGAGCAGGACGCTGGCCCCCAGTTGCCTCATCTCGCGCAGCAGGCGAAGCTCGTCCTCCCTGGCGCTGTCCGAGAGCAGCGCGGCGATGAGCGTGCGTCGGTTGACGATGGACTTAGGGCCGTGGCGAAACTCCAGGTAGTGGAACGCCTCGGAGTGTGAGAGCGACATCTCCTTCATCTTCAGCATGCCCTCGCTGGCGATACCGAAGAAGGGGCCTGAGCCGAGGAAGATAAAAGTGTCGAATCGGTCGTCGGCGCCGAGCTTCTGCATCGGCTCGGTGTGCCGCTGCAGCACCGGTCCCACCGCCTGGGGCAGCCGCGAGAGCTGGCTCAGGTACTCCTCGTTACCGGCGCAGGCACCCAGGGTGACCTGCGCCGCGAGCAACATGCTGGCGAAGGAACGCGTCTGGGCGATGCTCTGCTCCTGCGCCTCCGGGATCAGGACGGCGTCATCGCATTCCTGTGCCAGTGTGGACTCCGGGTAGTTGCCGATGGTGATGACCTCAGAATCGAAGCGCTCTCTGAACAGCCGCACGGCCTTGATCGTCTCAGTCGTCTCGCCGGAGCGTGAGATGGCGACCAGCCAGGGTTTGCCTTGGCGGGGCAGGGCCTGGCTCGGGAAGAGGAAGACCTCGGACGAAGGGAGCCCGCGCGAGCGCAAGCCCAGCAGTCCGCTAGCCAGGGCCGCGGCGCTGAGCGACAGATAGTGGGTCGAGCCGCAACCGATGAAGATGGCCTCGCTGAACTCGCCGGCGCGATAGGCGGCGGAGATGCGCCGGCTCGCCTCGAGGGCGTGCCGCCAAGCAGCCGGCCAGACTTCGGCCTGGCTCTGGATTTCGGACCAGGTATGCTCGCCCTTCAAGTCAGTCCTCCTGAGTGAGACGGTGTCTCGAGTGAGGGAGCGTCGATACGCCCCATGTCGCCGGCCTTGTAGGAGTCGTTCAGGCGGCGCAGGAGCCGCCCCGCGAGCAGGCCCCGCGGGAAGCCGGCCATCTTGGCCAGGTCGCCCCAGGCGCGGATCAGTGGCACCCAGGGCGCGGCGCGCGCCCGCTGGCGCCACGGCCACCCGCGTGTGAGCCTGAGCAGCCGCGCATAGGGCCGCCGCAGGTAGGCGGCGGCGCCCAGCAGGTAGCCGACGAGCGGCCAGGGCCCCAGACGCAACGCTGCCACAGCCAGCGCCGGCACAATCACCAGATAAGTGCCGTAGCGGGCGGCGTGCCGCCCGAGCCAGAGGCCCGACGCGCCGTCACCCCTCGCGTAGTTCCGGTACTGGCGCCAGAAGGAGCCTAACGAGCGGCGCGGCGGGAAGCGCACAATGGCAGCGCGGGCGATCTCGAGGCGCAAGCCGACAGCGAGCAGCGCCATGTCAAAGAGCACGTCTTCACAGTAGTCAGCCCACTCGGGATAGCCGCCGACGCGCCGCCAGGCCGCCTTCGTGTATGCAACCGAACGGCTCGAGGGCAGGAAGCGCCCCTCGCGGATCTCATCAGGCAGCGGCAAGACCGTCGCCGCCATCGCCGTGTGGAACGGGCCCTCCGCCTCACCCCGGAACAGGCCGGCCACCAGGTCCGGGGGGTCCAGGCGGGAGAAAGGCCGGGACAGCGCTCCCAGCCATTCCGGCTCGAGCACGACTCCGGCGTCCGTGCAGCAGATCACCTCGTGGGCGGCAGCGGAGATGGCCCGGTTCCGCCCCGCGGCGATGTTCGTCCCCGGGCACTCGAGCACGCGTACCGGGAAGCTCCGCGACGTAGCCCAGGTTCGGAGGAGGGAGAGCGTGCCATCCCGTGAGCCGCCATCTGCGAACACAACCTCGTCCGGTAGTCGCGTCTGCGCCTCGATGGAGCGCAGCAAGGCGGGGAGGCTGGCCTCTTCGTTCAGCATCGTGGCGACGAGCGTCACCGGCGGCTTCCCATCAGCCTGGACACGCGGCACGCCAGCCTGGGGCTCCATCGACGCCTTGCAGCGGCGCATCCGGGCAGGCATGGGGCGGAGTCTACAGGTTGAGGCTGGGGTCAAACAACTTGCGGTACTCCTCAAGGGCGTAGCGGTCGGTCATGCCGGCGACGTAGTCGCAGACAGCGCGGTAGAGCCCCTCCTGCCCGGCAGCCTCCTGGACTCGATCGGGAAGCTGGCGCGGATCTTCGACGTAGGCGCTGAAGAGCCGGCGCACAAAGCCTCCCGACTTGTTGGCCATGCGCAACACGCGCCAGTGGCGGTACAACCTCTGGAAGAGGTAGTCCTTTAGCTCTCGGTTGAGCGCCGCTACCTCCGGCGAGTGACGCGCGACGCCTTCGGCTACGTCGCGAACTTCGTCCGGACTGGCAGGCCGGCGAGCACGCAGAGAATCCATAGTAGTGCGGATCAGGTCAGTGACCTCGAGGTCGATGAGCCGGCGCACCGCGCGGTGGCGGCTCACCTCGTCGGCGGCGCCCGGCTCGACGCCGGACTGCTCGCGCGCCAGGCGCCAGACGGGCAGCTCCTCCACGATCTTGGGAAGGAGGAGACCGGCGCGCAGGCCATCATCGAGGTCGTGCGTGGAGTAGGCGATCTCGTCCGCCGCGTTGACGATCTGGGCTTCGAGGGTTGGCGGGCGCTCGGGCTCGTACTCCCTGCCGGAGTCCCCTCTGTCGTACTCCGTCCTGTGCTTGACGATGCCCTCGCGCACCTCGTAGGTGAGGTTGAGGCCGGGGAAATCGGGATAGCGCTGCTCGAGTTTGGTGACCAGGCGCAGCGTCTGATGGTTATGATCGAAGCCACCGTGATCGCTCATCATCTCGTGCAGGGCGGCCTCGCCGCTGTGGCCGAACGGGGTATGGCCGAGGTCGTGGGCCATGGCGATCGCCTCAGCCAGGTCCTCGTTGGCACGCAGGGCGCGGGCGATGGTGCGAGCGATCTGCACGACCTCGATAGTATGCGTTAGCCGGGTGCGGTAGTAGTCGCCCTCGTAGGTGACGAAGACCTGCGTCTTGTACTCGAGGCGGCGGAAGGCGGTTGTGTGCACCACCCGGTCTCGGTCGCGCTGAAAGCTTGAGCGATAGGGGCGCTCAGGGTCCGGATACTGACGCCCGCGCGAGTCGGCGCTACGCATGGCCCACGGCGCCAGCCAGCGCTCCTCGTGCTCCTCCCACTGCTCGCGAGTGACGTAGGGCGTATCCACTGCCGCGTCCTTCTCTTGGCTGCTCACTGACCGCTGACTTGCAGGAAGTATTCGACCACCTGGCGAAAGAGCGGCGCGGCAACCGCGGAGCCCTCGCCGCCGTTCTCCAGCATCACGACCACGGCAATCCGCGGCTCGTCAGCCGGAGCGTAGCCGACGAACCAGGCATGCGGCGCTACCCCGGGGTTCTCGGCCGTGCCGGTCTTGCCGGCGACCGCCACCGCCATGTCGCCCAGCACGTAGTAGGCTGTGCCGCGCGGGCTCATGGCGACGTCACGCAAGCTGAGCTTGATACTTGCCAGGTGCTCGGCGGTCAGGGGCAGCGCGCCAACCTTCTCCGGCTGGAACGCGCCCGCGGTTGGCTGGGGGCCAAGCCCTAGAACGAGTCGCGGCCGGTACATCGTCCCGTCATTGGCCACCGCGGCGATCATGTCCACCACCTGAAGCGGCGTCACCAGCAACTGGCCCTGACCGATCGCCAAGTTGACGGAGTCACCGGGGAACCAGGACTCGCCGAGCGTCGCCTCTTTCCAGGCCGGATCGGGGACAAGACCGGGCGACTCGGGAACGCCGACAATACCGGTGCGCGCGCCGAAGCCGAACAGCTCGGCGTAGTGCGGCAGTGCCTCACGGTCGGCCTCCTGGAGCGCCTTGCCCAGCTCGTAGAAGACAATGTCGCAAGAGGCGGTCAGGCCCTGCTCTAGATTGAGCGCCCCATGTCCAGAGCGTAACCAGCAGTACTTGATGAAAGCGCTGCCGAGGCCGTCCCAGGTGCCGTTGCAGAAGAAGGAGCTATCCGTCTCAAAAAGCCCAGTCTCGAGGGCCGCCGTCTCGGTGACGATCTTGAAGACCGAGCCGAGCGGCAGCTCGCTCTGGGTGGCACGGTTGACGAGCGGGCGGCCCTCGTCCTCGAGCAGCTTGGCCCAGTCAGCGCCGGTCATACCGCCGACGATGGCGTTGGGGTCGAAGCTAGGGCTAGAGGCCATGGCCAGCACCTGCCCGTCGCGCGGGTCGAGCACGATGATCGCGCCGCGTTTGCCGTCTAGCAGGCCGGCGGTGTAGCGCTGCAGATCCAGGTCGATGGTAGTGTAGAGCGCCTGACTGGGGGTAGAGGGCTGCTCGGCCGCCACGCCGCGCACCTCCCCGTTAGGCCCGATGATGATGAGGCGGGAGCCGCGGCGGCCCGCGAGCTCTGGCTCGAAACGTTCCTCCAGGCCGGCCTGGCCGACCACGTCATCGTCGCGGTAGCCCAGGGCTTGCAGCTCCGGCAGCTCCTCGGAGGTGACGACGCCGACGTAACCCGTCAGGTGGGCGGCGACTGCGCCCTCGGGATAGGCACGCACCGGCCGCTCACGCATGAGGATGCCCGGCACGGAGCTGAGGACGGCGTACTGCTCCTGCGCCTGCTCTGCCGATAGCTCGCCCACGGGCATGAACCAGTCCGGGCGACCGGCAGAGGCATAGCGTTCCTGGAGGATCTCTGGCTTCTCGCCGAGCACCCGAGCGAGGAGGTTGAGCAGAATCGTCTCGTCGTCGATCTCGCCCGGCACCACGCCGACGATCACGCGCGTTCCCAGCGAGGCGAGCGGTTTGCCGTTGCGATCGTAGATGGCGCCGCGGGGGATGTCGCTCGAGTCGATGGTCAGGCTAGCGCCGTAGTCCATACCGGCGAGCACGAGGGACGGATGCCAGGCGACGTACCAGCGTCCGTTCTCCAACACGAGATTGGCGGTCTGTGTCTCCTCGATGGTGCCGAAGCGCTCGGTGATGAGGAGCTTGCGGAAGCTGAACTGGGCGCTGGTGCCGGATATGAGGCCCGACGTTGTCTCCAGCCTGGACTGCCTCAGGCCGGTGGCCTCGGCGAGGTCCTGGTAGTAGGTGGCGAAGTCCTCCGCCGCTGTGTTGGCGCGCGCCTCGGCGGTGAGGAACTCATACATGGAGGCGTAGTCCGAGCGCACCCACAGGCTCAAGAACTCCTGCCAGGCCGCTTCAGGCGTCTCCGCGGTCGCCGTAGGCCCGGCCTCAGTGACCGGCCTGGGCGTAGCGGCCGGCGTGGCGGTGACGGTGTCGGCGGCGGTGCCCGGAGGAGGCGGCACCGTTGGCAGTCCGCCGCAGGCGGTCATCGCGAACATTAGGACGGGCGCGGCTTGGAGCAGTCGCCGCCGCGACAATCGCGGAGCCAGCACCTTCGGCTGCATGCAGGCTGTCCCTACCGCTCCTCGATGGCGATGGCGCGGCACCAGGAGCTATCCATCTTGCGCACCTTGAACGGGAGCGCCATGAAGAAGAAGACGGGCTGGCTGATCTCGCTCAGGTGGTCCAGCCACTCGATGAAGGTGACGCCCTGACTCATGAGAGCATCGTGCAGCCCACGCCCATCGGGGACATCCTTGCCGAGTCGGAAGAAGTTGTCGATGCCGAGTATCTTGATCTTCCGGTCGGCCATCCACTTGCCGGCGACGGGCGTAAGCGTCGGGTAGCGACGAGGGTCGCCGGAACGCAGGGACGCCGCATCACTATTGCGGCAGATGACGACGTCCCCCGGCTGTACCTGGCGCCCAATCGCGGCGTCCAGGTACGCGCCGTCGACCTGCGCTGCCTTGGCGGCGTCCGGCACGTCGAGAAGCACCGCGCGGCCATAGAAGGCATCGAGCGGGTAGGACGTGATGTCGCGCCCACCAGCGAAGAAATGGGCCGGCGACTCGATGTGAGTGCCGACGTGGCTGTGGGTGCGGACGTCGTACTTGAAGGCGTTGTCGGCCAGGTATCCGAGCGTGAGCTCGAAGGGCCGGTCAGGTGGGTAGTTGTCAGGGTCGACTTCGTAGGAAAGGTCGACGATCCGGTACCTGCTGGGGTCGATGCGGAACATGATATGCCTCCATCGCGCCCGAGGAGCGCGCTACAGCTCGCCGCGAATCGGGAAGGTTGCCGGATTCTAGCGCTTTCGTCCACGGCGCTCAACCCGTAGCCCTGGGCGACCGCAGCGCCAGGTGCACCATGAGTCGCCACCAGCGATGAGCGCCTGGGGTCGCGAAAGCTTCGATCTCGATGGCAATAATGCCTCCCCGAGCGGCGAGGCTCAGGCTAAGGGGCTCGCCGCGGAACACGAGTAGAGCGAGGGAGCACAGCAGCGCTATGGCTAGAGCGGTCAAGGCAGGATAGAGCAGATCGAGGCTGGTGGCCGATAGAAGGTAGTATTCGCCAGGGGTGATAGCGAGCAAGGCACCTGAAAGGCTTAGCGTGGTTCGCCGCAAGAGAAGGTACTCCTCGCTACCTGACGCCGCCCCTGGGGAGACGACAGCCACCAGTAGCGCCGGTTGGCTCCTGTCGGCCTGCGCCAAGCGCAGAGAGGCCTGTGTCTGAGGCAGCGTCACGTACTTGGCTTTCTCCCCCGGCAGGAAAGTGACGACCAGGCGGCCGCCAGTCAGCGCGGCCTCGCCTCCGCCGGTCTCAGCGTTGCTCTGCTCGATGGTCGCGGTGAGGCCGCCGCCATGCCAGAGCAAGGCAAGCGTGCCGAACAGAACCGGGAGGTGAGGACGAAGACGAAGCTGGCTCTTGCCGGCGCCCTCCGACAGCGAGACAGGGAGCAGGCCGTTTGCCGCGTTCGAGGGGGCGGTCAATTCGGTGCCCGGCAGCATCGCGACCGCCTGGCGCGAGCCAGGGGTCAGCGCGAACACCTGCGCACGCGCTACCTTCGGCGAGAGCAGGGCAAGGAAGGCCAGAGCGGCGAGGGCCAGAGCCAGCAGCGCCAGGGCGGCCCGGCGGGCGCTGTAGATCTCCAGCAGCACCGGCGAGCCCTCGGAATGCTTCCCGCGCCAGCGATAGCCCAGCAACGCTAACAGGCGTCTCAGTCGCAGTGCCGTATCGTCAAGTGAGCTCTCGCAGTACAGAACCCGCCGGCTCGGCTGGGGCATGCGCTGTTCAGTTGGCCTCCATGGGGAAAGTGCCTGCTGCATTAGGCCGCTGGCTCTCGTCGCGGCGCTGAGCAACGCGGCGGCCAGTATGGGCTGGCTCCAGATGCGGGCGCCGATCCGCAGTAGTGCCAATCCTCTGAGTGCAGCGGGCGGCCAGGTCGCGGGGGGCAGGCCGAGCGTCGCCTGTGGCGAGGCGTACAGTGATGGGAACGCGAGTGCAGAGGCTACCAGTAGTGCTGTCGCCACCAGGCAAACGAAGCCGACGGTGTCACTCGCCGCCAAGCGCCAGAGAGCAGCGAGCGGGTCGGGGAAGCGTCGTGCGACCGCGGCAATCGCTCGAGCCCCGGCGGCATACAAGGATCGCGCCCCACGTGCTTGCTCACTCATAGCGCTGTGTGCGCGATCGCACGCGCCTTCTCAGGCCCACGAGCCGCGGAGCGGCATAGCGGTAAGCGCGGTAGAGGGCGGGGAAGGGGGAGTAGTCCCAGGCTCCGAGGCCCCGGCGCAGTCGCCCGCCGAAGCCCAACTTGAAGCGTAGCAACCCCGCCATCGGGTCATTCTCGTCCTCGGTCTCCGGCGCGCCCCACATGTCGTAGACGCGGCAGCCGCGCGCGCGCCCCCACTTGATGGCGTGCCACTGCAGCAAGTACGCCGGCATGAGATTGCGTCCTTCGTCCGCCGAGGCACCGTGGAAGTACCAAGTTGTTCGACCGTAGGCCACCGCCACTAGCCCGGCGAGAAGTCGGCTATCTTGCCGGGCCAGGAAGGCACCCGCCATGTCCGCGTCCAGGAGACTTGCCCACAGGCGCTCGTAGTAAGAGCGCGGGCGGACGATGAAGCCGTCGCGCACGGCGGTCTCGACATAAAGGCCGTACAGAAGCCGCAGGTCCTCCCGCGAGGCCTGCTCGACGGTCACCCCGCGCCGGCTGGCCAGGCTGATGTTGTAGCGCGTCTTCTGCTTCATTCGCGCCAGCAGAACATCGTCCGGAGCCTCAATGTCGAGGGTTACCGTGTTGCGAAACTGGATCTGCTCGCCGGGCTGCCATCCGCGCGCCCGGAGTAGGGGCCCGGCCCAAGCGGATACCTCTTCGTCCCAGATGTCGGGGTCGACCTTGAGATACAGGTAGCGGCGTTCGCGCGCCAGTCGCTCGAGGCCCTCCAGTACGGCTGCGAGGCTGCTCTCCGAGCGCTCGACGAGCAGCGGGCCGCGCGGCACGTAGGCCAGAGCAAGTGGGATGTGAGCCGGACAGCGGCTGAGCACGCTGGCATAGGCCATGGGAAGCCCACCTCTACACAGGCGCCAGAACTCGGGTTGCCAGCCATAGCTCGCTTTGAACCCGGCCCACGTGGATGACTGCAGGAAGTGCGCCACGTCCAGCTCGCGCAGGCAGGCGTCCCACTCCGCAGCGGAGGCGACGAGGGCCAGATCAGCTCGCGGCGAGTCCGCCAACTGCCCTCCTCAGCCGCAGGAGACCGCCGTACAGGAGGAAGGCGGCCGGGTGGTAAACGTAGTCCCAGGCCCCCAGGTAACGAACGACGCGGCCGCCGAAGCCGCGCTTGAAGCGCCACACTCCCCACAGCCCCTCGCGCGCCGTCACCTCGTCGTCCATGTGGGCCCCGGGGTCGCGCCCTACCTCATCGGGTATGCCCCAAAGGTCGTAGACACGACAGCCAAGGCCGCGTGCCCAACGCATTGCCTCCCACTGTAAGCCGTACGTCGGCATGAGGTTGCGCTGCCGGCCAGACGAGGCGCCGTAGAAGTAGTAGGCCGTGTCGCCGAAGGCGAAGGCCATCAAGCCTGCGAGCAAGTCCCCCTCATACTCCGCGAGCAATAGACGAGCCATCCCCAGCGGCTCGAATAGCTCCAGCGCGGCGGAGTAGTAAGCGGCCGAGTGGACGGCGAAGCCATCGCGCCTGCTTGTCTCCTGCATAAGGGCGGCGAAGGCCGGCAGGTCGGCGGCCGTGCCCACGTGCACGGCGACGCCCTTCTTGGCAGAGAGGCGCAGGTTGTAGCGCGTCTTCGGCTTCATGCGCGCGAGCAGCGAGTCCTCGCTTCCGTCGAGCTCCACAAGCACGGTGCTTCGCGGCTGGACGGTCTGCGTGGATGGGCGGAAGCCCAGCACGCCAAGGGTGGCTGCGGAATCGGCGCCGTCTCGCACGTTTGGCTCGAGCTTGAGCGCGAAAGCGCCTGCCTTGCGGCAGGCCGAGTGGAGCGTTGGAAGAAGGTCGGTGAGAGAGCGGCCTAGCTCGCCGGCGAGCGCCGGCCCGCGCGGCACGTAGGCGATGCGGCCGACGGGTGTGCTTCGAAGGAGCACCTGCGCCAAACCGGCAACGTCCTCAAGGCGCAGGGGTTCCCACCCGAAGCGGCTCTTCAGCTCGCCCCACTGGTGGGTCTGCAGCAGGCTGGGCACTTGGCAGCGCAGGACCATGGCGTTCCACTCGTCCGGCGACGGCGCGCTTGACCCGTACACGTGCCGGTGCCTACAATGCTTGCTGGTCACGACCGGGAGCCCGCGGGGCGCAGAAGGTGGCCACGCCAGTAGGCCTGGCTGAAGACCGTTGAGTGCAGCAGGCGATAGGCGAGCGGGTCGGTCGCCGCCAACTGGCGACGGTCGCGGCAATAGGCAGCGAAGGCCCAGGCGAAATACTCCGTAGGCGAGCCTCGTGCGGCCTCGTCGTCAGCGTAGCCGAGCGAGTACGCCGCGAGGAGCCGTCGGTGGAATTCGGCCCAGGCTGCGGAAGCGAGTGCTTCCCGCGAGATGGGAGCTGGCAGCCGTCCGTCCGGCGAGCCGAGCAGGTGGTCGACGAGAGCGGCAAGTGTCCTGAGCACAGGGAGCGCCTGGGCCAGAAGCTGGTCGAGATTGAGCAAGGCGACCCCGGCGAGTACTGCTTCGCCGTGCTGGCTGAGGCCGGGCCGGTAGCAAGTCTCCCCGCTCCAGACGACGAAGTAGCCGGCGGCGGCCTCGCTCAGCTCATCCAGCGAGGCGGGGGGCAGGGGTGAGAGCAGTCGGCGCAGGGCGTCTCGAGCCCCGGCGGTAGCGGCCAAGCGCTCACCGAGGTCGAAGACGACCTTGGAGTCGAGACAGCGCCTGATCGATCGCTCCTTGCCAGGGATCGGGGAGCCGCCGCGGACAGGCATGGAGTCAGCGCACCGAGGAGTCGGAGTATGCGGTTTCTGAGTTGGGTGCTGGGCTTCGCCGTGGGTGTCGGTTTAGGTTGGGCCACCGGGCGTCTGTATGCGCCCCAAGCCGGGCTCGACACGCGCCGCCAACTGGAACGGCGCTACCGCTGGATCGCCGCTGAAGCCGACAAGGCAGCGAAGGAGACCCGTGCCGAATTGGAGGCGCGCTACCAGGCTGCCAGGGGCTCGGCTGCGGCACCGGCATAGCCATGGGTCAACCGGCGGGAATGACGGTCAGGCTGTAGGGCGCCGGCTCCGCCGCGCCCTCGGCGAGACCACAGACGAGCAGCGCCCGCCGGCTTCCTTTGGGCGCTGCCGGGAGAGCCCACTGCCCGTCGTTGCCCCCTCCGAGTTGCAGCTCCCTGACACTCTGCCCTTGGCCGCCGGACTCCGCCAGTCGCAGGGAGAATCGCTGGCGTAGCGGCTCGTGGATTCGAAGAAACCCTTCGGCTTGCCACCCTCCCGGCGTGTCGGCCGTGTCGCGCCAGCCGATCTCGGGCACCGCGATGTCGTCGATGGCCAGGCCAGGCCGCTCGTAGGCGTCATCGGTCTGGCAGCCGAAGCGGAGCAGAATCCGCTTGCCCGCGAAGGGCGCCAAGTCCACCACCTGCCTTACCCAGTCATCTGATTGCCCGGTGAAGCCCCAGCCAGGGTTATTGCCGAAGGGATCTTCAGAGGTAACTCCGTCGCTTTCGAGCAGCCTCCACGTCCGTCCGCCGTCCTCCGAGGCCGCGATGTAGCCCCAATCGTACGATTCTTCGAGGTCATACCAGACCGTGAACTCCAGGTGCGCCGCGGTGACGCCTCGAAGGTCCAACTCGCGCGTCAGGCTAGTCTCCGACTGGGTCAGGCGGTTCGACCACCAGAAGGCGCCATCGCGCGGCTCGCCAGCGATAACTGAAGCCTCAGTGGCTCCCGAGAACGCGATCTCGACCTCCTTGTCGCTTTCCAGGACGACATAGTCGCAGCCGTACTGGGAGACGGTGTCTTTGACGCTACTCTCGCCGTCAAGCACGTGCACCGAGGGCGACTGGCCGTCCAGAGGCGGGCAGAGGCCGGGATCGGCGCCCGCCTCGGCCCACAGCCGATACTGCTCATCGACCCAACCGAGGAAGGCCCCTTCGAAGCCGCGCTCCGCACCGTGCCCCAGAAGGTAGAGCCCGAAGGCAGGCGTTCCCTCTATGGGCAAGACCGCCAGTTCCGCCAGTGCATCCTCGCCATAACGGTCGCCCCAGAAGCCCATGAAGCTCTCTGACGCCCGGTAGTGCATGCCGACGGCTTCCCCGCCTTCCGCCCACTCCAAGAGAGGTATGTCGCTGCAGCGCAGCGGGCCCTGCTGCTCTTCTTCCGCGGCCACGGCCTTCTCTGCGGTCTCGGACAGGCCCTCGTTCACCCACGTGCGTTCCCGTGCATCCACTTGGGACTGCAGGAGATGTTGCAGCTCGTGGGCCACG
>Ga0315274_10007595_pt1 | contig 15690 bp, 15 predicted proteins | sample YL17G02_20_MG_FD_203700 | JGI IMG/M metagenome (GOLD analysis project Ga0315274, IMG submission 203700) | Sediment microbial communities from Yellowstone Lake, YNP, Wyoming, USA - YL17G02_20 | ecosystem: Environmental > Aquatic > Freshwater > Lake > Sediment | place: USA: Wyoming | collected... | reverse complement strand
GATCCGTATGAAACGATGCCGGGATTTGTGCCGCCGCAGTCGTATTGTTATATGGACGGGTTGCAGGTAGCGTAGTAAAGTTCCCTGTAGTATGCTTTTCCTGACTGCCCCGGTGCATTTTTCACGATAGTCACTTCCCTATTTGGGTGCAGCAGAAAAAAATGGTTGAAATTCAAAAAAAGAGAATTGAATCCTCGTGTATAACACTACCTTGTAAACGAGCGCCATGGAGCGTGCGGTAAAAGGTGGAACCTGTACAGGAACACTTTCACCCGCTCCGGCCCGGCATTATCTAACCAAAACCTCAGATTTTCAATACGATATACGACAGGGTCATGAAGGTGACGGGGAGCGAAGATGAATTTTGAAGATATCCACAGCATCGAAAATTTAGCGGTGGTATCAGAAGAAGTTGTCTGGCAGAATTTTGAAAGGTTAGCGGCCTTCATCTTCGAAAAAAATAATTTCAGGGTCACAGTAAACACGGTAAAAACATATCATAAAACTAAAAGGCAATATGACGTGATCGCCTGGAAGGACAACCAGACATTCCTGGTAGAATGCAAGAAATGGGCAGGCAACCGCTACCGGCTGTCAGCAGTAAAAAAGGCTGTAGAACAGCATAAAGAAAGAACCCTGTTTTATGCAGCTATCACGAATGAGGATGCGATTCCCCTCGTCGTCACCCTCATTGAAGAGGAAATACGGGTGTATGAGGGAGTTCCCATCGTGTCTATTCAGAAGCTCAATTCCTTCGTCAACGAATTGGACAGGTATGCACAGGGAAATTTTTTTTGCGAGTGTGAAGATGAGACATGAAGCAAAAGTATGAGATTTTAGGCAATTTGTGTTTGACGCTCATCGGGACTCCGCCCCTCTCCGCGTTGACTAGCCCTGTATGGTTCATGAATCTCTTTTTGGAATTCTTTGTATCTCCACTGGAGAGCTTCGATGTGAGGTACATTTCGTTTTGGAGAGATTTGATCGGTTTCAATTTTTAAATCATTCATCGTAGGTCCATTTGGGTGATAGACAATTTTCTTTGTCTCAGGTTCAATGCCAAATAAAAAGGCATCAAATGCATCATGATGGTTATGACAGAGAACAATTCCATTCCTTTCATCATCTGTTGTGCGAGGAGCATCTTTGGGTATGATATGAGCAGCATGTAATAGAGAACGAATCGTCATTGAACAGACTGAACATTTTGATCCATATCGTTTCAACACTTTAAACCGAAATTTTGTATCTCTTCGTAATGCGTTAGTGGTAATGATCGTTCGATCTGTTTGATAGATATTGAACGGCTGGTCCTCAACAATTTGAATGAGAGCACTTTGGACGTTACCGGAATCAGTGAACTCTATTAAGAACGTTTCATCCTCATCATCCCACTCGAGGACATAACCCAGTCGGACATCTCGCAATTTATCATTGAGTGTCGAGTGCGTGATGATAAACAGTGGAATTTGAAACCGTTTCGTATTTTTTGTTGCTTCGATCTCATTTCGATCGGTATTTTTTGGCCGGTTTGTTTTCGGATAATGATAGACAATAGAATCTTCCGTGATATCGTCAGGATAGGATTTGCCGGTATGTAACACTGATACTGTTATGCCATACTCATCTTCTGAAAGAGGAGTTGTTCGTTCTTTATCACACCAGATTCCGGCAGCACCTCGGTAAATCCGATACTGTTCTCGTAATGTATCAGGTGAGAGATTTTGAGCATGACCAAGAGCAAATAACTCTTTCCATATTTTTAACCGATACTCGCGTTCTAACGAGATTTTGTTCTTCTCATTAATCGGATATTGATTGCGAGATAATAGAGGATCGATGTATCGAAATGCTGGAGCGATCTCTTTCTTGGGAAGGATCTCAAAACCCCGTGCTCTGAAGAACTTATTGGTTGTTTCCTCTCCCCCGGAGAACTGTGAGACATCGAATAATTCCCCATTGGCGTATTTGTTTGCATACATCACGACAATTTTTGGAGGGTAGCGTTCCCCCTCGTAAAAGAGATCATAGGTCGTTGAGTTATTCCTTGGTGGCCAACGTACTTTGTTAATCTCCTCAATGGCTTGGATGATATGTTCTCGGTGGATATTTTGCGGGATGCGGAGTTTGAATCTTCGTTTTTGAATTGGCGGGTTATCCCCCTCACTTACCATGCTTCCCACCTTTCTTGACGTGATAATCAGGATTTTTCTTCTCGTAAATTGAGAAGAGTTCGGAGGGATCGATTTCGAGGGCAGAACAAATTTTCAAAATCGTGGAAAAAGTCGGGCTTCGTTTCCCGTTCTCGATGAGACTGATAAACGTCCGGTCGAGACCGGTGAGTTTCGCGAGTTTTTCTTGAGTAATCTTTTTGGCTTTTCGTTCTTCTTGCAGTATTTTGCCAAAAATCTCTTCTTTGTGCATTTTTTTCACTGAATGAGATTCAGTAAAAAGAGGCTAATGTTTATCGCAGACTATAGTCGACAAAAATTAATAATTTAAATGTTGTCTCAAATAAGTGAAAGATATTTTTTCCTTAAAACCCGAGGACTCAGACGATTTCAGGATCTATGATGTGGAAGTCATTGTGAAAGTGGATTACGGGCTTCATCGGCACCGGGGAAGTGCATGAACCAGTTCGGGACGGTGTATCCAAAGTTGAAGGGGGGGAATATTTGGGGAGTAATTATCTGAATTAAATCAACAGAACTTTTTTATACATCGCTGATAATTTGAATTAAAAAGCAGTACCAATAAAAAAATTGGCAGAATAATAATCTTTACGGTGATGAAATTGGAGTTCCATTTTATCGATGTGGGATGTGGAAATATGACTTTAGCGAAATTTCCATCCGGTCTAACCATAATTTATGATTGTAATATTACCTCAGATAATGAAAAAAGAGTAATTACCTACGTCGATAGGGTTCTTGGACAAAATACACCAATCAATGTTTTCGTAAATTCTCATCGTGATGCAGATCATATGAATGGTATTAAAACTCTACATAAGACGCACCCAATTCAAAAAGTTTGGGATTCAAGTGAAACAGGTACTACTCCGGATTCACCTCAATATCGTGACTATATGGAAATTCGACGTTTAGTCGGTTATGACGAAATTAAGGCAGGAGGGAGTTGTAATTGGGGAGAAGTGAGTATTAAGTGTCTAAACTCACAAAGGTCAGATTATACAGACACAAATGATCAGAGTATTGTTCTAAAAATTGGATATAAAGGTCAATCATTAATCCTTCCAGGTGATACAAGCTATAAGCCTTGGAAAGAAAAAATAATTCCTTCTAATAGTGACAGTGATTTGAAGGCATCATTTTTACTTGCACCTCATCATGGATCAAATAGTTTCTTTGAAGATGCCATATCAGGATCATTTTTTGAACATATTAAAAAAATCAGTCCATATATGACAATTGTTTCTGTAGGACCCAACACCTCTGGTCTACCCGATCAAAAAGCTCTTGAAATGTATAATAAATTTTCAAAAGGCCTTAATAATGGCGATAAAATTTATACAACACAAGAAAAGGGAACAATAAAATTGCTTTTTCGAGACGATGGAGTAGGTGAAGTATTCACAAATCAATAAGGAATAAAAATTTTTGATAAAAAATTCAATTAGTATCTGAATGCGATAAAAATTCTCCCCAGGCACTTTTAGCATATTCATAACCAACATAATCAAACATTTTTGGTAATGAATGCCATCCTGCGACAATTGAGATTAGACTTAGTATTAGATTAATAAATAAACCTAACAGCTTGAAATTTGATGCCTCTAGATAGTAAAGAATTACGCACCCCGATGTGCCGAGAATTGAAAAAAATAACCAAATCCATCGGCTTCCTAATAAATTCCTTACAAAACCATATTCAGCGTTGTGTCTAGACCATAAATTATCACTATCACTTTTATGCAAATCTGATCTAACGCGGATAAATACATCATTGATAATTCGATCAAAATGATTAGGATTTATTCTTTGTTCATTTTCAGTCGGAATAATAACTGAATATTTTTTTGTAATAGCCGCGTAAAATTGAGATTTCAACTCTTTACTAAAAGTTGTATCATCCCATCTCATTATTATCGTTGAAGGGGGACCACCATTTATTTTCCAATTCTTTTTTTGAAAATTAACACCCGAGACTCTCACTTGATACGTGAACGCATAAATGATAACAATAAAAATACCTAATCCGAGGAGAATTTTCTCTATTGTATCCGAAAAAGGGATAATTGAAAAAAATAATACGATTATTGGTAAAAGAACAATTATTGATGGAAAAATTCTTGCGCGAATTTCATATGGTGTGAAAATGTTCAACCCATCCATAAATAAAAAGGTTTAATCAAATAAATAAATCTACCATAAACGAAAATTCGAAACCTTATTCCTGAATTTCGAGACTTCCTCCATCAGCATTAAATCGGAATCCAACATTTCCTTTATCGGTTCTGTATACTTTTTCATGAGTGGTTTTTCTATAAGTCTTCATTGCATCATCATGGGGATGTCCATGAGGATTTCCTTTTCCGACGGGTATCACGGTGTATTTGGGCCGGACCTGCTTCATAACCTCTTCATTTGCACCTTCATCAGATCCATGGTGACTGGCATGCCAGAGAGTCGTATCTTTGACGGGATAATATTTGCATATCCGATCCTGCTGGCTGTTTGTTGTGTCACCGGCAAATACTACTGAAGTTTTGCCGGCCTTAATTTGGACGACGAGCGATTCTTCGTGAATATCTTCATTGTTTCCCTGAACGGATGCAGATGGACCCAACGCCCGTATCTCCAATTTACCATCTTTTACAATCGGATAATTTGATGCAGTTGGTTTTTTTATCGTTGTACCTTTTCTCTCCAGTTTATCCAGGCCTTTGATATAGGCATCCCGATACGCTTCATAACTCTCGGGTGATTCTTCACTCCTCTTTCTCTTGTAATCTGTTGTCCAGACCTCGCCAACCTCGAAATTATCCGCAATGTCTTTCGTCCCACTCATATGGTCATAGTGAGGATGCGTAATAACGAGGTAATCGATTCTTTTAATTCCGGCATCTTTGAGATACTTTACTATATCTTCCGGAGAGTTATCAACATTACAGTCAACCACCATAACTTTCCCGTTAGACAACCGGACGATGGTTGCGTCACCCTGACCTGCATCAAGACAGACAATGCCAAGTTCCCCCGGGCGAGTCGTTGAAATCATCTGCCGGATTTTTTCTGCCTTATCTTTTGCCGATCGTTCAAGGTTTTGCTCATCCGGACCATCCTCCAGCCTTTTTTGACCGTCTGGCAGACCCATCACGGTAGGTTTGTGAATTTTTATATTCCATCTCCCTCCTCCCATAGCTCATCCCTCCAAAATTTTCATTATCCTGCTCACAAGAGCTGTATTGTCTGCAATCGGTTCATTGGGCTTTACGGGTGATGTACTTGTCATCCACTCGGAGAGATCCCGCACATCATTTTGATGTTCAACCAGTCTTCGTAAATACTCGAAATTTTTCATGACAATCTCCTTTGATGGCTTTCCTTTGAAGTTCACCCACGTCGCACCATGAACTACTTTGTGATTAAAGGCTTGCATGAAGTGACTGTTTGTCACGTAACAATTAGCGAAATAGAATCGTTGAAAATAGTGTTTACTGCCAACACCGTAGATCATAAGAAACGGTACTTTCTCCCGAATGTAACGGGCAAAATCGATTACCTGGTCCTTTGAATAATTCGATTCTTTGTAAAGGAAATCTCCAGCATGGAGACAAACCTGTGTTATGCCGAGTTCAAGCAGTTTATCCAGATGAAAATCCATCTGGGAGAGATTGCAACCTTTGACTAGACCTATTGGAGTGCACTCAGGGAATCGATCTAACAATATCTCTGTTATACCAAGGATGTGATCTATCTGATTGCGAGAAAATTTTATGAATCCGGAATAGGTGATACCATCCGGGGTAATAAGTTGATCCGGTTGCAGTTTTTCGACGAGATAAGCATACGTATCATAATTAATGTTCAAAAGGAGAGGATCAGGCATTATCGGCGATAAGATGATACGACCTGAAACATTGAGATATTCATGCAGACTCCCTGAATGTTCGATTTTTTGTAGAGCTGATACCTTAGGCTTCCCGTTTTCACGAAGGAAGTCCTGCATTTTTACTACAATTGCGGGAATCGCTTGTGATTTATCCGGGTAAGTGATAGCAGATCTAAATTTTACCACGGGGTATAGAAATTTCTCGTCCATGCATTCCTCGGTTATGACATGTAAACTTCTAATGTGTTAGAACTGTTAGATTTTACGTTACCAAAGTATATATGTGTTAGTGTTGTAAGTAATGTGTGGACTCTGAACTTGTGGATAGATTAGATGCACATTTCCAGAAAATTATGGACGGGGATGTGACCGAACCGTTGAAGTATATTTCAGATGTATTTGATGTAACGAATGGATTAAAAAAAGAAGAATTACTTATCGGAAAAAATCTGATCTCTCTTGAATATTTATTCACAATTTCTGCGATTACATTTTCATCAAAAATTAATACATCTGCTGTTCATCCAGTAATCGCCGTTCCTAGCGTTGGAATTAATGAAGTTTATATTTTTTTTAAAAATCGTTTAGATTTTTATCGCTCTCAAGATCCAAAAATTAAATTCTTTTCAATAGACGGAAAGGATTTGGTTGGGAACTCACTGATGCAGTTTGATGCACCGGAACCTACTGAAATTGCAAAAATATTCAAATGGAAAATTGAAAACGAAGAAAAAGCGCGTAACTCTAGACTTTTTTTAATTAATAATGCAAATGCGATAACTGGGAATTCAACAATTACTTTAAAAGAGATAATGTCTCAATTAAAAACAGTCTCTTCTGAGGCATCATATATTATTTTTTTAAGTCCTTCTGCCTTAAATTTTATACAATCCACATTGAATGATGATGAATTTCAATCAAAATTTTCTAGGACAATAGTTTTTGAGGGTTTTGACGTATCAGATGTTAATTCCTTTAGAGAAATAATCGAGGACAGACTTAAAAGTAATGAAAACACTCAAAAAATATCTATTGATACCCTAAATTTTGATTTTGCATTGAAGAGCTCACGAGGTATTCCTTTTTACGCGTTTAAAATTATCGAAGATGAAATTAAAACAATGATTCTTAATTCTGATGAAAATAATTCAATAACTCAAATCGATAATTCGTTTAAAAATAATATTTCAATTTTATGGAAGAATATTGACTCATTAACAAATGGGCAAATTGACATTCTAACTGCATTCATGACATTCAATGATAATAGAGCAAATATTTACGAATTACAAGATAAAATTAAATTATTCCGAAAATCGGTAGGTAATAGATCAGCAATTTTACAACAAGTTAGGAAATTATACGAGAATGAATTATTGGATAGAGAGCGGCCGATTGGATCACGAGAAGTTTATTATCGGATTAAACTGATTGCTCTTCCAGGAATTGAATATCGAATAAAAGAACTCATTCTTGGAGGGAAATAATGCCGAATTATATTATTAAAGTATTCCCTAAAGATTCAATAAAATTAATTCAAGAACCTATAGATTCAATTTTTAAAAAATTTTCTTCAAATTTGAATACCGATTCATCTTTAATATTCAACTTAGACTCGAAAAAACCGAGAGAAGGTTTTGATCTTTCGTCATTAAAAATTACAGATTATGGTATTAAAGCAACATACATTTTTGAAAAATCTATGAATATTTCAACAGTTGAAGGAAATATAAACGAATATCAAAAAATTGCGATAGAAGGAAAATTTATTATTAAACAAGGAATCCTCATCCTGACAAATTCATCGGATGTGCTTACTGAAAAAATATCAAAAATTTGGGCGAATATTCTTTTTCCAACACATATTGTTACACTTGCAGATATTGAAATTTCTAAAGACCAATTCCATCAATTGCGTATTTCTTGTGGCAGTACGATAACAGAAATTTTACATACAGAAAGCAAAGGACTTGATAAAATCCAATTGAAAGCAGTCGATTTACCGAATAAAGAATGGTATAAGGAGGAGGATTTCGACTCTGCAAATATTGAGAGATGTACACTCATCCCAACACTTCCTAATTCCTTAAGAGGAAAAACAGTTGTTTGTAAAGTGTATCGTAATGGCCGATTCGTTATATTTCAAAATTCGAATTTCACAGCTGATGAATTTGAACAAATTGAATTATTTTTAGTTGATAAAATAATCGAAGTTTTAGGATCACCGCTGTGTCAATTGGGGAAATCTGAGAAGCAAACGAAATTAAATTTTTAATTTCGCGTACCACCACTGAGGGATATAATGTCAAACATAAAATCCCAGTTAAATGGACATATTCGAAATATTATTAAAAAAACTACCGTATCTTCTTGTTTTTTCCGGTCCTCCGTTGACCCCCCCCACAGAAAAGCTGTTATCCGAATCACAGATGTTTGTAATGCTCGTTGCGTTCATTGTTTCATTTCCGCCGATAATCGTCGTGAAACAATGTCTTTAGATAATTTTCGAGATTTTGTTTTACCGAGAATTCAACAATGCCGGGTTTCGAGCGTAACACTCACTGGTGGCGAGCCGTTTCTTCATCCGAACATCCTTGATATTGTTCAACTGCTGACAGATGCAGATATTCGCACGGGAATCTGTACCAATGCCAATGTTATTACGGACGACCAAATCCACACACTTTCAACAAATAGTAAAATCCATATTAATGTAAGCCTTCATGGGTTCGCTCCTGAGTCTCACGATAGATTCATGGCGAAAAAAGGAGCCTTCAAAAAATGCATCAGTACTATCGAACAATTGAGTAAATATGATCTGATTCAAGGAATATTGGTCACACCCAATAATTTTGCTGACGTGAAGGAATATGAAAAATTATGTGAATTCGCAATTCAGATTAAGGCAAAATATGTTCTTATGAATCCATTATCATCAATGGGTCGTGGTGTCGATAATGTATCTAAATATGCCGCTTCTGAAGAGATGTTGCAATCAATAAGAAAAATGACTCAGAAATATTCTGATAGAATCCAATTGGTCTATATCCGATTTCCCAATGATGATCTCCCCTTAGGATACTGCGAAGCAGGAAATATTTTCTATATTTTTGTTAATGGGAATGTAACAATCTGCGCATATTTGGACTTCGCAGCAAACACATCTGTGAGCCAGTATAATCCTAAAGAATTCATTGTTGGTAACATCCTTCAAGATGCAGATATCTCTCAAAAATTGGACTCATATAGATTTCAGGATAGATACAAATTTGGAGAAAACGACCGTTGTAATCGTTGTAAAAAAAATAGTATTTGCGGTAAAGGCTGCCCAAGTGCCGTGATTTATGCGGGAAAAAAGATCGGGGATGTCGATTCTGATGTCTGCCCTGAAATAAAACATGAGGAATCCTCATGAGCCCTCGAAATGGATTGTTTATTACTTTTGATGGTCCCAATGGTGTTGGCAAAACCACAATATTGGAACATGTTTCATCAAAACTCAAATCGAAAAATTTGGATATTTATCTCACAAGGGAACCAACAAACTCTGATTTAGGGAAATTTCTGAAGCAATATAATGAGGCTTATCGAGGATATTCGCTGGCTTGTATTGCAGCTGCTGATCGATATTACCATATCGAGAAAGAAATTGCCCCCGCATTGAAAGCTAACAAAATCGTGCTATCTGATAGATATGTTGATTCATCTCTTGTACTACAACGAATCGATAATGTTGAATTGGAATTTATTTGGGAAATAAACAAGAATGTGCTTATTCCGGATTTGAGCATTATTTTCACAGCCTCACCACAGATGCTCAAACAACGATTGAAATCACGAAGTACTCTCAGTATTTTTGAACAGGACGACAATACACGAGAGAAAGAATTGGAATATTATAACCACGCGGCGGACTTCCTTAGAAAACGAGGATTTAATATATTCATTATCAATAATGAATCCCCTTCGATTGAAGAAAATTCTGAAATAATTACAGCAAAAATTTTCGATTTGATCAACCATTCCAGGATCGGTTAGTATGAAAAAAATCTCAACAAATTTGACACTTGATTCCTTCGCTACAAATGATGATTCACAAAAAAATCTTAAAGAAGAAAAGGAGGAAGTCCCATCAACAATTTCAACAATATGTTGGAATCTCGGGAATCCTTCAATTGACAGAGCAAAAAAACAGGCATCTTGGTTAAATGCCCAAAACTTTGATTTATTATTGCTCACCGAATGCAAAAAAAGTGAAGGTTGCTTTTTCATAGAGAGATATTTCCAGAATTTTAGATATCATGTGATATTTCCAAAGCTAGAAAATAATGAATATGGTGTCATGATTATCAGTAAAATTAAACCCGAACTCAGTAATTTTTCAAAATTCATGACGTTCCTAAATAATCGAGTAATTTCCTTCAAAATTCCGTTATCTGAAGAAGAGATAGAAATAATCGTTACTTATGTCCCGTCTCGCAATGCAACTGATGAGAAAATCGCACGGAAAAAACAGTTCCTTGAAAATTTATTATTATGTTTTGAAAAAGATCCAAGTTCTCATAATCGTATTTTCTGTGGTGATTTCAATGTTCTAGAACCGGATCATGATCCACATTATCCATTTTTTGAAAAATGGGAGTATAATTTTTATTCAAAATTATCGGATTACAAAATGAAAGATATTTTTCGACATTTCTATCCAACAGCACAAGAATATAGCTGGGTTGGACGGACAAACGATGGATATAGATACGATCATTTTTTTACTTCACTTGATCTGATCCCGAAAATAACCGAATGTAAATATTATCATGAACCGAGAGAGAATAGGTTAAGTGATCATTCCGCAATAATATGTAAATTGAAGTTTGCTTAATTCTTTAAATTTTTGTATTTCCCAATTCACTTTCCACTAACTCCCCTCGGAACGCCTTCCCCAGCACCGCCTGCTTCAACCGCTCACATCGCCGGCCCGCCGCCAAAACCTCTTGATCGAACGCATCCGCACGCTCAAACAGTGCATTGACACGGCGGACGATCTCATGCTACTCGGTCATGTGTTTGATTATGACCATACTCACTTCTTACTAGCGCATATCGATGCCTCGTTTGAGTTCGATCTCATAGCCGTACCGGGATACCCCGATCTTTAAGATACACTTTTACATCACGAATCGTGAACTCCCCGTAGTGGAAAACACTTGCCGCAAGGCAGGCATCAGCTTTTCCTTTCGTGAACCCATCGTAGAAATGTTCTAAGGTCCCGACACCTCCGCTCGCGATGACCGGGATGCCCGCTGTATCGGAAATGGCGGAGGTGATGGCGATATCGAACCCATTTTTCGTGCCGTCGGTTTCCATGCTGGTGAGGAGGATCTCACCAGCGCCTCGCTCCTCTGCCTCCTTTGCCCATGCGATGGCATCGATCCCTGTCGGCTTGCTCCCACCGTAGATGACCACTTCGTACCAGCACATCCGCTCATCCTCAAGATAAACCGGGATTGCTTTCTCGTTCGGAGCGAAATTCCGGCGTACGTCCATCGCAACGACTATGCACTGTGTCCCGAATGCCTCTGCGCCCCGCGTGATGAGCGTCGGATCATGGACAGCGCTTGTGTTGACACTCACCTTATCAGCGCCGGCTCGGAGGATCTGCTGGATATCATCGAGGGACTTCAGTCCACCGCCCACCGTGAGTGGCAGGAAGAGCTGGTCGGCGGCACGCTTTATGAGTTCAACGATGATTCCTCGCTTCTCCTTAGAGGCGGTAATGTCGAGAAAAACTACCTCATCTGCACCCTGATCGTTGTACCGCCCGGCAAGCTCCACCGGGTCCCCCGCATCGCGGAGCCCGAGAAAGTTAGTTCCCTTAACCACCCTACCATCTTTGAGGTCAAGACAGGGGATGATCCGTCGCGTCAGCACCATTTGATACACCTTAGGTGGCGGAAACTATCTACATTTCCTATCCTTTGATATTCATGGAGTTTTCTATGTAACATAGCGACCTTATTCACATAGGCTTGTCAGCATCTGGGTGCACTGGATTGATATATTTTCCAGTCGGTCATCTTTATCTATTCTGTGATATTTGCTAAATGTAACAATAAATCGCGAATTTCCTCATCCTTTTTTTGTACTCCCCCAAATATCAGTATCCCTTTCCACCAGCTCCCCCCGGAACGCCCTCCTCAGCACTGCCTGTGTCAACCGTTCGCACCGCTGGCTCGCAAACGTCACTTCACGATCGAACGCATCCGCACGCTCAAAGAGCGTCATGACACGGTGGACAATCTCATGTTGCTCAACAAGGGGTGGGAGGGGGATTGGCATTGATGCAATTTGGTCTTGGTTGATGGAAGCCATCCCGACAGTTTGCTGAGCATTGAGATTGAAAAATTTTTGAGCATTGACTTGTAGCCAATACACGACATATTGACTATTGATTTCGGAACTGTACATTCTTAGGCGAATGTTCTTACTCTCGAAAACACACGGCTCAATTTTTTCGGTGATTAATGCGGACTTTCCAACAAGTTCTCTACTGTTCACTCTGTTGATCAGAATATCGTTTTGTTTCAACCGATACGTCTCAATTTCATTATCTGTGAGGTCCATGTGTTTGATATTTTTCCAGATGATATTTCCATCTTCAATATTATACATTCGAAGACAGGGGAAACCATCTTCATTATAGTATTTGGGCTCTTTATATACCCCATTTTTCATTGATTCTGTGATAAATCCAATTTGCGTCCATATCCAGTTATCTGGCAAATCATCCAATTCATCATTTAATGGCTGCACTTTTTTGAGATGATCTCTCTTTTTATTTTCACGTCTCACAAAGATGTTTTCGAGTAAAACCGCAGCCGGCTCGATATACGGATTCTTCTCTCTCCATCCCTCAGTCAACCTTGCAGAGCACGCCGCAGCCAGTACCGCTTGCCGGAACCGCTTCATGATTAACGACTCCTGGATCAGCTTTTCGCGGACAGTATTGACGTGCGTTAAGAGGGCTTCGACACGGGCGACGATGCGCTGCTGTTCGGAAAGCGGGGGGAGAGGTAATGGCCAATCTCTTAAAATTTTATTGTTAATATTTGCTTGAGTTCCGCCTCGACCATGTGAAAGAAGATTTCTCCTTTGGCTAATGATGTAATAATACAAAAATTTAGGATTGACCTTAGTTTCATCTACAATACAATTTCCACAAGCCTGATTCGTGGCCGCTTGGGTCCCTAAGATCCCAATTTTCCCAATTGAGCCATAAATTCCAACACAGATGGTTCCTACCGGTAAAAGTTTTGCAGCACTATTTTGAAGACCCAATTCTGAAATTTTGTCTTCAGTTGAATAAACAATCCCGTCATTGAGATCTGTTATTTTTACCCAAGGAATTGTGCCATTAAAAAATTCGGGTTTTGAACGAGATGGTGTCCCACCAGTTAACCATTGACCCGCAAAATCTAATTTTGTTAGAGTCCATCCTTCAGGCAACACCTCATCATCAATAGAATTATCTTTAGGAATTGAAGCGGCTTTTTTCACTTTCATTTCTTCCCTTCAACCACTGCCGAATTCCCGTTCCCATTCTCCAGCAATACCAAAACTTGCTTAAGCTCATCCATCGCCAACCGCAGTTCCTCAATCGCCTCAACCGCAAGCTCTTCCGGCTCCGGTAAAGAATCCGCATCATCGAGCGAATCATCCCTGAGCCACTTCAGCGAATCGATCTTGTAGTTCCGCTCCTTCACCTCGCTGATGTGGAACGAGTGCCAGCGATCTTCGTTGGAATCCGCAGAATTACGCTTCGAGCCACCGTTCGGATCAGCGCCATATACACTTTCGAACTCTGCGAAATACTCCGGCGTTAAGGGACGGTCCTTCTTGGTGATACCCGGCACGTTCGTCCGGTCATCGTATACCCACATCGTCTCGGTGGGGAAGCCCTTCGTGAAGAAGAGGACATTCGTCTTCGTGCCCGGGGAATAGGGGGTGAAGGTACCGTTCGGGAGCCGGAGGATCGTGTGCAGGTTGCAGTCCTCGGTCAGCACCTTGAACACTTCGCCCGCCTGGTCCGCGAAAAGGACGTTGTCCGGCACTACGATTGCTGCCCGTCCACCGGGTTTGAGGATGGTGATGACGTGCTGAACGAAGTTGAGCTGCTTGTTGGAGGTCGAGATCGTGAAGTCCTCGCGGTCCGGTGCCTGGTTCGCTCCTTTCGTGCCGAACGGCGGGTTGGTTAACACCACATCGAAGCGTCGGCTGTCCGGGTTCTCGTAGATCGAGTCTCCGAATTTGATGGAGGGTTCGACATTGTGCAGGAACAGATTCATCAGCGCAAGCCGGCGCGGGCGGGCAACCAGTTCCTGGCCGAAGTACGTACCCTTCTTCACACGGAGTGCAACGTCACGGTCAAGCGCCCCTCCCTTCGTCTGATCCAGCAGCCACTCGTACGAGCAGACAAGGAATCCACCAGTACCGCATGCGGGATCACAAATCGTAAAGTCTGCATTCTTCCGGGGATCGGGCTTCATGCAGCGGACGATCGACTGGATCAGGATACGCGGCGTGAAGTATTGCCCGGCACCCTTCTTCCCTTCACTTGCCGCCTTTTCCAAAAGCCCTTCAAACGCTTCCCCTTTCACATCAATGTTGAGCTCCGTCCACTCAGTCTCATCCACCAGACTGATCAGCCGCTTTAAGTTCACCGGGTTCGTGAATCGCGAGAGTGCACCGGCAAAAATATCGCCAAGAAGTCCCGTCTGCTGCCCGAGCTTGCGTAACACATCCACATAGTGATCGGTAAGATCCGTCCCGGATTTAGCCACCAGCGTCTGCCAGTCACACGCGGGAGGGAGCTGAACGCTTCGTTCATCTGCCATCTTGATGAACAGAAGATAAGTGATCTGCTCGATGTAATCCCCGTAGTCGATCCCATCGTGCCTCAGGGTATGGCAGAACCCCCATAGTTTCTGAACAATATCACTCATGCTGCAATCGCCTCATTCCACTGATGGATCAGTGCAGGAAGTTGCCCGCTAAAGACCCGGTTCGCCTTTCCCCATCCGCCTTCGTTGGAAAAAATCGGGATGACATCAAAGTCGCTCTTACTGATTGAAAGGTTCTCGATTAAATGTACTCGGATTCGCTCCAGCCACTGGTGCTGTTCAGTGGTCATGCTCTCACCCAATGATAACCGATCGAGCACCCGGTCCACCCGCTCTTCTGCGGTGAAGAGCGGCTCTTCCTCACGTGCTGCATGTTTCACCATGGAGATAATATCCGCAAGTGCTTTGTTGTATTTCATTTTATGAGCCTTCCGCAGGTTCTCGACAGTGAACCGCTCCTTTGTTGCCGATAATTTGGTTTTCAACTCGTTCAGCGCATCCGTGCTCCAGTCTCTGGGCCGGTCAAGAAGAATCCCGATCGCCTCGATGTGTTCCGGGTTCTCCTTCACAAACCGGGAGAAGAGGTTGAGGTAATCCTCTGGTTTGTACTCATGACCTGCCCCATCATGAATGAGCCAGCGGGAGGCAACGGTATCCGTTGTCCCATAACTCACGATAAAGGACCGGGGAGGACGCGGGTAGTGCACAAGGAGATCCT
>Ga0315274_10007592_pt1 | contig 15693 bp, 13 predicted proteins | sample YL17G02_20_MG_FD_203700 | JGI IMG/M metagenome (GOLD analysis project Ga0315274, IMG submission 203700) | Sediment microbial communities from Yellowstone Lake, YNP, Wyoming, USA - YL17G02_20 | ecosystem: Environmental > Aquatic > Freshwater > Lake > Sediment | place: USA: Wyoming | collected... | reverse complement strand
GGGTGCCGCCGTGCATCCAGGTGCGCGCCTTGTCGAGCGGTACGGCCTCGACCGTGATGGCTTCATCCTCATCGGCGGCGCGCGGGTCGGGGAAGAGGCCGCGCGCGAGGTAAACGTGCATGTATTCCGTGGCGTAGCCGGGAGCAAGGTAGAAGGACCCGATCGAGAACAGATCGCGCGCGCCCATACCCGTCTCCTCGCGCAGTTCGCGCGCCGCGCAGGTGCCCGGGTCTTCGCCGCTGCGCAGCGTGCCCGCCGGAAGTTCCACAAGGTCGCGCCCGGCGGAATGGCGATACTGGCGCACGAACCACACCTGCCCCCCATCGTCGACCGGCACCATCACCACCGAGTCGGCATGGCGCACGATCTCGACCACGGTCTCGTGGCCGTTCTCCAGGCGGATGCGCTCGGCGCGCAGCGCCAGGGCCCGCCCTTCATACAGGGTGTCGGAGGAGAGCACGGAGATCGCCACGGAGCCCCTCCCGAGCCGCCGCCGGCTCTGCGGGATGATGAAAGAAGAAGGGGCAAGGTTGCCCTTGCCCCCTCCGGAGGCTACGGGATGCGGATCGTTGAGCCGGGGGTCAGCGCATACGGCGAGGTCAGGCTGTTGGCCAGGATCATTGCATTCGGGTCGACGTCGCCGAACATGCAGGCGATCGAGTAGATCGTCTCGCCCGACTTGACGACCGTGGTCGCCGGGTGCGCGACGAGTGCGCGCGGCCCAGGGAACTTGGCGCCGCTTTGCGGGATGCGCAGCGCCAGACCCTCGTAATAGAGCGAGGTGCGGCTCAGTCCGTTCAGGCTGAGCAACTCCTCCGGGTCCACGTTAAAGCGGCGTGCGATGCAGTAAGGGAATTCATCCTGCTTGAGCGTGTAGGAGGACGGCACGCCGGGCGTCGCCGTGGGAATGGCCGGGAAGGTGGCCGTTACCAGCGGGCGCACGGTGGGTGAGGGGCCGACGACCGTCGCCGCCGAGGTGGCCGCCTGGGTCAAGGGCAGGGTGGCCAGCGAGATGAAGGTGGGGGTGGCGGCCACGAGCGGGGTGGCGCCGTGGGCCTGAGCCGTCTGGGTCAGGAAGGCCGAGCGGATGGCGTTCATCGTGGCTTCCGCGGGCGAGGTGGCACCCAGCGCCGTTGTGGGCGCGCTGGTCGGCCCCCCCGGCCCGACCGAACGGGTGCACGCCGCGAGGGCTGCCACGGCGGCGAGCAGAATGGCCTGGCGAATGGCTTTCGACATCGACTCCTCCCTGGATCCTTGCGGATCGCCTGCCGCCGCGCGGGACGGCACGAATTCAACGGTCAATCCTAGCACAAGCACTAGCGGGCCGCAACCAATCGAACGCACGCGGCCGGGGGGCGAGGCGCGTCTCCCGGGAGGCTCCCATGGCTTCACCCAGCGGGTGTGGTCAGGGCCACCCCCGCCGAGGCGAGGCATTACCAAGGAGACGCGCCGGAGGCCCCGCAGCATTGAGATGCACGAGGCATGCCAGGCAGGTTCTCGAGGGACACGTGACGGAGAGCGGGGGTCAGGCGACGCGCAGGATGTGGGTGGCGACCATTGCGCCCGAGCCGCCGATGTTCTGGGCCATGCCCACCCGCGCGCGATCGAGCTGGTTGGGGCCGGCTTCGCCGCGCAATTGCTGCACGACCTCCACCAGTTGGTACATGCCGGTGGCTCCCACCGGGTGGCCGCGGGCCTTGAGCCCGCCCTGGGTGGAGATGGGCAGCGCCTGCTGCAGGCGAATGCGCCCCTCCAGCCCCAGGCGCGGCCCTTGGCCGCGTTCGGCGAACCCGCACGCTTCAAGCGAGAGCGCGCTCATGATGCTGAAGGCATCGTGCAGTTCGAAGAAGTCGATCTGCGCCGGCTCGAGCCCGGCCTGGGCGTAGGCCTTGCGCGCCGACTGGTAGGCCGCCGAGAGGAAGAGCGGATCCTTGCGATCGTGAACGGCCAGTGTGTCGGTGGCGCTAGCCGAGCCCGCGACGACGACGCGCGCTCGCGGGCGGTCGTACACGTGCTCAGCGGGAACGAGCACCACCGCCGCCGCACCATCGCCGATGGGCGAGGCATCCAGCAGGTTGATCGGATCGCACACCATGCGGGCGCGGGTGTAGTCGCGTTCGCTGATCGGCTCTTGCAGCCGCGCGTTGGGGTTGCGTGCGCCATTGGCGTGGGCATTGATCGAGAACGGGGCAAAGTCCGTGTGCTTCCAGCCGAACTCGTGCAGGTAGCGCCGCATCACGAGCGCATTAAGCCCGACGAAGGTCACCCCGTGCACCAGTTCGTAGTCGGCATCCGCGGCGGTGGCCAATGCGGCGGTTGTCTCGCCGCTGGTGGTGTCGGTCATTTTCTCGACGCCCACGGCCAGGGCCACCTCCACTTCGCCGGAGGAGACGGCCATGTGCGCCACACGAAAGGCGGCGGCGCCGGAGGCACAGGCCGCTTCGACCTTGAAGGCTTCGGCGGGCCGTTGCCCGAGCCAATCGGCCACGAGCGCCCCGAGATTCTCCTGGCGGGTCAGGAGGCCCGAGAGCATGTTGCCGACGTAGACGGCCTGCACGTGCTCGAGGCCCGCATCGCGCATCGCCGCCAGCCCCGCTTGGGTGGCTAAGTCGCGCAGCGAGCGCTCCCAGTGTTCGCCCACCGCGGTCTGGCCGATCCCGAGAACTGCAACCGGACGCATCGTTTCAACCCACCCCGTATCGCATGGAGGCTCCGCAGGGCGTCAGGCGCGAGCCAGGATAGGGCGGAACTTGTAGCCGTAGTGGATCACGCCTTCTTCGCCCTCGGCGCGCAGCTTGCGTGTCACCATTTCCACCGGCATGCCGATCGCCACCTGCGCACTATCGACATCCGTCAGCTGGGCGGTGACGAGCGGACCCTCCTCCAGCTTGACCAGCGCGATGGCATACGGCGCCTGATCCTCGTAACCGGTCGGGGGATCGTGCACCACCGTGAACGAATAGACCTCACCCTTGCCGCTGAACGCATAATGCGCCTTGGCTGCCTGCCCGCAGTCCGGGCAGATGTCGCGCGGGGGGAAGATCTTGCTGCGACAGTGGTCGCACTCTTCGCCGACCAGTGCGTAGCGTTGAGTTCTCAGTCTCCAGTTGCGTGGAATCTCCATCACGTTCTCTCCTCAGGGGCGGACCGGGCACAGCGGCCCCGGCCGCCGCATATGTCTACAGGCTGAGCTTGCCGCGCGTGCGGACGTACACGCCGTAATCGATCTCTTTGCGCCGGGCGATGTAATCGCGCGTGCGCGGCGCGGCCGCGCGGCGTTCCGCCAGGAGCGGCGTGACCCGCAGCGAAAAGGCATCCGACCCGGCCCCTGAACCAAATGAGACCAGCAGCACGCGGTCGCCAGCCTCGGCTTCATCGAGGATGGCGGTCAGGCCGATGAGTGCGGCCCCGGCATAAGTGTTGCCGATCTCCGATACCAAGAGGCCGGTGCGGATCTGCTCCGGGCTGAAGCCCAAGAGCTCTGCGGCACGCTGTGGGAACTTGATGTTCGGTTGATGCATCACGGCGAAGCGATAATCGGCCGGCGTTCGGCCGAGGGCCTGCATGAGTTCGAGCCCCGCCGTCGTGACATGCCGGAAATAGGCCGGCTCGCCGGTGAAGCGCTGGCCGTGCTCGGGGTATTTCGCACCCGGACGGCGCCAGAAGTCCGGCGTGTCGGTGACGTACGAAAGGGAGGCCTCAATCTCGACCAGAGCCTCTTCCTGCGGGCCGACGATGAAAGCTGCGCCGCCTGCGCCGGCGGTGTACTCGAGCGCATCGCCCGGACGGCCCTGGGCCGTGTCCATGCCGACGGCGATGGCGTAGCGCATCATCCCCGCGCCGACCATACCGATCGCGGCCTGCAGCGCTTCGCTGCCGGCCTTGCATGCGAATTCCCAGTCGGCGGCGAGAATGTGCGGCACGGCGCCGATGGCTTCAGCCACAACGGTCGAGGTCGGCTTAACCGCATAAGGATGCGACTCCGACCCGACCCACAGCGCGCCGATCTCTTCGACCGGGATCTGCGCACGGGCCAGCGCATTGCGCGTGGCCTCGATCGACATGGTGATCACATCCTCATCCAGGCCGGGCACGGATTTCTCACGGATGGGCAAGAGGGCCGCCCCTTCGGTCCACACGCGCGCCACTTCCTTGGCCGGCAAGCGCAGGCGTGGCACGTAAGCGCCATAGCCCACCAGCCCCACGGCGCGGGCGGGGCGCATGACGCGTGCCGGGCGGGGCGCTTGGTTGCCCCCGCTGGGTGGCGCTGGTCTGTGTGCCCGTTCCGTCACTCGCACTCCCTCTGATGCACGCGCACCGCGTTAGCCGCGCGCCGCGCCGAGCTCTGTGAGAATCACCTGTGCCCGATCCAGACGGATCGCCTGCTCGCGGACGAGCTGTGCCGCGACGCGCTCCACCTGGTCGCCGCTGGCGCCGGCCGCCAGGGCGATTTGCCGCGCGTGCAATGTCATGTGCCCGCGCTGGATGCCCTCGGTGGCCAAGGCTCGCAACGCCGCGAGATTCTGTGCCAGGCCAACCGACACCACCACCTCGGCCAGCTCGCGCGCCGTCTGGACGTCCAGGATCTTGAGTGCCAGGCGCGCGAGCGGGTGCACGCGCGTGAACCCGCCGACCGTGGCCACCGCGAGGGGCAACTCGAGCGTTCCCACCAGGTTGCCCTTGGCATCCCGCCCCCACCAGGAGAGCGAGGTGTAGCGGCCTGAGCGGGCCGCGTAGGCGTGGGCCCCGGCCTCCACCGCGCGCCAGTCGTTGCCGGTGGCGATGGCCACCGCGTCCACGCCGTTGAGGATGCCCTTGTTGTGGGTGGCCGCGCGATACGGGTCGACCGCGGCGAAGGCATAGGCCTCGACTATCCTGTCGCGCACGGTGTCGCCGCTGTAGCCTGCGAAGCTCAGCGCGCGCGAGGGAATGCTGCAGCGCGCACGCGCCAAGCGGCGATCAGCCAGGTTGGAAAGGATGCGCAGCAAAACGCGCCCGCCGGTAATCTCTTCCAGCGTCGCAGCGATGGCCTCGCACGCGCCATTGACCGCGTTGGCGCCCATCGCGTCGCGGGTGTCGATGACGAGATGCACGACGAGGAAGGGCCCTGCCGGCGAGGCAGGAACCAGACGCACTTCGAGATCGCGTGCGCCGCCGCCGAGTTGGGCGAGCAGCGGGTCGGCGGCCGTGGCCTCGGCCAAAATACGCTCACGCTGTTCAAGGAGCGCCAGGCGCGCGGAGGGCAGGTCGCTGACCTCCAGGATCTGCACCTGGCCGATCATCTCGGAGGCGCTGGTGGAGGCGATGAAGCCCCCGCCCTCACGCGCCAAACGCGCCATAAAGGAGGCGCCCGCCACAACCGATGGCTCTTCTACGACCATCGGCACCAGCACCTCGCGCCCATTAATCAGGAAGTTGACGGCAATGCCCAGGGGCAGTGAATACAACCCGACCACGTTCTCGATCATGCGGTCGGCGCTCTCGAGGTTGAGCCCGCCCAGGCGCAGGGCTTCCATCTCCTCGGGCGTGAGGCGCGCTCTCTCCGCCAGGAGGGCCATTCGCTCCTGCCAGGACTTGCGGTAGAAACCGGGAAGACGGGAGTTGGGCATTGTCGCATGCCAGCGGCCGCTGCACCAAAGAGCTCCGCACTACGACCGCTGAGAATGCGAATGGTACTCAAGAGGCACTGCCAACCTCTATCACGCTCAAACACCCAACCCGAATATCAAAAGTCGGCGCAGGTGAGAGCTTTTGAGAGATGCCGGCGGACTTCCCCCGCAAGAGCGAGTGAAGAACAGAGGTTCTATTGACCCCTCCCCTTCGGCGCTGCCATCCCCTTCCAAGGTCAGGGGAAAAGAGCGTTCGCGGTTGGGAAGTGAACCTCGACCAGCCCAGAAGCGTGCGGGGCTGCCCAGCCTCCACGCCTGTGCCTGGCATGGAGTGTGCAGCCGACTCGTCTGGACTTTGCAGGCTGTGCGAGACACGCGCCGGCGGGTGAACGAACAGTGACAATTCGTTCACGGGACGTGCCGCCCGGGCGCCCGATAACAATTGTCTTGCCGAATGATGGCCGAGGCCTTTCGCGCCACTCCTTCTCCTATAATGTGGGCAAGCAAGTCCTGATGCAATACTAGTCCGGCTGACTCATATTCAAGGAGGAATGGAAACATGTTTACTCGTCGCGCGATCACCATCTTCACAACGCTCATTGTCTCGCTCGTATTTGCCACGGCGGCCTTCGCCTTCGCGGCCTCCAACACCGTGCCCGACACCACGGCCGGCGACGGCAGCGGCGCGATCAGCGGCTACACCATCAGCAACGTGACCTACGCGCTGAATGCGAGCAACCCGAGCAACGTCGACTCGGTGTCGTTCACCCTCGCCCCGGTCACCGGCGTGGTGCGCGTGCAGTTGAACGGCAGCACCTGGTACAACTGCACCAACACCTCGGGCTCGGTGAGCTGCACCACCACCGGCCTGACCGCCCTGCTGGCGGCCAACCTGCGCGTGGTTGCCGCGCAGTAAGCGCGCCGGCCCGCAGCTGGCTGCGTTCACAGCACGCCAGCCGCCCCAACGCGCGAGGCGGCCGTGCCCGAGCTTGCTTGCGAGGAGCCCTGTGCGGCCAGACGGCCGACGGGCGGCGCGGGCAGGCTCGTTGTTTATGAAGGGAGGATTCCCCAAGGGCCTATGGTCGGTTGGCGGCGGTGGTGGCGGCCGGTGATCTCGGCCACGGCGTTGGTCCTCGCGAGTACGGTGTGGCTGCTCTTTGCGCCGCAGCAGTTCGGCGGGCCGGCCGGTTACGTCATCATCACCGGCAACAGCATGGAGCCGACCTTCCACAACCGCGACCTGGTCATCGTCCGTCGCGATCCGCCTTACGCCGTCGGGGAGGTCGTCGCTTTCCACGATGCAGACCTGGGGCGGCCGGTCTTTCACCGCATCCTGGCGCGCGACGGGTCGCGTTTCATCATGAAGGGGGACAACAATGGGTGGACCGATTCGTACAGCCCGCGCGAGTCGGAAATCATCGGCCGCACCTGGCTACACCTCGTGGGCATTGGCGACAAGATAGTGTGGCTGCGCCTGCCGCTCAACATGGCCCTGGCAGCCTCTCTGGTGGGGGTGGGCCTCGCGGTGGTCATGCGTTACCGTCCGCGCCCCAAGTGGCGCGGGGGTCGCCGACCGCGGCCGGCGCAGACAGCGAGTCCTGAATTGAAGTCCATTGCGGATCACAAAGAAGTCGTGCTGTTCGTCTCCGCAGCGATCGGGCTGGCAGCCCTGCTCTTGGGGGTGGCCTCGCTTTTGCGGCCGCCGACCCGGGTGGTGGCGGACGATCTGGCCTACTCGCACACCGGTCAATTCCGTTACACGGCGGCGGCGCCGCCCGGGTTGTACGACCAGCCCGAAGTGCAGCCCGGCGAACCCGTTTTCACTCCGCTCACCTGCCTCATCCGTGTATATTTCGACTACCAATTGGTGTCCGACGCTCCAGCCCAGCTCGGGGGGACCTACTCGCTGGTGGCGGAGGTGAGCGACACCAGCGGATGGAAGCGCACCCTCACGCTGCATCCCAGCACGCCATTTAGCGGCGCCAACTTCTCCACCCAAAGCCCGCTCAACCTGTGCTACATGCAGGGCTTCATCAACACCATGGAGGAGCAGACGGGGATCCGCCGCTCGGTCTACGAGTTGGCCGTCATCCCTCAGGTGGATAGTCAAGGCACCCTGGGCGGGCGGCCGATCGACGACAGCTTCGCGCCGCGTTTGACCTTCCAATTCGACCGCGCGCAGACGCAGCTCTTGCGCAGCGATCCGGAGGTCGATCCGCTGCACCCGGTTGAGGAAGCGGTCCTGGAAGGGACGCGAGTGGAAGTCAGCGCGCTCTCGATCCTCGGATGGAAGATCGACGTGGTGCGCGCGCGGTGGATCTCCTTAGCGGGGCTGCTCCTGGCGGTCGGCGGGCTGGGCGCCTTTGCGGCGATTGTGTTGCGCGCCTCGCGAGTCGACCGTACCTCGCTGGTGGATTTGAAGTACGGCCCGCTCCTGGTGGGTGTCGGACGCGGGGGGGACCCGAGTGGCGGGCGCCTGGTGGACGTGCGCTCGGTCGACGACTTGGCGCGCCTGGCCCAGCATCACGGTCTGATGATCCTGCACCGCGCCGGCCCCGAGGGACACTGGTATTTCGTCCAGGATGGCCAGACGATCTACCGCTTTCTGCTGCATGTGCTGCCGGCCGGGATCCCCTCCGGACAGGCGGGGGCGCTGACGCGCGAACTTGAGCAGGCCCTCGAGCGCAAGGAGTTCGAGGTCCACTATCAAATCATCCGCTCGCTTGACACCGGCCGAGTGACATCGGTCGAGGCGCTCTTGCGTTGGCGCCACCCGCAGCGCGGGCTGGTGTCGGCGGCCGATTTCATCCCGGCCGCCGAACAAAGCGGCCTGATCGTCCCGATCGGGGAGTGGGCGTTGCGCGAGGCGTGCAACCAGTTGACGGCGTGGCATAAGATGGGCCACACCCAGCTCGGATTGGTGGTCAATCTCTCGCCGCGCGAGCTGGCGGGCGATGGTCCGGCGACCATTCGCCGCGTGCTGCGCGAGACGGGTGTCAACCCCGAGTGGATCTACCTGGAGGTCTCAGAGCGCCTGCTGATGGACGCGCCGCCGGAGATCGGTGGGCAGTTGCGCGAATTGCGCGAGATGGGCGTGCACCTGGCGATCGACAATTTCACCGCCAAGACATCGCTCGAGACGTTGCGCCGACTGCCGATCGATGGGGTGAAGATCGGCCATGCCTCCATCGGACGGATGGCGACCGATGCGGACGAGGCGGCCATCACCCACGCCACCATTTCGGCGGCCCACAGCCTCCACCTGCAGGTTGTGGCGGAAGGTGTGGAATCGCAGGAGCAGGTGACCTTCCTTAAGGAAGGTCAGATTGACATGGCGCAGGGCTACTTCTTCGGGCGGCCGGCGCCGGCCGAAGAAGTGCAGGTGGTGCTTAGCCAAGGGGCGCTGGCTCTCGCCCCCGCGCGCCGCCGGCGCAAGAGCTAGGACGGTTGATGATGGTCTGGAAATCCATGCGCCTGGTGTTCGTCCTCCTGGCCGTGCTCATTTTCGTGGCTGCGGCTACGGCCGTGGCCGCAGCCAATACGGTGCCGGCCACGAAACTCGGCGATTCGAGCCGGGCGGTCACGCCCAATGACAAGAAACCCTCGCAGTGCAGCGCGTTCTTCGTGGCCAACCTGATTGTCGGCTCGGGCACCATCAACGGAACCAACGGCAATGACCTGATCCTGGGCAGCGCGGGCGCGGACGACATTACCGGCCGCCAAGGGCAAGATTGCATCCTGGGCGGCGGCGGAAACGACATCATCAACGGCAACCAGGGCGATGATGTGGTCATGGGCGGCCCGGGCGATGACGACTTGGATGGGGGCGCGGGCGGGGGCGATGTGTGCTATGGTGGAGGCGGGAGCGACACCTTCAATCGCTGCGAAGCGACATTCCCTTGAGTGAATGCTGAAAGGCGCGATACGAACTGCGCTGGGCTGCCCGGTTGGGGCAGCCCAGCGCTTTTCCGTGCACAGAATGGGGAGGAGGGCCCCGGCCCTACACATGCCTGGGCGCCCCGCGAATGTGGCAGGCTCGGCGGGCCAAGACGCGATAGGTCAATCCGGCGGGTCGCGATACGCGGCGAGCCTGTCGGATGTCGGAGTCAACCGGGAAACAGGCGCGCCAGTAGTTCGGGGGCGTAGCGCGCGGTGAGCGCGCTCGAGAGTCCGTTTTCCTTGCAGATTTCCGCAAAAAGGTGGGCCGAGGGGCGGGCGGTGCGGGCCTGCGTCTCCGGGTCGAGCGCCCACAGCCCGAAGCGTTGGGTCCAGCCGCGCTCCCATTCGAAGTTGTCCACCAGTGTCCAGTGGTAGTAGCCCCTCACCGGCCAGGCAAAGTTGACCGCATGCCACAGCTGGTGCAGGTGCTGCAGCAGGTAGCGCGGGCGCAGCTGGTCTGCGGCGTCCTCCACCCCGTTTTCGGTGATGTAGATCGGGAGCCCCAGGCGGTGCGCCCAGCGCAGTGCGGCAAAGAGCCCCTCTGGCTCATTAGCAATGAAACCGGTCGGGCTGACCTCCGCACCGGGGGCAAAGAAGTGTTTGCCAAAAAGATACCCCGGCAGGCGCAGGTCGAAGCGCACTCGAGCGCGTGTGTAGTAGTTGAGGCCGAGGAAGTCGAGGGTTCCCGCCAGAGCGCGCTCGCGCCCGCGCCCCAAGGGGAAGCGCAGGCGCCCGTCGCGCAGGGGCAGGACGAAGGATTCATTGAAAATGCGAGACTGCCATCCGGCGGCCGCGCCATCGAATGGCGAGGGGCTGTCGGGCTGCATGCCGCGGATGTGCTGGGCGATGCCCACCTGAGCTGCGGGCTGAATGTCATGAATGGCATGGTAGCTGGCCCCGTGCGCCAGCAGCATGTTGTGCATGACCCGGATCGTGGCGCGAATATCGCGCCGCCCCGGCGGAAAGGCACCCTCGGTGTAGGCCGCGAACGCGTACCCGTTGGGCTCGTTGATCGTGCACCACATATCGACCAGGTCGTGCAGCGCCTCGACCACCTTGCGCGTGAAGTGCTCGAAGCGTCCGATGACACTCTCGCTTTCCCAGCCGCCCTGTTCGACCAGCCACAGCGGGTTGGTGAAGTGATGCAGGGTGACCATCGGGCGCAGCCCCCGCCGGTGCAGGCCGCGCAACATCTCGCGGTAATGCGCAAGCGCTGCATCATCCCATATTCCGGGGCGGGGCTCGATGCGGCTCCATTCGACCGAGAGGCGATGCGCGTTCTGCCCGGCCTCGGCCGCGCGGTCGAAATCCTCGCGCCAGCGGCCGCCCCACCAGTCGCAGGCCAGCCCGGAGCGATCGCCGCGCTTGATGCGCCCGGGCTCGAGCTCCCACTGCCACCAGTCGTTGCCCGTATTGTTGCCCTCCACCTGGTGGGCTGCGGTGGCCGTGCCCCACAGGAAGTCCGGTGGAAAGTGGAATGCGGCTTCAACCATCGGCGGCTCCTTCGGTGTGCCGGTTTGTCGAGGCGACCACCGCCGGCGGGCGCAGGGTGCCGCTGCACACGAATTCACGCTGCCCGCTATCGCTAAAGCCAACCGATTCGGCCAGGCGCTGCGAGGCCGGGCTGGCTTCGTCGGCGGCATACAGCGGGGTGCAACCGGCCTCTAGCAGTTCCAGGCACAGTGCGGCCACAACCGAACGGCCGTGACCGCGTTCGCGCACCGCCGGGTCGGTGTGAACGAAGACCTCGGCCAAAGCCGGCGAACGCCAGTTCAGCCCGGCTGCGGCCAGCAAGCGCTCGCCCACGCGGATCTCGTAGCGCGGCAGGCCGTCGGGCGAAGTGTTGCGCGTGACAAGGATGTTGACCACGGGAGAGAACGATTCGCGCCGCAGTACATACAGTCGCAGGCGGGCCTGGGTGGCCGAGTCGACGAGTGCCCGGGCCCAGGAGGCGTTGACCATGGGGAGTGAGAAGTACAGCGGCTGCCCCGGGGCGAGCGCGGCCTGCACCAACGCGGCCAGGGTGGGGAAATCTGGAGCGCGCCCGGTGACGAGGGGGCGGAAGAGATCCTGCCCTGTCTGGGCGCGGGCGAGAAAGCCCAGCAGCCCGCCCTCCGGCGAAAGGGCGCCGCTCAGTTGGACACGCGAGGCGGCGTGATGCAGCGCGTAGTAGCAGGCCAGGCCGTCGCCCACGTCGCGCTCATCGAGCAGCCGCACCAGGCGGGTGCGCTCATCGGCGGCCAGCGCAACGATCTTCACGCCGCCAGCCTCGCCTCCCATTCCGCCAGGCGCGGGTGGTCGGCATACACCCCGCGGTAGGCAGGCGGCAGGAGCGCAGCGATGGAGCACATGATGTCCTCGGTGTATCGGTCGAGCTCTTCGCCGCGTGCGTGGGGCCTCACCGGCAGGCTAAAAGGCTTGCCGATGCGCAGGAAGACCCTCGCGCGCCGCAGGCGCGGCAGCAATTGGGGAATGGTCTCGGTGCCCCACACGGCGACCGGCAGAATGGGCACGCCCGTGCGCGCGGCCAGGAACGACACTCCGTCGCGGGCCTCGATCAGGGCGTGGGTCGACTGGCTGCGCGTGCCCTCCGGCGATATGCCCAGCGCGCCCCCGCCGCGCAAGTGAGCCAAGGCCTGCTTGACGGCCCCCAGATCGGGCTCGTTCTGGCGCACCCAGATGCAACCGGCCGCCTCCGCCAGCACGCGCAGGAGCCAGACCTCGTGGTACTTGCGCGCGATGAAGACGACCATCGTGCGCCGTACGCCGATGAAGATCAGCGGCACGTCGAAGCGGCTGAGGTGATTGGTGACCAAGAGGAATGCGCCGCTCGGCGGGATGTGGTTCTGCCCCTGGATCTGCACCCGCGTGCAGACCCGCATCAGCCCACCGACCATTGCCCGCAAGGATTTATACATCGCCTGATCCGCCGAACAGGAATAAAGCGAGGTGCGCGTTGCCTTACGGGCGCGCCTCGAGCAGGACCTCGTAGCGGGTCACCGGATCGCTCAGGGAGAAAGCGCGCAACTGGAGGTCGTGCACCTGGCCGATGGCCCACTCGCCGGGGAGATCCTGCGTGCGCCAGCCAACGACCTGACCCTGGCTATTGTATACGACGAGCAGCGCGCGCACTGCAGAGGCCGGGCCGGCCGCCTGGGGCGCCACCCGCGCGCGCACGCGCACCTCCAACCCGCCTTCGAGCGGAGCCGCCGCGGCCTCCACGACCTCAATGGAGGGCACGGAGTCTGCGGGCTGGGCGACGGCCACGGCGCGCACCAGGCGGGCCTCGGCCCGCGGCGTGCCGGCGGAGAGGCCGCTCACGAGCAGGCCCACGGGCAGCGTGCCTCCGGGGGCGAGGCGCGCAAGGGGCGGCGTCACTTGCTGAAGTACCAGCGGTTTGCCCTGCGCGTCATAGACGCTGAATTCGACCAGCATGTTTTCGACGGGTGCCCCGCCCGGATTGTGAACCTGGCTGACGCACCAGGCCGCTCCCCCGAGTTGCAGGTAGCAGCGCGGCGGGTCGAGCTCGAGCGGGTAAGGCGTCGCAGCCGCCGTCTCGGGCGTGGCCGCCAAAGCCAAGGGGACGGTCAATGTCTGGCCGATGGAGAGGAATCGCTCGTTGACCTGCGGGTTGGCTGCGCGGAGGTTCTCCAGGCTGACCCCAAAACGAACCGCGATGCCGATCAGCGTGTCGCTTTTACGGACGGTGTAGGTGAAGGGCGTTGGGCTGGGCAGGGGCGGGGTAGAGGTGGCCGGGGATGCGGGTGCGGCCGTGGGTGTCGCGCTTGGGGTAGGGGTCATCCAAACCGCCAGGGTGGCGGTTGACCCGGTGGCCGGGACCTCTCGGGCGCAGCCGGTGAGGAGAATCCCCAGCGCAGACCCGCACAGGGCCAACTGGCCGCGGGCCCTTCCTGCACCGGGCCGGCCGGGAGAGGCGCGGGGACTTGGCTGCAGGAAGGGGGAAGACGCGAGAAGGGGTCGGGATGCGCGGGGCCCGCCTTTCGAATTCGGGAGCATAAAGAGAATTATACCTGTGGAGGTTCCACGGCCGAATCCAGCGTCGGCCTCTCTTGACACAACGAGATGAGTTGCGTATACTGACCCAGGTTAGCACTCCGGCAATCGGAGTGCTAAATCCCGCAGAATCCCAACCAATCCTTGTACGGAGGTGCACCAATGGCAATGAACCTCAAACCGCTGGGTGACCGAGTGGTCATTGAACCGCTTGAGCAAGAGGAGGTCACTGCGTCCGGGATCGTTCTGCCTGAGACGGCCAAAGAGAAGCCGCAAAAGGGCAAGATCCTGGCGGTCGGCCCGGGCGCGCGCGATGAGGACGGCAAGCGCATCGCCATGGATGTCAAGGCGGGCGACACAGTGCTGTTCGCCAAGTATGCCGGGACCGAGATCAAGGTCGAGAACAAGAAGTTGTTGATCCTTAAGGAAACCGACATCCTGGCCATCGTGGAGGGCTGAGGCCCGCGAGCGGAACCTCACTCATCACATTTCATCTGCCCGAAAGAGAAGAAGGAGAAGAAACCATGGGTGCTAAGCAACTTGTCTTTGGGGAAGACGCCCGTCGGCGTCTGAAGGACGGGGTCGATCTTCTTGCGCAAGCCGTTGCCACCACGCTCGGACCGAAGGGCCGCAACGTGGCCCTCGACAAGAAGTTCGGCGCGCCGACCATCACCCACGACGGGGTGACGGTGGCCAAGGAAATCGAACTGGAAGATCCGTACGAAAACATGGGTGCGCAGCTGCTCAAGGAAGCGGCCACCAAGACCAACGACATTGCCGGCGACGGCACCACGACCTCGACCGTGCTCGCGCACGCGATTGTCACCGAGGGCCTGAAGAACGTGGCGGCCGGCGCCAACCCGATGCTGCTCAAGGTGGGCATCGAGCGCGGCACGCAGGCGGCCGTGGAAGCCCTGCGCAAGATGGCGACCAAGATCGAGACCAAGGAAGAGATCGCGAATGTCGCGGCCATTTCCGCCGCCGACCGCGAGATCGGCAACCTGATCGCCGAAGTGATGGACAAGGTGGGCAAAGACGGCGTGATCACGGTTGAGGAATCGAAGGGCCTCGAGTTCGAGAAGGAATACGTTGAGGGCATGCAGTTCGACCGCGGTTACATCTCGGCCTATTTCGTCACCTCGCCGGAAACGATGGAAGCGGTGATCACCGAACCGTACGTCCTGATCCACGACAAGAAGATCTCGGCCGCCACCGATATCGTGCCGGTGCTGGAGAAGCTGGTGCAGACGGGCAAGCGCGACCTGCTGGTCATCGCCGAGGACGTGGACGGCGAGGCCCTGGCGACGCTGGTCCTCAACAAGCTGCGCGGCATGCTCAACGTGCTGGCGGTCAAGGCCCCCGGCTTTGGCGATCGGCGCAAGGCCATGCTGCAAGACATCGCCGTTCTCACCGGCGGCACGGTCATCACCGAGGAACTGGGCAAGAAGCTCGAAAGCACCACTTTGGCCGACCTGGGCCGCGCCGACAAGGTCGTGGCGACCAAGGATGACACGACCATCGTGGCCGGCAAGGGCGACGCCCAGAAGATCAAAGGCCGCATTGAAGAGATCAAGGTCGAGATCGACAAATCGACCTCCGACTACGACAAGGAGAAGCTCCAGGAACGCCTGGCCAAGCTTTCCGGCGGCGTGGCGGTGATCAAGGTAGGCGCGGCCACCGAGACCGAGCTCAAGGAAAAGAAGCACCGCGTCGAGGATGCACTCTCGGCGACGCGTGCCGCTGTAGAAGAAGGCATCGTGCCGGGCGGCGGGGTGGCGCTGATCAATGCCATGGCCGCTCTCGACAAGGTGAAGATTGACGGCGAAGATGAGACCATCGGCGTGGCCATCGTGCGCAAGTCGCTCGAGGTGCCGATGCGCCGCATCGCGTCCAACGCCGGCAAGGACGGTGCGGTGGTTGTCGAAGGCGTGCGCCGCAAGCAGCACGAAGACAAGAACAAGAACATCGGCTACGACGTGATCAAAGAAGCCTACGTGGATATGGTGGCCGCCGGTATCATCGACCCGGCCAAGGTCACGCGTGGGGCGCTCGAGAACGCCGCCTCCATCGCGGCCATGATCCTCACCACCGAGGCTTTGGTGACCGATAAGCCGGAGAAGGACAGACCGTC
>Ga0315274_10007590_pt1 | contig 15695 bp, 13 predicted proteins | sample YL17G02_20_MG_FD_203700 | JGI IMG/M metagenome (GOLD analysis project Ga0315274, IMG submission 203700) | Sediment microbial communities from Yellowstone Lake, YNP, Wyoming, USA - YL17G02_20 | ecosystem: Environmental > Aquatic > Freshwater > Lake > Sediment | place: USA: Wyoming | collected... | reverse complement strand
CGAGGTTTCGGTTTGAGGGCAGCACTTTGGTCAGGTGGCCGGCCGCATCGTACACCGTTATGCTTCTCAGCGTTCGCGGCCCTTCCACGGGTTTTCCATCCTTCTGTGAGATACTCGCCGTCTCTTCCCGAACGACCTGGACGGGGCCGATCAGGCCGTCGTTCTCCCTGTCCGTTTTTCCTGCTGTTGTTGCCATGCTTGTGTACAGGGGGCACACGAGCAGTGCACAGTAAATAAGTGTGGCCGTTCCCATTTTCTATCCCTCCAAGAATTCGCAGAGTCTTCAGTCCAATGACAGGTTACGTTTCTGTGCCGAGCCGGCTTCTACTGCCGGAGCGAGGAGGCCATACGGCCTCTTCGCCGCTCGCTCTCGGATCCGCACGGACTACTGCAATGACCCCTACACGATCCAGGAAAGGTGGCATCCGGACATTCAACGTAGCCGTAAGTCTACCATTCGCAATTCACGATTTGCGCCCGCGGCATGCGCGAGCAAATGCTACATGGCAAATCGTAAGTCGTCAATCGGAAATGAGTTCCATTTCAGCGCCAATCGACTGCATCAGCTTGACGTAATCCGGGAACGTGACACTCATGGCCTCTGCGGTATCGACGGTGAGCTGATCGTCGAGGGCCAGGCCGGCCAGCGCCATGGCCATGACGATTCTGTGGTCGGCCCAGCCGTGCACCGAGGCTGGCTTGGGGCGGCCGCCGTGAATGACGAGCCCATCCGGCAGTTCCTCAACGCCCACCGACAGTGTCCTGAGTTCCTTTGCCATGCAGGCGATGCGGTCGGTCTCCTTGCCGCGGGCCTGGGGGACGTTGACCAGCCGCGTCTGGCCCTCGGCGAAGGCGGCGGTGACCGACATCGCGGGCAAGGCATCCGGGGTCTTGTTCATGTCGATTTCGATGCCCCGCAGCGGGGCCGCCTCGATGATCACGCAGTCGGCCGCGACAGTGATCTTGGCGCCCATGCCTTTGAGATAATCGACGACGGCCTTGTCCGGCTGGCTGTCGTTGAAGTCCAGGCCGAGCAGCGTGACCTGCTCCCCAACGAGGGCCCCGGCGCAAAGGAAGAACGTGGCGCTGGAGAAGTCCGCCGGAACGGGTCTGTCGAAGGGCCTGTAGCTTTGCCCGCCCCTGACATGGAATTTCTTCATCTGCTGTTTGCGGTACACGATTCCCCGGGCGTCCAGCCAGTCCAGGGTCATCTGCACGTAGCCGGGCTCGTTCAGCAGCGTCAAATCGATCTCGCTGTCCTTCTCCGCCAGCGGCGTGCACAGCAGCAGGCTGGACAAATACTGGCTGGTGGAGCAGGCGATGGTCGTTCTTCCGCCCGTGATCCGTCCCGTGATCTTGACGGGGGCCTTGCCGTTGTCGTCGATGCTGAGGCATTTTGCCCCCAGGTCGTTGAGGGAGTTCAGCAGCGGGCCCACGGGCCGGCTTTGCGTCTGCCTGTCCCCGGTGAAGGTCACGGTCTCGCCAGCGCCGGCGAGGGACGCCGACCCGATAGCGATGTTCAGCGTCGTTCCCGAGTTGCCGACATCGATCGGCGCGGGCGGCACTCGAATCTGGCCGCCGGTTCCGACCACGGTCCAGCAGTTCGGATCGGATATGTCGATGGTGGCGCCCAGCGCACGGTACGAGGTGACCGCGGACATCGTATCGGCGGACAACAACGGACTGCGAATCAGGCTCCGGCCATGCGCCAACGAGGCGATCGCCACCGCACGAATCGAATGGGACTTCGACGCGGGGATCGCGACAGTTCCTTTGAGCCGGGATCTTCTCGATACAAGCTGCATTATGACCTCTCTTTGAAAGTGCCAGACGGAATCGTCCCCACAGTATACAACCCCGTATCGGCGAGTCAATATTCCCGCGACACGTCTTACGCAGCCCCGATCCAGGCCTGGGAATTGGCTTTGTTTTGCACGACCCCTCGTCAACTCCCAGCGAGCAGGGGTTTCATCCTCGGCTGCTCGCCGATCCCTGTCACTGTGAGGAGGCCAGCGGCGAAGCAATCTCGTTCCTGGAAATTGGCTTTGTTTTCGCACACGCACAATCCACATTCTCTTCTCATAACCATTTTCCTGAACAGCAGTTAACGTTCATTTGGGCGCCTTGGAAATTGGCTTTGTTTTGCACGGCATGCCTCTGAGAATTGGGTTTGTTTTGCATACTCGGTTCTCAGCTACCTTGCAGGCTGGGTCGCGCCCGCCATCTACCCGGCAGGCAAATTGGCTTTGTTTCGCATACTCGGCCTTCATCTGCCTTGCAGGGCGGGCCGTGCCCACCATACGCCTGGCCGGATAATTGGCTTTGTCTGGCGCAACAGGCCCTGCCTGTAGTGACGCCGTGAGGCGTCTCTCTCGATACCCTTGTGAGCATGCTACAAGCCCAGGACGATAGATTGGCTTTGTTTCGCATAATCAGGTCATCCGCTTCCAACGAGGAAGAACCCGTGGACGTCTCCGCCTTCCGCCGGTCGGCGAGGATATGTGGTTCGCCGGCCATGACCAGACCCTCCGCCCGAATTTCCCGGGAAATGCGGGAAGTACGAAATCCGAATATCGAGACTCGAAACGGGACAAGCGCTCCCGTGGCGAACGCCGGGACCTCGGCGAGAGCATGAGCAAACAGGCTGTCGGTCGCTTCGATCATTGGGATCTCGAATCTGTTTCGGATTTCGAGCTTGCGATTTCGGATTTGTTGGCTTCTCAGGATTCGCTATTCAGTTGTTTCACCACCATACAGCCAGCCGCATTGGCTGTCAAATGAAATCCTGACAACGGAGAGGTTTTTGTGGACAACTCACGGGCGACGATAAGCCCTGGTCAGACGTGGACTTACACGCATTGGCACAGATTCTCAACTGAGAACCGACAACTGACCACCCACAACTACTCGTCGCCTGTATCCTTTTCTTTCGCGTGCTCCCCATTGGACACCGGTTCCGGCCCTTCGGGCCGGGAGTTTTCCGCTTTCGGCCACCAGCATGATTCACCACACCCCTGTGTGCGTCTGGGCGGACACTGTAAGGGCGGGAGCCGTATCCATGCTGGAGGCAATAAAGCGACAAACTCCGCAAACGCGATCCCTCGCGTCTGGGCCCCAGCCGTCTGATTCGTGATTCTCGCACCGGCCGCCGTACGTGAAGCTGTCCCTGCCCACGCATGCGGTGGGGATCGAGCTGCGCCTGACGATGGCATGTGCTTCTTCCTCGGTTTGCTTCTACCGTGGCACTGGTGGCATGGACAGACGGATTTGCCTCAGATCGCGAGATGTGGTATGATTATGGCATGGGCAAAGTCGCACGAAAGGACATTCTGAATCTTAGCATTGCCGAGCGGATTGAGTTGATCGGCGATATCTGGGACAGTCTTGCCGAGGTCGCCGAGGCGGTTACGCTGACCGAAGCACAGAAGGCTGAGCTCGACAGACGCCTTGACGCCCACCGCAAGGACCCGACCGCCGGCGCCCCATGGCCCGTCGTCCGTGACAGAATCGCCAAACGCAAATGACATATCATCTGATCATCCGGCCCGAAGCGGAGACAGAGCTCGCGGAGGCCTTCGACTGGTACGAGCGCCGCGTTCCCGGCCTCGGTGTGGATTTCCTTACCGCCGTCGATATGGTCGTGGACTCCATCCTGAGCAGCCCGCTTCACCACCCTGTGGTCTACAAGAGTGTCCGCAGGGCCCTGATGCGAAGATTCCCCTATCAGATACTCTTCCTCGTGGAGGCGGATGTCATCATTGTGATCGCTGTTTTTCACGGTGCCCGCGATCCCAAACGCTGGCAGGACCGCCTCTAAGGCTCCCTCGCCGCAGGTGCCCTCTACCTCTGACTTGTCGTTTGGCCCTGTCTCTTGCTACTGTTGACGGTACCCAGTTGCATTTCCTCCGGCCTGGACCTACAATGTCGTTCGAAGGTTGAGTTTCGCTTGGCTTCAGGAGGTTGTCCCCTCGGTAGGTTGCACTGATTTCCGACTGCCAGATTCTCCACAGATAGCCAGAGTCCTTCCGTCCTGGAAGCGCAGGGACAGAGCCTATTATCCTGCCGGGGTGAAGGGCGACGTTGCTCTCGTTTCTTTCAGGTATCGAGGGACGGTGCGCACAGCACGCCCTACCAACTGTTGCCGAGGCCGTGTCGGTCCGGGGGCAATGCGCAGCACTCGACCGCTGTCGAGTGCTCGCCGTCTTTTTCGCCGGCGGTCTGTCAGGCGGGGGTTTCGGCGGCGGCTTGGATGACTAAGAACAGGACGGCCATTCGGACGGCCAAGCCGTTGGTGACTTGCTGGAGGATAACGCTGTTGCGGCCGTCGGCGACTTCGCCCTCCATTTCCATAGGAGATTCAGGGACTGACCTTCGGAATCCGCCGGGGTCCTCTGTGGCCGCATCACGCGATCAGTAAGGATTGACACGGACATGCCGATTTGGTCTAATGACGGATGATCCTTTGCTCGTGGAGTAGGGTGCTCTCTGTGTCCGAGGCATTCCCAGAGACCCAATACGGCTCTCCCTGGATAGAAGAACGCTTTGAGTAGTGGAGGTGAAAGATGACCAGGTATGCACTTCTCGTTAGCGCCGTCCTGATGCTGTTGTGGAGCGTGCCCGCGCCCCTATATGGCTGGGGATCAGCGACTCATGCGTACATTGCACGTGAGGTGGGCGAGAAACAGGGATCTACAAGCCTGCAGGAGATATATGGCGCCCTCCTGCCGGATGCGTTCAACATGATGTTCGGTGACCCCTACCAAGGCCAGTTGTGGACACAGACGCACTACGAATTTATGAAACTGGTGGAGAAGGCCGAATCCAAGACCGACAAGGCAGTTGCCTACGGGTTCGCGAGTCACAACGAGGCGTGGGGCGCAGACGGGACCGCCCACATCAGCTCGATAACCCATCCGGACACTGGTTATGTAATCGGCAAACGCGACGAACTGGCCGCGATTCTGGAACCCCAGGTCAGGCTCTTTCTTCTCTTCAGCGGCGTGCCCAACGCAACCACCGTGGTCAAGGAGGTACTGCCCATCGTGGCGGACAGTGCAATAGAGACAGCCATCGATCTGCTCATCTGCCAGAATGAAGACCCCGATATTGGCGAGCGTCTGGTGTTGGCCGCACGCGCCAGAGGGTGGTCTGCTCCTATTCTGCTCAGCAAAGCCTATGCGGCGGACTTCGCGTCGACGGCGGGAACAACAGAGGCCGTGGCGGCCCCGCTTATCATCGCCGCCGAGAGCGAGTTCAGAGATCAGATCGAATCGTATGGAACCGCACTGACTCAAGACAACCCCGTCGATGCCTTGTCGGAACAGGGAGCCGAACTGGCCAAGCTGCTTCTGGCCGCCGAGCAAGGGATTATCGTCGACATTCCTGTGGATTTGATGAAGCAGATTGTGAACGCGGCCATCGACGTGGTGAAGGACGACTACGGCGCGGAACTCGCCGCCACGGTCTCGCGTGTTCGCCAGGAATTGGAGTCCCACGCAATCACAAGCCCAGCCTTGTGAGTCCCCAGAGACGGACCCAGTCTCTCCTCCAGGACGAGGGGTGACGTTTCTTTCAGGCATCGAGGAACTCGACTGTCGTCCAATCCTCGCTCTCTCCAACAGCAGTGCTGTCAGGCGGGGATTTCGGCGGCGGCTTGGGTGACTAAGAACAGGGCGGCCATTCGGACGGCTAAGCCGTTGGTGACCTGCTGGAGGATGACGCTGTTGCGGCCGTCGGCGACTTCGCTTTCCATCTCCAGGCCGCGGTTGATGGGGCCGGGATGCATGACGAGGATGTCGGGCTTGGCACGCTTGACGCGCTCGACCGTCAGGCCGAAGTAGTGCGAGTACTCGCGGATGGAGGGGAAGGGGTTGCCGCCCAACCGCTCGAACTGGATGCGCAGCATGTTCACCACGTCCACTTCCTCGATCACCTTGTCGAGCGAGTAGCTGACCTTCACGGGCAGCCGGCCGACCTCGCTGGGCATCAGCGTGGGCGGGCCGACGAACGTGACCTCGGCCCCGAGCTTGGTCATCGCCCACATATCGCTGCGCGCGACGCGGGAATGCGCGATATCGCCAACGATGGCGATCTTCAAGCCTTCGAGCGTTCCCTTGGCCTGAAGGATCGTGTACACGTCGAGCAGGCCCTGGGTTGGGTGCTCGCAGTAGCCGTCGCCGGCGTTGACGACGCAGGCGTTGATGTTCTTGCTGAGGAGCTTGGGCGCCCCGGCGGCGTTGTGTCGGATCACGACAATGTCGATCCCCATCGCCTCGAGATTGCGGGCAGTGTCCAGCAGGGTCTCGCCCTTGCTGACGGAGCTGGTCTTCTGGGTGAATTCGACGACGTCGGCGCTGAGCCGGCTGGCTGCCAGGGAGAAGCTGTTGCGGGTCCGCGTGCTGTCCTCGAAGAACAGGTTGACGACGACCTTGCCCCGCAGCGTGGGGGCCTTCTTGATCGACCGCATGCTGAACTGCTCGAAGCCCTTGGCGGTGTTCATGATGTGGAGAATCTCCTCGACCGTCAAGTCACGCAGGCCGAGCAGATGCTTTCGCTGCCATTTGAAGGGTTCTTCCTTGCGGACCATCGCCATACTCGCACCACGCCGTTTCCCGACTTTCCCGGGTGTGTGCCGCTCCACAGTATCGAGGATGCGGTTCATGTATCCCTACTCGACAATGACCTCGTCTTTTCCATCCGACTCAACGAGGCTGACCTGCACGGATCGCTGGGGCTCCACATCGGCCGCACAGCCAGCGTAATCGGCTTGGATGGGCAGCTCTCTTCCGGCTCTCTCCACGAGGACCGCCAGCCGGATCGCCTTGGGCCGACCGAGGTCGATCAGGGCGTCCATGGCGGCCCGGGCGGACCGGCCCGTATATAGCACATCATCCACCAGAATGATGGTCTTGTCGTCGATGTCGAACCCGATCTCCGTCGTGCGGACCTGGGGTTGGCCGTTGCCGTGGGGCGCGTTAATGTCGTCCCGATAGAGCGTGATATCGAGCGTTCCGCACGGGACAGACCGTCCAAGGTCCTGCGAGAGGTAATTGGCCAGTCTCTGGGCGATGATCTCGCCGCGGCTGCGAATGCCGATGATCGCCAGACCGTTCTCCGGCGGGGTCTTGGCCGCGATTTCGCCTGCCAGGTCGTGCAGGATTCGATCCACCTGTTCGGCGTCTAACAGTACTTCCATAGCCACATCCACTGCTTGGTTACAGGAGTTTTGCAGAATGGAGATTAGGCTTACTTAAGGAAGGAAAAATCGTCTTCTTGATTTTTCTTTCCGAAACGGCGAGTGCGCGATGCGCAACCGCTTGGGCGGATTATTCAAGGAAATCCCAGAACCGATTTCCTTGAATAATACAAGCCTAATCTCCATTCTGCAAAAGTCCACTTGTCAGCCGCTGGTTTTCAGTCACAAGTCGCCAGCGATTACTGACTATATCGACCGCTGTCAGGTAAGACAAGACCATAATCGTTGTTCTTTGACTGTTGCCGGTTGCCCGCTGCCAACTGCCGGCGAGTGACCGCCATCCCACCGGCCGACCGTCCGGTAAGATGAGATTTCGCGGGCTGATTTCGAGAATCTGCTTTATCAGTACTGCCAAGAATGGTATGATAGGCACATAAGGCGAAATTTGCTTGAAACGGGCGGCGGTTTCTGGTATGATAAGGCCTGTCCTGTGGAGGATGGACCTCGGTGAGCATCGTGGAGCCGAGCCTCTCCAAGAAGGAGGTTCGCATCTGGGGGGATAGGGGTAGGGGCGTACCAGCCGGCAGTTCCGCCGTAGTAAGGGCTTTTGTGAAGATGGTACAGAGACTGGCCATTTCGGTTCTGAGACTGTGGATCGCCGCTTTCGTGATCGGCTCGGTCTGCGTCACGGGCAGGGCGATGGCTCAAAATGGCCCCGTTCTCCAGCCGCAGGGGCTCAATTGGGCGGGGATCACCACTCTGCGTAGCTTGGATTCAAGCCTGACGGGGACCGGCGTGCGGCTTGGACTCATCTGCCGCAGTTTCACCTATGTGGAGGAAGAGCCGCAATACGACTACCTGCCCAACGTAGGCCATAACTGCTTCCAGAACGCAAAACTGCGTTTCTACGACGATGGCAAGGTGCCGGCGGGCATATCGCCGCACGAGACGGCCATCTGCTCTATTCTCTTCGGGGAAGACCCGGTGGGCGTTGCCTCGAACCTCGAACCATTCTCCTATCAGGGCGCCATTCCGGCCGCCGAAGGGCACATCTACGAGCTGCGGCACTTTGTGACGCAGTACGCCTTCACACAGAGCAGGCCCGCGGTCGATCTTGTGGCGGCCAGCTTCGGCGTTCCGTTCGAGGGCTGGTGGACACGGGGCATGGAATCGCTGGCGGAGCGTGAGGGTCTGACCGTCATTGCGAGCATCGGCAATGGCTCCAATGCTTCCGAGCCGCCGCTGTACCCGGGTGCAGGAGCGAATGCGATTGGCGTCGGGGTGGTCAGCTCGGTCAACGCGGGGAATCCGGCGACGAGCCTCGCGTACTTCGCCCTGGCGAATCCGCAGCAATCGACGCACGGGCCGACCAGCGACGGGCGCTGCAAGCCGGACCTGATCGCGCCGGGCAACTGTCTTGTCGCGGGCACTGGAGGTGATCAGGGCTATACGATGTCCGGCACGTGGTCGAGTTACTCGACGCCCGTCGTGGCCGGCGTCGCCGGGCTGCTGATTCAGACGGCCAAGCAGGACAAGCGGTTTGGCGACATCCTCTCGCCCGACGGCGGCAACTGTCTGCTGAAGGCCATCCTGATGACCTCGGCCACGAAGCTGCCGTACTGGCACAAGGGCCGGCTGACCACGGAGGACGATCACGAGGTGCCTCTGGATTACGCCCAGGGCGCCGGTATGATCGATGCGGTGCGGGCCCATCAACTGCTGACCGCCGGGCGGGGCAATCCCGGCAACGTCGCGACATCAGGATGGGACCTGAACCGGCTCGAAAGCGAGCAGGGCCTTCAGCAGGTCTATCGAATCGTGCTGGAGGAGCCAGCGGGCAAGATGCTGGCGGTTACGCTTGTCTGGAATCGGCATTACGATAGTAAGAAGTACCCGTTCGAGCGGCTCTCGGACAGCGATACCGACCTTCGGCTGGAAGTCTGGGCGGTCAATCCCCGCAATCCGAACGACAGCGTTCTGCTGGATTACAGCGACAGCAAGGTGGACAATGTCGAGCACGTTCATTTCGAGACAGCGGCGGGCTACACTTCGTATGCGATCATTGTGACCTACAGCAATCCGAGTGAACGCACCCTCCCGGGCGAACGGTATGGAGTGGCCTGGACGGTGGAGGACAAGCCCGCGGACGAGAAGGACATTCTCTGGGAGGATTTGAACGCGGACGGCATCGTGAATGACCAGGATCTCGAGGTCCTGATGAGTAACCTGGTGGTGGGCCAGAAATCGCCCGAGGCATACGTGATCGGCGACATCAACATGGACGGCGCCATCGATGTCAACGATATGAAGGTGCTGGATGCCCGTCGCAACCGCAAGGCGGACTGGTACGCCGACGGCACCCCGAACTAAGGGTTCGAGGTCAGGGGCCGGATACTCTCCGTGGCTCTGTCATCGAATCGGAGGCGGGTCGCACCCTCTGTGGGATTCTGTGCCCGAATTTTGTTATCTTGAGCAACGGCGATACAGGCGGGCATTACTGATGTAGAGATCGACGCCATGTACGGGAACAGACTGTTCGTTTCAACAATCATGGTTTGCCTCATCGGGGTCCCGGTCTGCCTGGCGGGGGGGAGCTGGCGGTTCGTCGTGATGGGGGACAGCCGGGGAGGCAGCGTGACCGGCGTGAACGAGAAGGAGCTCGCCGAGCTCGTTGATGATATTCTGCAGCGCGACATCGATTTTGTGCTGTTTCCGGGCGACCTGGTTTTTGGCGCGGGAGTCGGCCTCACAGCCTTCGAGAAGCAGTTGTGGGACTGGATTCGGGTGATGCGGCCGTTATACGATGCGGGAATCCGCGTCTATGTCTGCCGAGGCAATCATGAGATCGGCGACATGTGGTATGCTCTGCCGGGCGAGTTGCCGGATCCGGCGGACAATTGTGCCCAGAGATGGCTGAGTGTGTTCGGCAACGATGAGTACCCGCTGTATCGGCTCCCCGACAACGGGCCGGACGGCGAGAAATACATGTCGTATTCCGTGGTCCACAAGAACGCCTTGATTGTCGGCCTGGATCAGTATGGTGGGATGAACTATCGGCCTATTCACTACGTCAACCAGGAGTGGCTCAGCTCTCAGCTCGAGAGCAATGTGAAACCACACGTTTTCGCATTCGGGCATGAGCCGGCGTTTCGCACGCTGCATTTCGATTGTCTGGATGCGCATCCGGATCGTCGCGACGCGTTGTGGCTCCGCCTCAAGGCGGCGGGAGGGCGGACGTACTTCTGCTGTCACGATCACTATTATGATCATGCGCGAGTGGACGACGGGGACGGCAATCCCGATAACGACATTCATCAGATGATCGTGGCGACAGCCGGCGCCTACCCTTACACGTGGACCCCGCCCTATGATGGAAATAACGGCGACTTCGTCCCACAGCAGGTGTACCACGCCGAATCCTTCGGCTACCTGCTTGTCAACGTGGACGATCTGGACGTGACCGCGGCTTGGATGGAGCGGCGGGATATGAACCCGGTTGCCCCCGCCATCTACGAGGCCAGGGACCTGTGGAGATACAGGGTCTCACCCAACATTGTGATCCTTCACCCGGCCGCCGGCGAGCAGGTCCCGGCGGGCCAACCCTATACGATCCGCTGGAAGACCATCGAAGGGGCCCAGGCCACGCGGCTGCTCATCGAATACTCGCTCGATGACGGCGGCGGCTGGTTCGCTGTCGGTGAGACCGACAATACCGGTGCATACGTGTGGTCCACGCCGGCGGTGAATTCGCACGCCTGCCTTGTGAGGATTACCGGCGTCGGCAATCCGAAGGTCTACGACACGACCGATGGCACGTTCTCCATCTCCAAATGCCCGACCAGGCTGGCGGCCGACCTGAACGGCGATTGCCGGGTGGATTTCGCCGACCTGGCGATGCTGGCCGCCGAGTGGCTTGCGGGCGCAGAGCAGAAGTAGCTTCCGGCCGTCGCATCGTACCGCCATCTCGCATCAGCTCTCTCCGTCGCGAGAAGCCGACAAATACCCCTTTTCTTCCCCTATCATTTCTGGTACAAGTATCGCCGATTGCATGGACAAGGATGTAGGTGCGCTATGACGGGTCAGCTTCTGATCAAGAACGGGCGGGTCATCGACCCGGCGAACAACCTCGACAAGAAATGTGACGTACTGATTTCCGATGAGAAGGTGGCCGAGGTGGGCAAGTGCAACGGCCAAATCGAGAAATCGGCCTCGCGGGTCATCGATGCGACGGGCAAGCTCGTGACGCCCGGACTGATCGATATTCACGTTCATTTTCGCGAGCCCGGCGACGAGGAGGAAGAAACGATCGCCAGCGGCTCCACCGCCGCGGTGGCGGCCGGATTCACCTCCGTCGTCTGCATGCCCAATACCAGCCCGGCGATTGAGAGTGAAACCGATGTCGAATACGTCCACCGCAAGGGCCGCCAGACGAGAAAGACCCACGTGTACGTCATGGGCGCCATCACCAAGAAGCGAGAGGGGATCGAGCTGGCCGAGATGGGCCTCATGGCCGAGGCGGGGGCTCGCGGCTTCACCGACGACGGCAACGGCGTACAGAACCCGGCGATCATGCTCCGGGCCCTCAAGTACGCCAAGATGTTCGACGTCGTCATTGCCCAGCATTGCCAGGACAACAATTTCGCGGGCGACGGCGTGATGAACGCGGGCTATTACTCGACGATTCTGGGCCTGCCGGGCATCGACGCACTGGCGGAAGAGGCGATGCTCTGGCGGGACATCCAGTTGGTCAGGAAGACGCAGGTGCGCTATCACGCCCAGCACATCTCGACCGCCGGCTCTGTGGAACTGATCCGCCAGGCGAAGAAGGACTCCCTGCCGGTCACGTGCGAGGTCACGCCGCACCACCTGCTGCTGACCGAGGAGTGCTGCGCGGAGTATGATACGAATTACAAGGTCAACCCCCCTCTGCGGAGTCAGAAGGACGTGGAGGCATTGAAGCAGGCCATCGGCGAAGGTCTGGTCGATGCGTTGGCGAGCGACCACGCGCCGCACCTGCAAAGCGAGAAGGAGCTGGAGTTCCTGGCGGCCCCGTTTGGGATCGTGAGCTTGGAGTGTGCGCTGGGGCTGTACGTGAAGGCGCTGATCGAGCCGAAGATCCTCGACTGGCCCGGCCTGATCCGGCTGATGACGGTGAACCCGGCGAAGATCATCGGCATCGAGAAGGGTACGCTCAGCCGGGGCAGGCAGGGCGATGTCACGATCATCGACCCCGATGCCCAATGGCAGATCGACGCGAACAAGTTCATCTCCAAGAGCCGCAACTGCCCCTATCACGGCTGGACCGTCAAAGGCAAGGTCGAAAAGACCATCGTCGGCGGCGAAGTACGCTTCGAAGCATGACATGATTGTGAAACGCGACATGTTGTTGAGAAAGGTGAAGCAAGCCGTGGGCGAAGTGGAGCCAGAGGCGGAGATTGTTCTATATGGGTCTCAGGCACGCGGTGACTCTAACGCAGTGTCAGACTGGGATTTCTTGATTTTGGTGGATGGACGCGTCACCGATGATCGCGTAGACAGGATTCGCCACCGACTCTATGAGATCGAGTGGGAATCCGGTGAGGTTCTCTCGTCGATTGTACGCAACCGCCAGGAATGGGATAGCCTGCCATTGAGCAGTACGCCATTTCACAAGAATGTCGAACTCGAGGGGGTTGTTCTGTGACGGAGTCAAACCGGGAATTGGTCGTACACCGCCTTCAGAGGGCACGAGAGTCTCTCGAAGACGCACGAATCCTGGCCGATGCGAAGCGATGGAATCCTTCTGTGAATCGGCTCTACTACGCCTGTTTCTACGCGGTCTCCGCACTTCTGGCACAACAAGGCTTGTCCTCTTCGCGGCACACAGGTGTGCGGAGCCTTTTCAATCAGCATTTCGTGAATACGGGCAAGATCGCAAAGGATCAGGCTCGGATATACAACGATCTTTTTGAGCGCCGTCAGGAGGGAGACTACGTGGACTTCGTGAGATTCGATGAATCACAAGTTCGCGCGTGGCTGCCCCGAGCCGAGTCGTTCGTCGGGTATGTTGCGGAGATCCTTGGTTATGTGTAGAGCATGGGGGCATTTCGGTGTACTACAGGCAGCGGCGGTGAGGGGCGGAGATTATGACGATTGTGGATGGGAATAACCTGCTGTGGGCGCTCCATGAGAGGTTCGAGGAGCGGGAGATTGCGACCGAGATCGACCTGTGCCGGGTCCTGGGTCGGTACTTCGCACGGATGGCGGAAGATGGACAGGTGGTCTTTGACGGGTCCGGCCCGGCACGCCGGGGCGATTTCGAAAGTGTGACCAACGTCGAGATTGTCTTCTCCGGTTTCCATCACGATGCCGACAGCGTCATCGAGGAGAAGCTCAAGGCCAACACGGCCCCGCGACGGCTGACCGTGGTCAGCAGCGATCGCCGGTTACGCAAGGCCGCGGCGGCGCGCAAGGCGACCGCCATCAAGTCTGAAGACTTCTGGGAGGAGGTCCAGAAAGAGCTGCGGCGAAGGAAGCCCCGGAAGAAGGAGCCGCAAGCGAAGAAAGAGGGACTCACCGAGGGCGAGACCGAGCAGTGGATGGACCTGTTCGGCCTGGGCGAATAGGGGGAGTGTGGCTCACGCCCAAAAGTCACGACCGCGGGGCCGGACTCCGTGCAGTCGACAAACACCACATGCATCCGTCCGGCCCTGTAGGTTAACCAAGGGCCCGATCAAGCAAGATCGACAGCCGACCCATCTCAGCCAAGATGTCGTTCATTCGCCACAATGCCAAGGGGGGCAGCGGTGTCCTCCTTGCATCAGCGGTTTGCCGGGGGCCGTCCGGGAAGACAAGGGCATTGCCGGCGCCTCTTCGGCAAGGGGACCTGCTAAGGTCCTGTGGGACTCGTCGCCAGCGTGAGAACCTCGGTCGCGTCGAGCGCCCGGTCGTAGATCCGCACGTCATCCACCAAGCCCTTGAGATACCGGCCCCGCATCTGGGAATTCTCGCTGATGAAGAGATTGTAGGTGCTGGTATCGATCTTTCCCGTAGCCGGCAGGGCCCGGTCGAGAATCCCGTCCACGTAGATCGCGGCGTGGGACCCGTCGTACACCCCGGCCACGTGATGCCACTCGTTGTCCGTGACGGTAGTGATCCCATCGAACCATCCCACCGAAGTGCCTGCAATGCCAAAGTGGACGGCATTTCCTCCACCGGACCGGCTGAGTCGATAGGACCCGTCTCCCTTGGCGAGGATGGTCTCCCAGTCCCGAGTGAACGCCGCCACCTTGATCCAGCAGGCGAGCGTGATCTGGTCCTGGATGTTCAGAGCGGCGGGATTGCCGCAGTCGATATAGTCGTTGACGCCGTCGAATTGCAGGGCGCCGCCCAGTATGCCTCCCGTCGGCTGCCAGACGGCGCCGCCGGACACAGTCCCGTTGTGGTTGTTCCCGGAAGCATCGGCGGCGGTTGTCCCCGTCGCCTCATCGAGTTTCCAATGGGCGACGAGTCCGCCGGTTGCCCGGCCGGGAGCGGGACCGGGACCCGGGCCAGGCCCGATGTCATCGGGCTGAGATACGATCAGGCTCACATCCGAGCCTTCGAGGACCACTGTCCCGGCGACGGGGTCCTGGCGGAATACGGTCCCTTCGGTCACATCGCTTGGACCGTACCATATGGTGACTACGAACCCGGCGGCTTCGAGCGCCGCCTTGGCGTCAGACTTGCTCATGCCGACGACATCCGGGACCGTGACTTGGCCCAGGGCCAAGGTGATTGCCACCGCCGAACCCGGGCATGCGTCTCGGGCGGCCGCAGGACTCTGGCTGGCCACTTTGCCCGCCGGGTCCCCGCTCACTGTGCCCAGGACAAGCCCGACGGCCTCCAGGGCGGCCTGGGCTTGCGACCTGGTCATGTTTGCCAGAGCCGGCACCTTCACGCCGGGCGGTGTCGTGAAGCTCAGTTTCTCACCCCTGCCACTGCCCGTCGCGTTCCTCCACTCCGCCCAGAAGGTGTAGTCCTCGCCCGGGTTTACATCGACACGCGTGCGGAAATCGTGGGGTGTCATGGTTCCCCAGACGGTGTAGGTAGGCTCCAGACACCTGTAGGGGAAAATGGGGAGACATTGCTGCAGTCCGAATCGAACTTCACAAGACGAGTCGCCACTGGACACCAGAAACCCCCAGAGCCATACCGATCCGCAGTCGCCGTGTTGCGCCCACCAGGTAACAACGACAGGGGGCCCTGGGCAGGGATCATAATAAATCACGATATCAGGGCTATTCCTTATGATTTGAGGGATATAGACGCTGCATGCCTCCGAGTTGAGAGGACTATCACGGAGGTACAGGCCTCCAAGGCTGGTCAACCCCAGCAGGGGGGAGATGTCACTGATCTGATTGCCCCAAAGCCCAAGCAGTGTCAGGCCGGTCAATCCCGCCAGGGGGGAGAGGTCGCTGACCTGGTTTCTATTAATGTGAAGCTCTGTCAGGTCGAACAATCCTGCCAGGGGGAGAGGTCG
>Ga0315274_10007589_pt1 | contig 15695 bp, 17 predicted proteins | sample YL17G02_20_MG_FD_203700 | JGI IMG/M metagenome (GOLD analysis project Ga0315274, IMG submission 203700) | Sediment microbial communities from Yellowstone Lake, YNP, Wyoming, USA - YL17G02_20 | ecosystem: Environmental > Aquatic > Freshwater > Lake > Sediment | place: USA: Wyoming | collected... | reverse complement strand
TGGAGAAAATCGGCGTTCTTGTAGGCAAGCTTTGCGAGAACGGGTTCGATTGCCCAGAGTAGGCTCGCACAGAGAATGGCCAGCACGCCTGTTCGTTTCGTGTCCATGCTACTTGTCCCCAACACTCGGAAAAGCCATCAGCGTAATCGAGCAAAACAACTCTTCCGTTTCGCACGCTCGCTTCGCACAGTGGCTTCGGCACAGTCACTTTCGCACAGTCCGCGGCGCTCACAGCCCGCTGCGCGCGCAGTCCGCGGAACTCATAGTCCACCGCGCTCACAATCTGCGTCGCTGGCGGCAAGCGAGTTTTGATCTTTCTATCCCTGCGGCGGCTTCGTGAGGACGTCTGTCGCCTGAATCCCGTATGCCACTTCTGGGATAATGCCCCTCTCTGCATATATCGGGTGAACCATGGCCTTCAATGCAGGTAGTTTTCTTGCGAAAAGCAGCCCGCCGCAGATGCAACAAAGCCCCGAAACGAGAAAGGTGTTCGAGGGGCCTATCTTATTGGCCAGGCCTCCCGCCAGGAGGCTGCCAAAGGGTGCCGTTCCCATAAAGGCCATGGTGTAGAGGCTCATCACTCGCCCGCGTTTATCGTCGTCCACAATGGTTTGCAGGGTCGTGTTGCTTGCCGCCATCTGCACCATCATTCCAAAGCCGATAAACAACATCAATACCAGGGAGAGCCACAACACGTTGGACACGGAGAGGGCAATAAGCCCCAGGCCCAAAATGCACGCGGCCACCGGAATCGTTCGTCCCAGCCGCAGAACTGTTCTGCGGGACGCGAGATAGAATGCGCCTGCCAAAGCACCTGCGCCTGTCGCCGCCATGAGAAAACCGAAGATGTTAGAACCGCCCCGTAGAACCTCTCTTGCAAAGATCGGCATCAAAACTTGATAAGGCATTCCCATGAGGCCGACCAGCGCGACGAGAAGTATGATTGACCTAATGGGGTCAAAGCCGAATGCGTAGGAGAATCCCTCCTTGAGGCCCTGCAAGAAGTGAGTGTTCCGGGCCTTGATTTCTCGCGGAGCGACTCTCATCGCCAGCAGAGATACGATCACCGCAACGTAACTCAGACCATTGAGGAGAAAGCAAACGCCTTCCCCCACAGCGGCAATGAGTATGCCGGCGACGGTCGGACCCAATAATCGTGCCCCGTTGAACAGCGAAGAATTCAACGCGATAGCGTTCCCCAGGTCTTCTCTCCTTCTTTCGACCATTTCTACAACGAACGTCTGTCGCGCAGGCATGTCAAAGGCATTTGCGATGCCAAGAAAGAAACTCAAAATCACTATCTCCAAGACGGTGATCTTATCTGTCAGAACGAGCACGGCGAGAACAAGAGCCTGAATCATTGCGAGAATCTGAGTGACCACGAGAATCCGACGACAGTTCCATCGGTCGGCCAGAACTCCTGCCACCGGGGCGAGAAAAAGAGTGGGGATTTGACCCGCGAATCCAACCACCCCCAGGAGTAGCGCCGAACCGGTGAGGCGATACACGAGCCAGCTCAGCGCAATGCGCTGCATCCAGGTTCCGATCAGGGAGATTCCCTGGCCTCCGAAAAAGAGGCGGTAATTCCGGTAACGCAGTGCGCGGAAGATTAGTCTGAGACCCGTTGCATCTTTAGGCATCAGGTTATGTTCGGCCATTGTTATACCTATGAGCCCGATTCTCTACGGTGAACACTAGTTTTTTATCTTAAGGGAAAAGCCCCCGAGGGTCAAAACAAGATTGGTGCTCTCGGCGCCTGACAAGAGCGCTCGGCGCCTGCAAACAAAACGAGGGGGAATTTCTTCTCCCTCGTTTGCCACTGTCTTGCACAGTGTGAATGACTGGTAACTTACTGCAAGGGGTGAATCGTTGAGGTGGGATTACCTCAGAAAGACGCCCACGTTTCCGCAAGCACCCATACCAGTGTAATCACTAGTATCTTCGATACTCCCTTTTCTCTCTGGCTTTAGGCGGACGAGCCTCGTCCACCTTTAGGGTACGGCCATTGAACTCGTAAGCGTCCAGCGCCTCTTTTGCCTTCTCGGCCTCAGCAGTGCTGGACATCTCGACGAATCCAAAACCCTTACCTTCGATAACATTGACTTGCTTAACTACGCCATATGCCGCAAAGAGCTCTTCCAACTGCTCATTGCTCACTGCATAGCTAAGATTTCCTACGTAAAGCTTACTACCTTGCATTCTAATCTCCTTTTCGTTTCATTCAGTCTCTCTGTCCAAGTAATGTCTCTTTCGGAGGCAGAAGCAAGATAGCTGTTCAGACCTCGTTGCAGGAGCATTACTAAACACAAGAGAATCTTAACGAGAAATGTGTTCAGCAGAAATTAATTGATGTCTCTACCACCCCTTTCAGCAGTTACCAGTCAATTTGCCACAAGTCGGGAACCATGCCTCATGACATGAGTCTCTCGGCAACGTTCTCGGACACCGATAGGCAGACTCTTGCGAGCCTTCTACAGATTCTGCTATGTCACGTTTTCTTACATTAGTTCAGAATTCCATTGTTTCGACGGAGAGAGGGCGGAGTGAGTAATTCTCGCAGCAAGCAACTGATGGGCATTGACTGCAGGCTGTCGTCGAAGCGGCGAACTCAAGCTGTCCTCTTCAATATCATCGCTAGCTCATAAACGCGTGCTCGAGCTTGCGAGCAACCCTCGATTCATTTGCTAAATACAATATAGCTGACAATACGTGACTTGTCAACTGCAAAACTTGGAATTATTTGATGGGCTGTCGACGAACACCGAAAGAGGGGAGCCGCGTATCCTGTCTCACGAGAAAGAGATGCCGCGTGTCTCATGCTTGTCCGGTTAGCTTGAATGAGCTATCTGTCAGCTGAATCCACAGTCCGGGGCCCTCTTTGGGCAAGCTCCTGCATTAATTGTCAATTTCGTTTTTCTTTGTCCCCTTTATTTCGGATAGAATGTCCCCTGGTTAACGTTCTTGTTTCTGCCTGGGGCGGTGATGCGTGAGGCCCGCGATACCTCACGTATGCAACGGGCCCAACGCACACTGTCACACGTAGTTTTTTTGCCAGTCTTGGTCTGTACTAGTACCTGCGATACTCTCTCTTCTCCCTGTTGTCTCTGCTCTTCGGCGGACGCGCCTCATCCACCTTCAACGTCCGGCCCTGGAACTCGAATCCGTCCAAGGCTTCCTTGGCCTTCTCCGCCTCCTGGACACTCGACATCTCGACGAATCCGAATCCCTTGCCCTCGATTACGTTGACCTGCCTGACCGTTCCGTAACCAGCAAACAACTCGCTCAATTGCTCATTCGTTACCGAATAGCCCAAATTGCCCACGTAAAGCTTGCTAACTTGCATTCCTTCCTCCTGGTGCCATTCTCTCTCTGTGCAATAATGTTTCTCTGGAGGCAGAAGCAAAATAGCAAACCAAACCTCTCGAAACGCAACATTATTTGACACAAGAGAACTCACAAGAAAAACCCTCCTCGACAACTTCTCAAACAAGATCTGATTGGCCCGCCCGATCGCCTCCTTCCGTCAGTGGAGGACACCTCAAACTCCCTGTGCGGTTTAGAACGCGGTGTCAGGCGCAACACTGGCCAGCCCCACCCCGGCCTTGGCCAGTCTCACCTTGCGCGCTCCGCGTCTTTTTGAGTGTCTTGCCCGCCATTATCATAAAACCCAATCCTAGCAGTATCACGAAGATGCCCAGTACGTACGGGTATAGGACATCAGGAAAGTATATGATTCCAAGTCCGGTAACAACGAAAACTATCCCCAACAGAGCTAGAAAGTAGGCTGACGCAGTCGAGGGGATCCTGATCTCGACGGGTTCCTCTCTAGTCCTTACGAGAGCCATGAGGATAAAGCCAACCCCCATCCCTATGGCGCCGCCAACCTCAACGCGACCGATGGCAAGCCCGATCCCTCCACCAATAAACATGCAAGCGACAAAAATCAAACCCGACGCCCTACCTCTGTCTCTTTCTTCGCTCATTTTCTACCTCCGCTTGGGACGAGACACTTTTTCCGCCAGGCTTTCGGATGACTCAGTCCTCGAGCCCCCGTAACGTATCCTCACCTGCCACCCGCCGAAACGATTCCGGAATCTCCATTTTGGCACGGCCCGCCGTGCAGTGTTCTATGCTACGCATGACACCGTGGAACCTGTGGTACGGAATCGACACCAACAAGTCTTCTGGCTTGTATCCTCTGATTCGCCGGCTTGTGTAATCCATGAGGCCCACGTTCAGCTCACCGGTCACCAGGGGATATGCTACTGCTTGATGACAAGTCGAGCCAGACATTTCAATCCTTGCGGGAATACCCGTGTCGTATTCATCAAGAGTGACGAGTCTACACGCCTGCTGGGCGTTGCAGACAAAGAGCACGATATCGGGACGGAATTCCGCCGTGTCCATCGGCGAGAGAATGACATGTTCGGCCAAGCCGGTGGGCGGAGGCGTGGACAGGTACTGTGAACGGTAAAGCGCTCCTATTGAGCAGAAGAGCTTCTCTCCGTTCACAAGGAATTCCTTAAGGGCCTTGTCAGCCTCTCCCTTTGGGCGCTCACCGAGACCAAGGTGCCAGGTGCCGCCGCTGCACGCAGATGAGGAAAAAGTGAGATCGACCACCTTACCATCTCGTGCATCGAGAAACGCGTCACAAACTCGGAATTTCCCCTCGGCGGACCTGGAAGGCGCTTTCATAGAATATGTGATAGCGACCGGATTCCCTTTGAGCCCAAGCAGTTTTCTGATCTCAAGTGCGTGATCTTTCCATTCCATGCTGGTGCTTCCTCACTAATTAAGGTAGATGCTACAATACGCCGTGTCAATACACTATTGTCTACTCTGCTACTCGATCACCCACGCCACGGTTTGTCTAAGCGGCAGGTCCTGTCAGGACCATTAGTTCGATTCATACCAGTCTGATCCCGCCGAAAAACCTCTGGGCTATCAGTCCGGCGATGGGAGGGAAAAAGAAAGTGCTCGCAAGCCGAATAGCGGTAAACCTCCAACCCAACAGACCAACTTCCATGGGAAGCCTGGTGACCGCCCACAATGACCATGACGTGAGGAAGGCGACCGTGGTTCCGGCACCGGCCCCGGAATGCAACAGCGCTGCTACCGTCGGTATGTTGACGTACGGCCCCCCGGGGGAAAACCCACCTGCAACCGTCCCCAGCAGTATGCCCCGCATACCGGACTCCGTACCTATCCACTTTGCCAGGAGTTCGCGCGGAACAAGCACCTGTACCATGCCGGCGGCAATGAAGGCGAAGAACACCAAGGGCAGAACTTGAACGGTCAGATTCATGGCCGATCTTAAACCACTGACGTGCTGTCCCTGCCCTTTGTGGATCCCTATGATGACGAGAGTAACTGCAATTACTCCCATGACTATGGTTGACGATAGCATGCTCGACTTCCTCCCCTTCTTGTCGGTCCGCTTTGCATCCGCAGGTTTCCTGCACATACCTTTTATTGCTCCCTAGTAGAAAAGAGGCAGGAGTGGCTTTACGCTCCTGCCTCTTAAGCTTGGGCGAGGCATATTTGTCTCAAACCCGTCTATCGCTTACCTCAGAAAAAGACCTTTTATCCTTCCCCAGGTGTCCTCATTCACGGGTGTCTGCTCGGGTGGCACCTCGTGCGTCACCCCAGACTCCGACCAGCTCGATGATACTAAATCATAGTTCTGCGGCCCGGGAAGCGTGTCGGGACGAACCCAGGTGAACTGAACAGCGTACCCGGGAAGCGTGTCGTTCACAGGCACATAGTACAGTGAATTCGCAGTTCTGAACCTCACTTTCCAGTTTTTGTTTGGCGCAGTCGGCCCGAAATAGGTGATAGTCCACCCCGTCGGCGCCAGGGCAGACGTGTACGTGGCCCAAAGAATGTTGTCTTGGTTAAAGTAGACCATGAACTGATAAATACCAGTCGTAAACTGATAGTTCATGACCTCGTACTCGTACTTCCATGCATTCGTCGGAGAGGTTGCTCCCCCTGGTGGAAACGGATCCATTTGGAGATACCTCACCCATTCCGAGCCCTCCTGATGGTACAGCTTGTAACCAACGGCTCCCCTGGGCAAGGCATCGGCTCCGGTAGGCACGAGAAGAGAGCCTATCAGCAGCGTAGCAAGAACAATCGGTGCAATTCGCATCATGTGCTGCCTCCTTCTAGCTCATGCTTTGCTCTGCCTACTTGAACAGGCTCTTTATCCTGCCCCATGAAGTTTCATTGACGCCCGTTGGGCCTGAAGGGACCACCACAGTCGTCCCATCGAAAGCGTGCCCGTTCCACACCTCGAAACTCTGAGGACCGGGGGTCGTGGCAAAGTCCTTCCAGATGAAGGTGATAGAGAAGCCCTCGAGGCTTTCTCCTGGATAAATCGGGTTGGGGTGTTCATACCCTCCGTCCCACTCCACACTCCATGGCCCACCTTCCGGAGGCTCCGGCACGACAAACACTTCTTCCCAACCGGTCGGCCAAGCGTAGGAAACGAGATCCGAACGGTCCAGACCGTCTTCGTTAAAGAAAACCATGAATCCCCATATGTAGGGTTCGAGGCTAAAATTGTCAACCGTGTAATCGAAGCGATAAGTCGCATTGCCGGGAGGACCGTCTACGTAGGTAAGTGTTGCGGTCACGCCTGCGTCTATGGGCCCGCCAAATGCCATCTGAGGGATGGCCAGAATCCCGAAAACCAACAAGAGACACGCTGCGTTAGCAAAGTGTTTCATAAGAATCCTCCTTTGAACCAGAGAAGCAACAGGGCCTTAAGGAAGCCGTGGCGACAGAGCAATAGACAAGCGGGGGCCCAAACACTAGTCCAGTGCCCCCGATGCTTGCAGGTGGAAGGAGTATACTATAGTGACTACAGAATGTCAAGTGAATTGTGCCGGTTGTGTCAGGCGCATTTGTGTTACACTCATGGCTCGCGTGAAGACACGTACGTATCAGTCTCCCGCCGGCTTGCAGGGCAGGGACATGGGTCATGTAGTTGGCCTTCGAGAGGTAAATACGCGGGAGAAAGGAACTGCTTCAGGCGAATTGGTGTCTAATAAGAGTACATCATCGTCCCGCCGGCTCATGGGCAACCTACTGAGGAATTTGCCGCGCCCGGTAATCGTATTCTGTGCAGTCGGTTTGGAAGATTAGAAGAGACAGAAAACAACGTGATGAAGGGAGGATTGATCTATCGGCGCGTATCTTTCGTGCGAATCAAGCAGGCTTTGCTGTACCGCCGGGGCTTGTGATGCAGAGTGGCGGTTGCTGCCGCGACAGGCCTCACAACATGCTCCACAGGTGGGAGCCATAACGCCAGACAGGAACAGGAGGGAAGAGAAAATGAAGCGAATCGTTTCAATGTGGGCAATTCTGATTTTGGGTCTCTTTATATTCGGCGGCCTGGCAATAGCCCAGGAGGAGGAAGAAGAAGCCACCGAGGGCAAGATTGTCGAAACTCAGATTACTAAACAGATGCCGCCGTCCTGCCAACTCATGATGCAACCGATGGCGGGCATGATGCCAGGCATGATGGGACCCATGTGTCAAGGTCCAATGAGCTGCGGCATGATGGGCGGAAAGATGGGTAGCGGAATGAACTGCTGCGGGATGATGCCGAGTGGAATGATGGGATGCGGCAAGATGTGCGGCATGGGTCAGGGCGGCATGCAATGCGGGATGGGGTGCGGTTCTTGCTGTGAACAGTTGCACCAGCTTGGGTGTCCCAGCCATTTTATGGAAATGGCTGGCGACCTTGAACTATCAGAAGAGCAGGCGACCAACCTTAAAGCCATCTGCGCTGCACACAAGAAGGACGTCATCCGGAAGCAAGCAGATCTCAAGGTGGCCAAGATGGAGCTGAACGAGCTCGTCGGGCTACCTAATGCCGACCTCGCCAAGGTCAAGGCAAAGATTACAGAGATTGGTTCAATGAAGCAGAGTATGTGTCTTGCCCAACTGGCGACTATTGAGAAGGCTCACAAGGTGTTGACCACGGAGCAAATGAAAAAGTTCAACGAAATGAAGAGGAAGATGTCTTGCCCGACCGGTAAGGCCGGAATGATGCCCAAGGTAAAGAAGTACATCAAAATGAAGGTGGAGGAATAGGCCGCACCGCGCCGCGATTGCTAAAAGAAGGTTGCCGCAACCACCGGGGCGCTGACCGTCCTGATAGTCGGCATCGACGCAGAGGCTGGCGTCTGACTGGCGTCTGATTCGAAAGCAAACTCCTGATCAGGAGACTGAACCCGGGATGAATTGAGCAACCAGCAGTGAAGTAGGGCTTCCACGGTGGTTAGCCCCACCGGGGAAGCCCTAACTGTTTTCAGTATCCCCCTAGCAACAGGAAACACCCTCACCGTTGTCGTTGCACCCGTTGTTGCGATGTGCGCCATCGGCGTCGTCCCGGGCGTCCCCCGAGCAACAGGAGCTCTCATCGTCCTCGCCGCACGTTGCTTCTTTCCTGCCCGTCAGCGCGGCATGAATCATGGCCGCGGCGCACCCAACTCCACTCTCCACCGCAATCGCACCGGTTGGGCAGTTGAGCTGGCAGGCGCCACATTCCATGCATGCTTCTGGCCGGACCAGTTCGGCAGCTCGGTCGTTCGGAGCAAACACAGCATGAGGACAGACCAGGCTACACATGCCGCAGTTGTTGCAAAGCTCTGAGTTGTATGTAAGCGTATTTGAAGCGTAGGCATCGATCATATAACACCCCTTCCCAAGCGCGTGTCCGTCTTGCCTATTTCCATCACGCGCATTTCCATCATGTCTATTCTCGTCATGCGAGCGTCCATTATGCCTGTGTCAATCATGCGTGTTTCCATCATGCCTATTTCCATCATGCGCGTCCGAGTCGCATTATGGAAAGGATAATTGTAAGGACGATCGCTCCACCCAACATCCACGCCATTATGGGAATATAAGTGAATATCTCGCGTCTGACTCCGGTCCTCGAGGTGAAAGGCGTCGACCCGGTGAAATTCAGTGACACGTAGGCTGTCACGGGTGCCATAGCCAGGACGCAAACTGCTGCCCAACCCGCACGCAACCACGATACCGATCCCGGATTGTCAGGCAGCCACGCCGGGGCATGGACGCCGAGCAGCGCCACGCTTCCGAAAGGAAGCGCCACCAACGCGCCCAGTATCAATCCCTTGGTGCTGAAATTCGGTGTCGGGAGCCACGGAAGCAAGATCGGGAAAAGTACGACCCCCGCGAGGATTGCCGCGACTGTGCCAAAAGACGCCAACGGTCCGGCAATGACAAACAAAACTGCGGCGGCAACCAGCATCGGCACGAGAACGTGCAGCAGCTCTACTGGAATGAGTATCATTCGGTCCGCTAGACCGAAACGCACCCTGCGCATCTCGGGGTCAGCTTTGTGAGTCTTGAGATATTCGGGCAGATCGCGCGTCCTTATTGGGCCGTACTCGACCCGGAATCCGGAGCGCTTCTTGACTTCGTGCGCAGACACACCTGCCGCGCCCAACTGGGGCAATATGAGGAGGCGGTGGCTCACGACGTCGCTGAGGCCGGCCGATTTGACCCGACTGACGAGCTCATCGGTTCCGAAGGTGCCCTTCCCTGCTGCGCACCAGACATTGATGCCTCGTGTGTCCAGCACCAGAATGTAACAGTCGATTTCGCGGAGCGCGAATCGCAAAGCGTCGAAGCTAAGTCTGTAATTAGCGGTGACAAAGACGGGCGAGCCCGGCGCGGGATTTCCGAGCGAATACAAACCGGGTTTGGTGCGGCGTCGGTTTCGACGAATGCCGCAGTAGGCTAGAACATGATCCCAGCGGTTGGCGAATGTGAAAGTAGTGGTGGTGGGCAAGGCTGCGGGGAGAGATGGTGTTCTACTCTGAAGGTCAGGTTCGCTCTTGCTGCCGGCATCGGCACCTACATCGGTACAGCACTCCATCCCGGGAATGGCGTCTGGCGTAACCGCAGACTCTACGTTTGGCTGCGTGCCGGAATTGCACTCGGGTGATGCAGGCAATTGTGAGGACCGCGCCGACCCCACCCTTTGCGGCCTACCCTGACAACAGTTATCTGCTACCATGACTCCTTGATTATAATAGAGTTCCTGATCTTCCGCTACAACTACAGGTGAATGTGACTGTTCGTCCCTTCCCCGTCCTTGAGCATTACAGGCCAACGGCATCATGCCACTACTGCACGATGACTATTTTCTTTGCGCTCTTGAAGCCGGAAGCCTCGAGCTGATAGAAAAACACGCCGCTCGAGACTTTCTCGCCGTCATCGTTTTTTCCGTCCCAAATCAAGCTGAATTTACCTGGGGAGACAACCTTCTCATCGAAGAGCGTTCTGATTAGACGGCCTGCAATATTGTACACCCTCAAAGTGACTCTGCCGGGTTTCCCGACGCTAAACCTGATAGTCGCAGTCGGGTTCGTAGGATTTGGGTAGCTCTGCTCAAGCCTGGTAACGAAAGCTGCCGGAGGCGTGCCCCCGGACGGTTTATCAACACTGACTGTGGTGACGTAACAGTAGGAACCGTGCTCTACTCCACCGAAGTTACCGAGCACGCACTGCACCCACAAGGCTCGTGCTCTAGCGCTCGCTGTATCGACAGAGCAAGCTGGGGGACCGAGGGAAGCGTTGCTGCGTATGGCCGTGAGATCGTAACCCTCGATGAGACTCCTGTAGTTGGGGCTTCCCGCTGCGGAGATAGACACGGCATAAGTCTCACCATTACGAGTTTTGTTGTACGCAAGCTCCCTCACGCCCGAGCACCCCTGCACACCAGACAGACCTGCAACGTCAAACTGACGCGTACAACGATTGGCAACGACAACGAAGCGTTCATTTTCGGGACCGCCAAGCGGGGCGCATTGAATGCGCCCGCCGGACCATCCGTCAAGGGGCAGGCAATACGTCACGTCGCCCGTATACTGTGAGTAGTAGTTGTTCACGTAAGAGGCGCAAAGTCTGTTCTTGAGAAATGTGGTGCCCCAGGTAGGAGTGAGTGTTCTCAAGGCTTCGTCGCCGCTAATCCATAAGAAGCGAGGGTGCAGAGAGTCGCTCGCCGCAAGCCACCCGTCGAGCACGTTTACGTCATACTGTCCAACCGTGTTACGCTTCGAACCGCCACTCACAAGAATAGCATTGTACGCAGAAAGCTGTATGGCAGTGGCTCCAGGGCCCTGGAATTGGCCTGTGGACGAAGCCCTGCCAATGCCGGACCCATAGTTATATGGGCAGAACGCTGGTGCAAGGCGGTTGTATTCGTCAAAGACAAAACCGTTAGCGCGCAAAGCGTCTTTTACAAGCTCGGTCCCATAGCGGCCATCATCGGTCATCGCCAGCGAGTGGCTTGCAAGAAGCACACAGGGCCAGCGAAGCTGTCCCGCCACCGACTCCATCATGGGCAGGACTTCGAACTCGAGGTAGTTTCCGCCACTTGTGTCGGGCAACAGAAATTCACTTCCCCCTCCGGCGAATTTCGCCTTGAGAAAATACTCGACGCGCGTGCCTGGTGTGAAAAGACCGTTTGGCAGGATCTCCCCTCCCTCACTCAACCCATTGTCCGCACGAATTGCATCGGCTTCGTGGAAGGCCGCCATCCAGTAACCAGAAACCGGCCCAACTGGCGGAACTCCGCCAACAATCGCTTCTGCGGTGTCCATCCTGGCGACCTGCCAGGCATCCGTGGGGTTTCCCTGGCCGTCCAGGACACCGGGGAACCATGACGTAAAGAAGGCGTGGCTCTTCTGAATTCCGGGACCCACCCTTGGGATTTTGAACACGAGTGAAACCTCAGCGTTAGAAAAACCGGAATAACATACGAGCGTATCCCCGAACACGGACGGGTCACTTGTATTGGGCTGTAGACCGGTTCTGGTGTCAACAGTACTTGTGGGCGACAATGTTCCGTCCTTCGGGAATTGGTCCTGCCATCGCCAGGTTTCATCCATCGTGACAATGGGTGAGGAGTCGTTTCCATAAATCCCAAAGCTCACATTATCAAAGTAGGGCGTGTTGTCGTTCACCTCGCAATAGTCCCACCCGCCGCAGTCTTCATTAAACCCACCAAGACGTATCTGAACACTTTCTGCACTGGCGGGGATGAGCGAGGAAATGTCTATCTCCGTCTTCCCGCAGCTTGGCAGGCCACCCGTGTTGTAGCTAGCATCCATGGTCCAATAGAAGTTCTGCGTCCACTCACTCCAGTCTTGACTATTCTGTCCTGGCCAGTATCGCACTCCCCAGTACGGGTGAAAAGAATCTCCTACACCCCAGACGCAAGTTCCGATCTTTGCGAAGTACTCGAAGTGAAGAACAAAACCTCGATAATCGGCATGGGAGTCAAGGGGGATCGGTGGAGACTGAAAGTGATTGTCCTGACATGATGGATGTGGCTGCCGAACTGGCGTTGGGTCAAAGAGCACAATCACGCTGTCCGCGATGTCGCACGAGCCGGGGACGGAAGCGCAGGGATCGCCACTGACAGCCGGCGAGAGCCCCTCAATCCATGTAGTTCGAGCAAAGTCTCCGATATTGGCGCTGGGATCCAGTGGCACAACAGTTTCCCAGTCCGTACCAGTCTCAAAGTCATTGAAATAGGCTACTCCCCCCCCTGACACAGAGAAGTCGTCGAAACCAAACGCGCCGCACGCGCTCGGGTAGTTCCCATCCTCATCAGAATAACCGCCATCGCTGTAGAAGCTGACACGGATCCGGTACTTGATGGCTCCGTATGGAGAAAGCGTGGATGTAATGTTGAGACTGTCTCTGGCCAAACCCGATGCTCCGGTGCGTTCGGCCACCACTGCGGCCTCAACCCAGTCGCTGTCCGCTGGAGGGCCCGCTTCGACCTGATCGTAAACATCAACGATGACGTCCGCAATGTCGTACCCTGGCTCGCTGTCAACTCGGTAGACATACTTCAGAATCACGGAGCCCAAACCCGAATATGAAAAGGTCGGTGATGCGACGTGCTTGTACCAGAAATTCCCGTAACCCGTACCTGCAATCGTAGAGTATCCCAGTGTGAATGCCTCATATGAAGTAACGCCACAGAACATCTCCCAATTACCGTTGAGAGAACATGCGCCTATGGAGTCTCGATTCGTGCGCCGAAACGCGGGCGAGGATGGAGGACCAGGGACGGTGTTGTCCACGCCCACCCAGCCGTCCATGTTGAAGCCTGAGTGAGGCGTCCCACTAAACCCATTCGAGGACCAGGTCCACATCTTGCGATTCGCCCAGCCCGGCGAGGAAGGCTCGGCGGCGACCGGTACTCCTCCGGCCACTGCCGTTCCCCCGTACCAGAAGGTGTCAATCGGTGCTCCCCAGAAATTCACGGGCATGATTACTTCTTCGCGCCCACTCCGGCCTGCGGCAACAGGTTGACGGACACTCAGGTTCTGCGCCGCGCCGGACGCATGGATCGCGCCAGACGCGTGGATTGCGCCAGACGCGCGAATTGCGCCGCCTCTTACCGGCATTGAAATCGCGCGAGATACTGCACTCGGATCTGGCAATGCATCATTGTCCAGAGGCCCTGTAGCAGCTCTCTTTTGAGCGGACTGCCCAGAAGTCGACCGCTCTACAGAAGTAGATCGCTCTCTGGCCGCGACCATGTCTGCTGAAGAGCAAATCACGAGAAGCGTAACCACGAAGAAAGCCAGAAGAACCCGAAATGTGACGGCTCTTCGCGCCACGCGTTCTCCAATTCGGATCATTTCATTTTTGCTTCGCATCACGTCATCTCCTCACGGCTTGACGCCGCCCTCCAGGAGGGAGTCCGAGATTTTGGTCGTTCCGGCCATTCATAGTCATGTCTGGTCGTGTCTCGCCCTAACTTGCTGTCCGGCAGCGATACTGAGCTTCCCGGCAACAAAAAACGCACCCCTCCCTTGGAATGCGTTACTTCATCTGGAACGCGCTGTTCCGGCAAAACTCATTCTTTCGCCCCCTGTCTCAGGCGGTGGCTGGTCGCGGAACCGCTTACAAGCATTATACCACTCAAAAGCCCACGCGCAAAGAGACCGCCGTATGTCACAATTTCACCAGATGGAGTAATCTATGCCGTGGGTCAGGCGGCAAAGAGACCGCTGTGTGTCACCATTTCACCAGATGGAGTGACCTATACTGCGTGTCAAGCAGCAAACACGTCCCCTCCTTGCGTATGGCCAACATCTGCCTTACACTCTGAAGGACACCTGTCAAGATTGGAGGAAACATGATGGAAGAACAAACCCCAAGGATGCGAGACGACATCGAGCTTCTTCCGCTTCGCTACGGGGATCAGCAAACGGTGATGGTGAGAGATCCGCTAGGTCTCATAAAGGAACCCATCATCCTCAATTCAGCAGTGCTCCCCATTCTCGCAATGCTGGATGGAACTCGCACCATCTCCGATCTGAGATTTTTCTTGACGCGAAGTCAGGGCGGAGTGCTTGTCACAACGGACGAGGTTCATAGAATCCTCGATCAACTGAGTGCCGCTTTTCTTCTTCAGGACGAGCGATTTGAAAAGGCCAAAGCGGAAATAGTCTTAAAATATGCTGCCCAGCCGGTTCGACACGCCTTCCATGCGGGAGTCGCCTACCCGGAGGATAAGGAGCAGTTGGAAAGCATGCTGGATCAGATTTTGATCATGGCCAAACAAGAGACTGCTTCTGACATGAGTGAATTCTCTTCGACCAAAGAGAGTGCGGACAGCGACTGGCTGCGCATAGAGAACATGATTTTCCCGCACGAAGACATCGTCGCCCTCGTTGCCCCCCACATGGAAATACAGGCAAGCGCCAGATGCTATGCCGTTGCATACAACCAGATAATGGGGGCCCCGGTGGAGCTTGTCTTTGTTCTCGGAACCGGTCACAGCTTAAAAAGCCAGATGTTCTCTCTCACCACAAAGGATTTCCAGACGCCTCTTGGCACGGTTTCAACCGACAAACATATCGTCGAGGAGCTGCGTGCCTCGACACCGGGCTGCATACTTGGCAACGACATGCCGCATAGGCACGAACACTCCATAGAGTTTCAGATCATCTTTCTGCAGCACGTTCTTCGAAATCCCGAGATCAGTATCGTGCCGATTCTCTGCGGGTCGTTCCGTAATCAGCTCGAAGCACGCAACAGAGCTTCGGAAATCCCTTGCGTCGGAGACTTCTTAAGGAAACTGCGTTCAATCGTCGAGCGCGAAACGGAACACAACAAGAGGAGATGTCTTATCGTTGCGGGAGTGGATTTCTCTCACGTAGGGCTCAAGTTCGGCGACCAGTACACGGGACGAACACTGCTCCAGGAAGCGACGGAATACGACGGAGCTCTGATAAGGAATCTCTCAAACTGGGACGCGAGCGGTTTCTGGCGAGTGGCAAGAAACGTGAATGATAAATACAGGGTCTGCGGCTTCGCGCCGATGGCTTCATTGCTGGAGATCCTGCCGGGCGCAAAGGGACATCTTCTCGGCTACGACGTCTGGCATGAGGAAGCGACTCACTCTGCGGTTAGCTTTGCGTCGCTGGTTTTTACGAAAAGGGCAGCTCTTTCATCGTGATGCAGCCGCGGACGGGGCAAACAAGAGAACAGAGGTTACAACCTACGCACTGAGTCTGGTCAACCCAGGGAACCCTGTAGCCGGGTCTAAAGGCGGAGGGTATTTGTTTCGCAAAAAGCTCTCTTCCCGCTGGCGAGTCCATCTCCGCGTATGCTGCCGATCG
>Ga0315274_10007588_pt1 | contig 15696 bp, 28 predicted proteins | sample YL17G02_20_MG_FD_203700 | JGI IMG/M metagenome (GOLD analysis project Ga0315274, IMG submission 203700) | Sediment microbial communities from Yellowstone Lake, YNP, Wyoming, USA - YL17G02_20 | ecosystem: Environmental > Aquatic > Freshwater > Lake > Sediment | place: USA: Wyoming | collected... | reverse complement strand
CTTTTCGAACCGCTTGTCCGATGTGTGTTTCTTCTGGACGTACAGCCACGCCAGGTTCGCCTTGGAGTACTTGGTGCGCGTCTGGTTCTCTGTCGGTTTCCGTGGTCTCGCCTTGACCTCGGCAACCGGCTCTTCAACCACCCGGTCGATAAAAGAAAGTGCCTGCATGCACGTATCAGCCAAGTCATCCTTCTTCTTGTGCTTGTCGAAAATGGGTACCCAGTGTGGTTGCGTCTCCTGAATAAAGACACGACACCGTTCAATGGATGTCTTTTTGCGTTGCAGGTAACGTGCGCGCCCCGGGCCGGCGACGTCAGGCACCTTGTGACGTGCGTCATACACGATGACATCCTTGTCGTGACAGAGAAAGTACGCGTGCAGAAAGTGCTCGACGCCCTTCATTGTGCGATTGCGATCCGGTTGTTTCTCGATAAGGACAGTGTGTGCCTCTAGAGTCCATTGCAATGCGCGCAAGTGCGTCTTCAAAGCCTTGAACAGACCATCGGCGTGTTGTGGCGGAACACCAGATACGTCCCACTGTTTAATAAGACGAGTCCTCGAATCGATGAGACACATGGCGAGGTTCTTTATACCGACGTCAATACTCAGGATCAAGGACATCCTTTTATTAAAGACCTAGAGACTTTTAAGTTGAGATGGACGAACGTGGTGACACCGCGGACACTTGGTGTTGGTATTGTTGCCACCCCTTTGAGGGACCGGCTATTCATGCGCCGTATAAGTATGACGACAGAAGGCGCCATTTTGATACGACGGGTCAGTTTTGTTCTTGGGAATGTGCCAAAGGATACCTTTTGGACGAGCGTGGTCCACACGCCGGCGAACGCCAGATGCTTCTCGCCCTGATGAGGAAACATGCTACACAAAAGTACGTACCTACAAAGGCGCCACCGAAACGGACGGCGCTCAAGGTTTTCGGGGGGAAGCTCACGATCGAAGAGTATAGATCGGGACTATCGAACGTTCAGGCATTCATGCCGTACGAGACACACATGATGCCGACGATCATCACGTCGAACGCAGTCCCCGCACGGAAACAAGGGGATGAAAGTTCGAGCGAACTCGTGCTCAAGCGACCCAAACCGTTGGCACGGGCAAAGAGCACTTTGGAAACGTCTCTGGGAATCACGCGACGCACGAAGGCGGCATCGACGGTCCCTTGAAAATGAACAGCGTGACGAGCAGGACGAACCACCCCGGAAGTTTTACGGAAAAGTTCAAGTCTGGGATACGCCACCCCCTGTACAGGTCGACAGTGTGAACCGACGAATCTGAGTCTGACACAGACTCGACGTCGTCTGCGTTTCCGACGAGGTTTCGCACCTTGATGTCTATCGAGGAATCGCTGTGAGTTCGACGGTGGTTCATTTCTTACGTTACAGATGCGTCGTGGTTTTAAGACACTAGCAATTGGAACAGTAAGATGAACCCCGAACTCTGGGGCATGTTACCTCCAGACCTTCTGGAACGCATCGCACACTTCGCAGACATTGATTCGAGACGTGCGTTGGGTTTTTTGCCGCGTAGGTTACCACCGAACGACTTGAATCTCAAATTGGATTTCGTCCCTCACGGATGCGCCAGGAAAATTCATCTAGGTGATGCGCTTTCTTTGACGGTGCATCCACGCGGTGGCATCAGCTGGGTTTTTGGAGGCCCCAGATTGACGACACTTACAGAATATTTTTTTGAAAGAGATGGAAGATTGAGCGTTTGGACTTTGTCTAAGTATGAAACTTTTCTGCATCCAGATTTCAACGAGGATGGGTCGTTTAAAAGGTTGCGCCCATTGGACTAAAAAAACGTGTCGCGTCCCAGCCAAGGGTCGATAATCGCAGTGACATTTAACCAAAATGTCTACGGAACATGCTCTTCGTGATTACGCCCGCGGACAGTTTCAAGAGTTGTATCCTGGCAAGAGTATCAAGCCAAGGAATGCAGAGCTCGCGGTGTACAACTGGGCAGTGACACACACTGAAGGACAAATGTTTTTGAATAAAAACAGATACGAAAACGAGGAACCGTCGTGGGAAAACCGACTGTTCCGGTGGCGGTACAAGCAGCGTCTGCTCAGTGTCCTCTTCAACCTCAAGAAAAACCCAGACGTGGTCAAAAAAGTGAAGCCCAAGGAGCTCGAGACGTTGACACCGGGACAGATGTGGCCTGAGGGACCCAGGGGTCAAGCGGAGCGAAAAATTCGAGAGAGGGAGACGGCGATGGACATGGCCAAGGCGAAGAATGATGAAGAGTACGAGGGTATCCTGACGTGTCCCAAGTGCAAGTCGAAGAAAACTTCATATTTTCAGCTTCAGTGCAGAAGTGCAGACGAGGTGAGTTTCCCCACTATGTTATTTGTTTCTTCAAAACGACGACTGACTATTCGACAGCCAATGACATCGTTCTGTAATTGCCTATGCGGTCACAGGTGGCGGTTCTGCTAAGAGAAGGCGGTGTGCTCGACGTTTTCCTTTCAAGTGTCCGAAATAGTCTATGAGAAATAGACGAATCGAGTTGCGGTATTCACAAGTCTTTGAAATGTCTTGACTTTGCCATGTGTCATTATTGAGTTCAACGAGTGTAGTTTGAAACATCCATTCTTTAAATTCTTCGTACTTTGTCCACGCGTCCACGAGAGTAGGGTACACCTGATAATGTAAAAACAGCATACAAAGATCAACGAGTTCATCGAGATTCACGTGTTTCAATTCGCCGCTTTGACGAATGACGATATCATCGTTCTTTATATTAATCCATGATACACACTTGTTTTGATCGAGTTCAAAGATTTGTTTTAGAATTCTCGGGGCTATCGAAGTACGCGTCTTGTAATTCATGGGAGGCTTCATGTGACCAAACTCCATCGAGTTGAAGTCGTGTGTGAATTTGTACTCGACGGGTTTCAATGGTTCACGGATGTAAGGACCTGATTGGTCACATGGATTTTTTCTATTGTCATGACGTTGCTGTGTAAGTTTCCATTTCGAACCCGTAAAAATTACATTACATCTTGGACACCTATGTTCCATTTACTCTTACTGGAGAAATTTGTTCAGGGAAATCTGTTCCAAAGTCAAGAATAAAAATCAGACATGCACGTGATCATGACATTGATCCGGTACACGGACTTTGAATTTCTGTCGTCCTGGAGAAATTTGTTCAGGGAATTCTGTTCCAAAGTCAAGAATTAAAATCAGACATGCACATGATCACGAACATTGATCCCCTCCTATGGGTTTAAAAAATATGGAGTTTATGTATACATGGAATGTACCGCCAAAGGCTGTAAGTACCCACCGTTCGGTGGAAGGGACATATGTATGAAACATCAGCGAATTGACACGGACTTGAAAATCAAGCTTCTCGCTGAAGGTAAAATCACAAAGGAGGAAATCATGAAGGATGCAACGCCTGGACCGAAAACCATGCAAGAGCATTTCGATTTGATCAAAGAATACCACGAAGAGGTGAAGCGACGAAATTTACCACCCATAAAGTGAAGATTCGCATGAAATATAATGAGCAACAGGTGTTCCGCCAACCTTCGTCCGAGTTCCGATGGAACTCATCCGTCCCGTCGTTGTCGTCTCCCGTGTACAGGTGCCCTCAAGACATGTCACGTCCACGCCCCCGAGTGTTCGATTTGTCTCGAAAAGAATGGGTTTGTTTCACGGACCCTCCCGTGTGGACACGTTTTCCACGGACAATGTATCGGCACATGGTACACGAACGATCGTCGGTGTCCCATGTGTCGCCATTACGACAAACCCAAACTCGTAAAGATTTTTTACGAAGTTGGGCTCGAACCCATAGCACACAGCGTGATGCGGCCCGTCTTGAATCATCTTGTCGAGGAGGAGGTTCTCCAGACGGATTACGTCGGTGTTTTGCATAACGGTGAACTCATTCAGAGGAACGGGAACCTCATTGGGTACTTGTGGGGAGACCATCCTCATCTGGCTTAGGCAAAAACAAGTGGGTATAGAACCCACCCATCTGCAGGGCGATGTGACCCGCAAAGAACATCCCAAAGTATGTGAAAAAGTCGATTGCAATCTTTTTCCCATCCTTCTCATCTCTGTCACGCGCAATCATGATTGTCGGCAGGGCGCCACACGTCGCCATCAGAAGCGCCTCCTTGAGCATCGTACCGACGCCGATATCGACGTCATGAACAACAAGGGCGAGTACCACCATCAACACGACGACAGCACCAATGATCCATTTCGTCGCTTTAAGCTTCGTCACCTTTTCAACAACAGCCTGTTGTTTCTGTTCTGTCTTTGTCAATTGAGTTTTGTCAATCATCGCCTGGTTCTGACCGGAAAATTCCATGACGACGTGAAACAGGAAGAAGATCAGAAACGCCGTGACACCGAGTGAAACGGCGTCACCGAGCTCTTTCCCTCTGTTCAGCGCGATGTACGTGAAGGGCACGCCTGCAGACAAGCCAACCACGACAGATTCAAAAAGAAACATACGTGGCTTTTCTTTGATGAATGAAACATCGGCGTTCACGAACGATAGGATCATGAGTAAAATGATGAGCACGATTTTGCTTCCAAAAACACCAGTTTCGAACGCCTTTCTCGATCCATGTTTGACGCTTTCGATCATCTCTGCGTTTTACTGATAAAAAAATTCTACACAGTCTCACCAGTGATGAGCCTCGTACGTGTCTGGACTGACGTCGGTGCGGATAAGAATGTTTCTCTCGTCGCACGCATCATCGAAACGAACGGCCCCATTTTCACGATTCAATTTCTGAGTCCGACAGAATCCAAGGACAAGCACGGGTGTACCATTTACAGGTATGAAGATGAGACGTATCAGATTGATGATGACAGCATCACACACTACCTCGACACGAGTGACGAGAGTGAGATTGGGTTTGTATCAGTCGGAGAGGGTGAATGGATACACACGGGTGATGAGTCAGATGAAGATTACATCCCAAGCGAAGATGAATCTGACGACGAGGAGGACGACGAAGAAGAGGACGACGACGTCGTCGACGAAGAGGAGTTTGAGGAGGACGTCGAAGATGACTACGGGGATGGGGATGAGTGAGTCGTGCCTCTTGTCCGTTGCGTTGTTGGACAACAACACGTTGTGCGTCTTGGCGACTTAGAGAAAAACATCGCCAGAAACTAAATGTCTACGAGCATCTTTATCAAGGCGTTTGATCCCAAGCAGAAGAGTCACGTCGTGTGGCTCAAGAAGATGACTGATATCGCCGAGACGCTTGGAGACCCCAAGCGCCACCAGGCGCTGGTTACCGAGATTAACTCCAACCCGATGGGAGTTAAGCTCGACAATCGTGATGCCCTTATGTGGGTCGAGATTCATTTTGGTATCGCTATGAAGTACGCGCGGGCCGTACTCAACGGTGAGGCTATCATTCCAGCGACGGGTCGTGTCGCAAACGCATCAGACCTTACTCCTGTGGCTGAGGAGTAGGATTCAGAAGCGACTCGAGCAGAGCCACCTTCTGTGCCAAGAGCTGGTCGCGGGTCTCGGTCGAGCTCAGACGCTGGCGAAGCATGAGCACATGCTGCATGGCGTTGACGTATTCGTTCACCTTGGAGTGGTCAACAGCCGCCAGGCGTGCCTCTGCGTCAGCGAGCGCCTTCTGGAGCATTGCATCCTGGGACGGATCACGGGCCATCATAATCTTCGCCTCAAGAGCATCGAGCTCGGGAGTCAGAGAGTAAGGAGGGCGGAACATTTATTAATACGCGTCATTTTCGTTTAAGAGCTCTTCAAGGTATGGAACGTGAGTCTCGACTGGAACTTCGAGATTGTACACCTCTCCACTGATGTTGAACGACTCACTGATCGAGTCGACCAAAATCAAATCGAAATACCTCGAGACACAAAACTCCTTGAGTTCATTCATATCAGACCACTCGTAAATATCGAGAATTTCGAGCGGGTTGTTGTTCAAGGGTCCTACCGTAAATGTCATATCGCGAAAATCAGGCCACGCGTGCGTAGCCGTGCGATGATATTCAATTATCGAACCCATCTTGTGAACATCCATACGATGTTTGAACGCAACCACTGCCATCTTGTCTGTGGTTTCCCACGCCATGACTGTGTTGACATATTTGTGTAGGGTGAAACACGGTCTGTTGATCTGTTTCGTCTTGATTGTAGGTGGAGGCAGGCGAACGATTGTAGCCATTACAGTTCATGTGCACGGTTCTTTTAGGACATTGATTTCTCAACGGCACGGTCTGCGACGCTGTCAGACTCGAGGACGAACCCCTTGCCGTAGTACAGGTCGCGGTTACGCGTCTCCTGTGGAAACTCATTGGTGTAGCCAGCGTACGAATACGTCAGCAGCAAGTACAGAGCGAGGAGGACAAGGACGAAGATCAGAATTGGAGTACGGTTTGCCATTACAAGTACTGAAGATTATTTTTCGCCTTGCCGCCGTAGGCGGGAAGTTTCGCGGCGATCGTCGTTACGCGACGATCTTGTACGCCGGTTTCGTGTGCTCTGGACCAGGAAGACACAAGGGTGTGTGAGTATCCTCGCATGGTTTCGGGAGAGATGCCGGGAACGGAATGGTTTCTGCAACACCTGCGAGTTCTTTTGATACACACATCAGAATAAATCCAGGTGGACAAACATCGGGGCCAGCGGCTGTTACGTCGGGAAGCACGTACGTTTCTTTAGAACGAACGACAAACAGGGACAAGACGAGGACGATAGCCAAAACAATTATGATAATCACGTTGCGTTTCATTAAAATTACGTGACAATTTTTTTCACAAGGGTCTCAAGCTTGACCAGCGTCGGTAGTGAGACATCACACATGGCGGCGATGGATTCTCTCGTCTGACCATACTCGGACAGCACGGTGTACAACACAGCAGCAGTCACCCCCTTGGGTGTCTTGCCCATCAGTGACGGGTGACACTCCACCTGTTCACACACACGAATCGTCCGTTGCCGAATACGCCCACGCATGTCGTCCGGAACCGTCACCTGACTGAATATCCTGGATACGAGGTCTGAAGATTTTGTCGTCGTCGTATCCACCGTCGGAATCGTCTCTCGAAAAATATCCGCCGTCCGTGAAATGTCTCGAGGTGGAATGTTGAACGCAGCTGCAATCTCGTGTGTCGTACGAGCGACGTGAGCATCCTGACACGCCCGCATGATACAATTCGCCTTGATCCCGTTCCTAATCGCCCCGCGGGTCAGCACACTCTCACTAAATTTCCGGTACATAATCTTCGCCTGAAGCATCACCGAGTCTGGAAGTCCGAGAATGATACGCCCGATGTGATCCATACCCTCATACGCGTGGTGAAGCGCTCGGTCCTTGTGATTCATCGACGTGTGAAAATTGATTCGAGCCAACCGCTTGTTTGCATATGTCCCTGAGGAGTGCACAGACATGATCGTTCCCGAACCCCACGACGCACTGAACAAAGTTGTATTCACGGGGGCACCGACACGCGATGGGTCACTCCCTTCGTCGTTCGCCCCACCGTTCCATTCTGGTTCGTCTGATATGAACGCCATGTCCGAGTGTCCACAGGACACGCACGTCGGCAGGCCATCCTCATTTGCAACCCGGGACCCAACCATGTACATCTGACCGTCATGTTCCACCATGGTCCCGTCATCTGGACAGAATTGACACCGGTATTCTGTCCATATGAAGTTTTCACGTGGTTTGTCTTGAGCTTTACACGTCTCGGCAATCGAAAAAAGTTCGTCGACTGAGAGCATCAATACTCCTTCCACCGCAGGTGGAAGATCGTCGGCAAACACGGCGGACTTTCGACCTGCGGTCGAAAGGACTTTTTGTTAGCATTTCATCCAGCGCGCCCCTTTGCCGTGGAAAAAACATCTTTTTTTGGTAAGAGATGGATCTCCCTGCAGCCCCAGCTCCTCCCGTCGTCGATGTGCCTCGCCAAGTTCGCATCGAAACCGCTCTCAAGGAGGCTGGTGCCAAGGCTTTGTTTTCGCCGTTCAATCTCGCCGCCGTGCTCGTGTTCCTGCTCGTCGTATTTTTCCTGTACAAGCGCTACCGTGACAAGCGCTCGACTGAACAGGCGCACGGTCCTACACCTCCTCCGAAGTCGGAGTAAGTGAATCAACCTCATCCACGGATGCCTCGTTCCAGAGCGACGACTTACGGGGTGTACCTACAAAGCCAACGGCGGCGTTCGCCAGACTCATCAGGGACATTTTCTTCTCCATTGCCGGTGGTGGAATGAGTGACAGGTGGTTCCGGAGCTTCTTTTCAATTGGATTACCCTGTTCGAGCGCTGTGTTGAATTCAGCGAAGCATTCCTGAAGGAACGCCTGTCCCTCTGTGGCTCGTAGGCTCCTATCGACACTGAGTTCCTTTGAAATTTTCAGCGCCAGACGCTTCATGAGAATCGACGCCCGTAGCGCGTTCGTCATTTTCTCATTGAGCTTCATGTACAACTGAATCGAGCCGAGGACGCCAGTCCCAGCTGACAAGACGGCGTTGAGAATGCTGACGTACTCTTGATCCAGAAACGAGTTGAGTGAGATTGCAGTCAGGGCGTTGACTGATGAAATGACGAGAATCGGAATGTTGAATCGGGACGACAACTTGTTATAGTACATGTGGTCTTTCGAATGGTGGGCCGCGTAGTCGTTACACTGCTGCTCGATTTTGGTAAGGAACGCCTCCTCGCGATCGTGCCACGGGTCTTCCTTCATACTTGTAGACACGCTTTTTTTGCCGCAGTGACAACCCTTGGTTTGAACGGACCGATGATGTGACCCAGTACATCGATATCAGATGGTTCGAGTTTGTATTCTCTGCAGGCTGAGTAGTCGCCTGCGAGAAACTGAAGTCGAACAACCGTATCGAGTGCGTCTCTCGACAGTGTGTTCGATCGGCGCATGAGCGCCTCGAGCTTCTTGTGACGCATGCATATGTTTTGGTACTTGGTCCACAAACTTCCCGTCCGCGGCACCTTGTTCATGGGTCGCATGAGTCGACATGGTTGGATACACGACGTCATCGTGAACATCGGCATGATGATGTTCCAGTCGTATTTGTCATACACGTCAGTGTCCAGGAGATCCGCGTCAGACATGAGGTCTGCAATCTGCGCGAGCGTATCCACGTCACCGTTGACGCGGTCAGGGTAGTTTTCCTGGACGATGCTCCACACGTGTCCGTGTTCGTGCGTCGTGTCCCCGATGCGAACATTTTTCCACTCCCCTCGTAAAAGACGATGGACGTATTCTTTCGGTGTTTCAAACTCATCGGGCGCCGAATTTCCGTACGCGTCCAGAACGGCTCGTCTGTGATTGATGCCGGTACACTCATGATAGACGGTCTGGGACGTCAGTTTCACGGGAGTCAACGCAATGACGACAGTCGGACTCTTGGACGAAACGGCCCCCTGGATCTCACGGACGCCGATGAGGTCCTGAATCGACTCCCAGTCATCGATGACGATGGGTAAAATGGAGTATCGAAGACGCTCAAACATATCCAGGGTCCCCTGACGCGTCTTGAACACGTCGGGTTCTAGAAACAGACAGTGGCCGAGTTTCTGCTTGACGAGTGTTGTTTTCCCAGTGCCCGGTTTTCCGTGGACGCACGTCAAAACACCAGGTTGCGCAAAGACTGGATCGTTTATTTCTATCTTCTTCTTAAGAAATCTATCCATGTCTTCGAGCGAATCCGGTGATGACGATGAGTCTCTGACGAGGCAAATCCTTAGTTTGGTCTGGGAAAATAACGCATTCGTTCCGTATGTGGGCGCGTGGCTTTTGTATAATGTTCTTGTATTGTGTCTCCTGGTCTACATCGCAATCAGACTTGGTCTGTCATGAGTATGGGCGACTCAACAACGGACAAGAGGCGCGAAGCGCCTCTTGGAATTCAGACTTGGTCTGTCATGAGCTTGGGTGGCGTTTGAGCGAGTACGTCGTACAGCGTGTCAACTGACGCCTGCATGAAGCCCTGTTGCTCGGACGCGGCGAAAATCTCATCCAGGTTTGCAGGGTACATGGAATCGTCCGCTTCTTCCAGGGAAATCATACCTACGGCGCGATCCATGCTGATGGCGAGCGGCTGAAGCGTCAGATTCACGTGATCGTAATCCTGCATCTTGTCCGCTGGCGCTGGGAACAGGTTATCTGGGACGTGCGTCAGAGGTGTGTACGTGTCGCTTGGAATATCACGCAGAGGAGTCTCGGTTGACGCCGGCTTCAGAGACACCTCAGGTGGTGACCGCACATTGACGCTCGGCTCTGTGAACACAACCTCGGCCATGGACCCGCGCGCCTGGTAGTTGCTCCTGGTCGACCCGAAAATGACCATCGCCACGAGCACGATGATGAACGTCCACACGATGAACGGCCTGACTTTAAATGGCTTAAGAGCAGCCATAGTTACTTTTGTACAAGAAAATGTTCGTGGACACGTTTCAGTTCTTTAATGAACTGGACGTGTTGGAGATGCGACTCAAAAATCTCGATCAGTATGTCGACATTTTTGTGCTCGCCGAGTCTACAGAGACCCATGCTGGAAACCCCAAGCCGTTGTACTACGACCAGAACAAGGATCGTTTTGCACCGTGGGCTCATAAGATTCGACACGTCGTATGTCCCCTGTGCCCGAGACAAAACCATGGTGTCGGCCTCTGGGACCGTGAGAAGCACCAACGGGATTGTGTTCTTCTGGGTCTCGACGGCGTTCCAGATGATGCGACTGTTATGATTAGCGACGTGGATGAAATTCCAGACATGACCAAGGTGATTCAGCTCGATCCATCCAAGACGCACAGCATCCACATGTGGATGTTTGAGTTTTCGTTCGATTACATGTTTACTGGCGAACCCTGGTTCGGAACCGTCGTGACCAACGCCAAGGCGTTCCGTCACCTAGGACCCAACTTCTTCCGGGATAACCGATGGAAGTTTCCACCCTTGACGTACTCTGGGTGGCACTGTAGCTCGTTCGGGGACGCCGATCACGTATGGAATAAGCTTCAGAACTACGCACATGCTGCCGACGACAAGCACAAGGGTCAGACGATTGAACAGATTCGAGAGTACGTCACCAAAGGAGTACACGCAGACGGGACGATGAAACTCGTTCCGAGGCCTAAAGATGTTCCGTTGCCCCGCGTCATTTGATGTCATTTTGAATATATTCAAATAGGAGGAATGTCACAAGTCACTCTTCTCGATCACATGGGTGACGACCAGGCTATCGTCGACGCGGCGCGCATCTCAGTCACGGGCGCGTCGAAAAAGTCAGAGACCAGGGCTCTCATTCGGTACCTGATGCGCCACAAACATACGAGTCCGTTTGAAATGGTTGAGTTTAAATTTCATGTCCGGGTTCCCATCTTTGTCGCACGTCAGTGGCTTCGTCACCGTACGGCATCCGTCAATGAAATTTCAGGTCGGTATTCGGTTTTACCGAGTGAATTTTATGTACCGGAAGAGTATCATGCTCAGTCGTCAACGAACCATCAGGGTTCCGGTGATGCTCTTGGCGTTGGTGGCGCTGAACAGGAGGCGTCGTGCAATCAGGCGTTCGACACATACAAACGTCTGATTGAACAGGGTGTTGCTCGCGAGGAGGCACGTGTCCATCTCCCGCTCGGCACGATGACCGAGTTTATATGGAAGCAGAACCTTCACAATCTACTGCATTTTTTGCGTCTACGTATGGACTCTCACGCACAGCCTGAGATTCAAGAGCCTGCGCGTCAGATTTGGAAGTTGATCGAGCCCATCGTACCTTTGGCGTGCGAAGCATTCAAGGATTTCGTTCTCGATGCAGTGACACTCTCAGGACCCGAGTTGCTCGGCGAAGTGACTGGCAAGGGGGAAGTTCGTGAGTACGAGGAAAAGCTCGAGCTTCTGGGTCGACATGGGATCAATCGCGTTTCCACCATTCAAAAAGGCACCTGAGATACTTTTGTGTCAAATTATTTTAGAACATCAGACCCAGTGAAGGGTCCTGTGTGTAGTTTGACACCGTCGCACTCAGAGCCGCAAATAACTGCGGTGTACGGTTCGTGTCGTAGCCGAGCGACGTCCTGATGCCGAGTTCAGACGCAGTGAGTACTGCGTCCTGGTTCGCCCCGAGGTAGACAAACTTCCACGGCTTGAGGTTGACCAGATCCTTGACGTGGGCTGACGTGTACGTCCGCGACGAATTCTCCTCCCCATCCGTCAGAATGATAACCATCGTGTCATCGGACAGGTCCATCTTGAGCACCTGCCCCATGGCGTCGTGTAGTGCCGTCCCACCTCGTGGGACGAACGTGTCCTCTGTCAGTACAGGAACATCCTCGATCGGCATCTTGTCGTACACCGTCTCGAACTCATTGTCAAAAAGACACAGGGTCATCGTACCACCAAACTGCTTCTGAGACTCGATGAAGGTATTGAACCCCTCAATAGTATCCTGACGGCAAGACTCCATAGAACCGGAGCGGTCAAGAAGAAACACACGATCCATCTTGGTTACTCGTCGTACTGTTTTTTTATGTCTGTTTATAGTATGGCTTTTACCAATCGCGTCAGACGTGTATTTCGTCGTAAGGTTGGAAAGACTGTAAACGGAAAGAATGTGTACCAGGGTCTCCGTGGGGGGCTATTCACGCATAACAACAATGGGAAGAACAGCACCGTGTACAGGATCGGGAGTGCATTTTCAACAAATCCAAACTACGTACCGATTATGAACTACACAGTCTAAAATAAAAATGTCACTTTTCTCCAGGAGCGCTCGAGCTTCTTGATGACCACACACTACGTGATTGATTTGAACATAGCCCGAGCAGCGTATAAAACCTGGAACACATTGTTCCCCAAGGTTACGCCGTACTATGCCGTCAAGTGCAATCCCGACCCTCTCATCATTCGAACGTTGGCGGCGCTTGGATGCGGATTCGACTGCGCGAGCCCGCGAGAGGTTGATGCCGTGCTCGAAGTGGACCCAACCCGACATGAGAAAATCATCTACGCAAACCCATGCAAACGACCCGACGACATACGGTACGTTGCACGAAAGGAGATTACGAGGACAACGTTCGACTCGGTTTGTGAAGTGGAAAAAATGGCTCAAAACGCTCCGGATATGGAACTGGTTCTCAGGATCCGCGCCGACGACCCAACCGCAGTATGTACCCTTGGAAATAAATACGGAGCTGGAGAATCCGATTGGTACACTCTCCTTGATCGTGCCCGCGAATTGGGACTCGGAATCGTTGGTGTGAGTTTCCATGTCGGTTCAGGCGCGCGTTCGGCTCGGGCGTACGCAGACGCCATTTACACAGCCGCGCGCGCTGTGGATGTGCTCAAGGAGTACGGTTTCAAACCGACTTTGGTGGATATCGGCGGCGGTTTTTCAACATCGATGGACATTGAAGAGGCGGCTGAATACATCAACGACGCACTGAAAGAAACCAGACTGGATCAGTACGAGGTTATCGCTGAGCCAGGTCGGTTTTTTGCAGAGCATGTAGCGACGCTGTACACACCGGTGATCGGTGTGAAAGATGGTGCAGTGACAATCGACGAATCGCTATACGGTGCGTTCAATTGTATTCTGATGGACCACGCCGAGCCTGAACCTGATGTGGATGATTCAGCCGAACTCGAGAATGTAACACTCTTTGGAAGCACGTGCGACGGCGCGGACATTATCGCACGAAGTATCGCTCTACCGTGTGGTCTCAAGGTGGGGGACATGCTGACATGGAAACGCATGGGGGCGTATACCATGGCGGCGACGACAAACTTCAACGGGATTCCATTCAATCAACGTGAAATGATTTACGTAAATCCCTAGCTCATCCGTGGAAATCCGCGCGAAAGTTGGTAACGAATCAGCTCCTGACGCGTGCGCTCGAGCATCTTCTTTTCACGCATAAGGTTCTGGGCGTGGCGTTCCATCATTCTGAGCTGAACCATGTTTTGTTGATAAAAGTTATTACCAACCATTTCGCCTAGATTTCTGTGTGCGTTTCTGAGATTTCTCGCATTCTTTCTCAGCTGGACCAAACGAGCATTTATCCTATTGATGGTGGGTTGGACGTTACGCGCGGGAGACAATACACGTGGTGGAGAATGTTTCGTTGCGTTGCCCATTTATATTTTACACACGATTAAATTCTGATATACATGGCCCGTAAAAGAACAGGGTCTACGTCGGGAATTAGATCCGGACAATCACCTACAAGGTTGACTGTCGATGCATCCTGGATCGCAGCGATTTTACGTTCAAAAGAGAGGAGATTATCTCCTGTCGCTCGAGCAAATTGATCTGTGGTTGCAAGATCCTTGAGCGCCATGAGATACCCCATAGCGTAATTGGCGTGCAACGTTTTGATAACTGCGGAATCATCCTGGAGGCTTGCAACTGCGTAGCGCGCCGTCTGGCGATAAAGAATACGAATATGTTTGTCGAAGGGGACACTACCCCCAGTCGGACGAAACACTAAAAAGACGAAGACGATGAGTAAAATAATCAGTACCGCTTCCTTCATTACACTTTACCCAGAAGAAACTTCCGGCTCGCCGTCATCTTCAAAGTCGATGATGTACGCATTCACAGAATCCGACCCCCGCCCTACTGGAACGTTCGTCTCCCACCCCACAAAACCCACCATCAGTGGATTCCCTTGCCCATCCGACCACCCATTCTCCTCCTCGACCAAGTCCCACAGAATAGACCGCTCTGGATCATGCCTCGCCTGAATCGTTCCGTCTTGGCACACAATGTACGACTCGTTTCGCATTGGAAACTCCTCGTACTTTGCACCGTAATGGGAAGAACTCACGTGAGCCATGGGCTCCGCCTTGAAGATGAGACCAGGACGCTTAAGATCCATTCTTTGTTTTGAGGAGGTGATTTTTCTTGTCTTCTGGCTGCTTGAGGTGTGCAGCACACAAATTTTAGTCCAACAGCGTGCTGTTGTCTTTTCCACTGCAAGTGGAAAGGCTGCCGTTTGACTTCTGAACGGGTTGGAGACGCTCCTTGGCCCGCACAGCCTTCTGTGAGTAGACTGAAAACTCGCTCTTCTTGCGAGCCGAATCACGCTTGCGATCACGAGCAGAAGTTTCCATTATACCAATCTGATTTCAGAGAGTCCTTGAGAAGAACAAGACACGAATTTAGCCAGTCCTTTCCACCGCAGGTGGAAACTCCGCCATGGGGCTGACATCAAGTCGCTGCGCGACTTGGGCTTTTAAGCAGAGACGAGTCCGTGTTTGAGGTCAGGGTACTTGGAATCACCTTGGAGACCGAGGTAGTATCCTGGCTGCTGAACGCCGAAAAAGCGGTACATAAGCATACCGATGAGAATCCAAGCGAGGAGGAAGATCCCCCACGATTGAGTTCCTTTGAGTTTGAGGGCGTACCCCACGAGTCCTGACCCTGTAAAGGCGAGAAGCCAATCCCACAGTGTCAAGTCGAGTACTTTCATTAATGTTTAACAACCTTTTTTACATGGTCTTTTCGTATCTGGACACACCCTGCAGACGAGCCAGGATCATGAGCACGATGACGGACAACAGGGTCGTGAAGATGGCGCTCATCAGGTAATAGCTGCCGCCGTTCTTGCTGACGTTCACCAGCTGGGAGATGGTCCAGCGGATCACGTCCATCCACGCGATGGCGGTCGCGAAGAAGAAACCTGC
>Ga0315274_10007586_pt1 | contig 15696 bp, 9 predicted proteins | sample YL17G02_20_MG_FD_203700 | JGI IMG/M metagenome (GOLD analysis project Ga0315274, IMG submission 203700) | Sediment microbial communities from Yellowstone Lake, YNP, Wyoming, USA - YL17G02_20 | ecosystem: Environmental > Aquatic > Freshwater > Lake > Sediment | place: USA: Wyoming | collected... | reverse complement strand
CACGCCTGCCGGCGCGCCCGTCGAGGCGAACGCCAGAATCGGAATCAGACACTCCTGCAAGCTCGCGCCTCCGTGGGCGTATTCTTGCCCGGCCACGAAGCAATGCACCCCCGGCGCATAGGCAAACCGCTCCTGCGGGTTCCATGACCAGCCGGCAACGGGCACTTCCACGTGGGCACTCTCCTTGATCGACGCACACCGCGACCAACGGCTCTCAGCCAGATACTTCGGCAGTTGCACCTTAGGCATCCCGCCGGGCACCAGCAGCCAGCCGTGGTCGGTTGCGACCCGCACGCGCTTCCAGCCAGCCTCTAGCAGTTCTTGCACGCGATCCAGCAGAAGTTCCAACAGGTCTTCGATACGTGCCGCTAGCTTTCCCTGGAGGTCGTGCCCAAGCTTATCGGACTCGCTATACTCCGTCCACCCGCGGGCATCCTTAGCGCGTGGATCGCCCGACTCGGCCGGTCCAAGCACCTGGAAGCCAGCCGCAACAAGCAACCGACGGAAGCGGTCATTATTCAACCTTTCGCCCGTATCAGCTATCTCCGGGCAGAAGTCCGCATCCAAGCGTCCACCACGCAACTTCCCGGCAGCCGGCGATGCCGCCGGTTTTGCCGTAGCCGTCACCGTGGGCAGCGCCGCCCAACGGAAGCCGGTTGACACCTCTAACTGCCGCTCGCCAGCCATCGCTGCGAGCCTCTGGCCGAGGTCGAATCGCAGCCCATCGGAAAACAGGATGCATTCTCCCGCCTCCGCCTTGACGCCTTCCTGCTGCGACACCGTGGGCAGGGCTTTCGTCGCAAGGCATTGCTGGAAATGTCGGGCCGTATCTTCCAGCCACGGCAGGTATACGCAACGCACCGCCGTCTGGACGGCCATAACGTCTTCCGCTTTTTTCACGCACGCCAGAGCCCGTGTCACGCCGTCGTCTGCCAAATAGCCACCTTCGGCGTATAGCTTCGCCATCGCCTCGGCCGACTCGCCGCCCAATGTCGATGCGGTTCGCTTGGCCATAACCGTCAGATGTTCCAAGGCGTTTGCCAGAGGGCACATGCCTAAACGCGCCCACACCCAGCCGCGACGCAAGCCGTGCTCGGCCTCCAATTGCTCCAGACGTTGCCGTGCATCCGCCGGCTTCATCGAGCCGATCTTAAACAACGCCGTCCGCAGCGTATCCTCCATCGAGTCGTTTTCGTCCGGCCAGGGGTCCTTCTCGAAAGTTAACTGCCCCTTCGGTTTGGCACGCCGCAAAAGGTCCGGGATTCCGGGATAAAGTGTCGGCGATTCGGCGAACCGCTCCCATACACCGTACCAAACCTCCTTGCGCTGGCCAAGCATCTCACCGCCGACAATCTCGCCATCGCCCTCCGGGTCAAAGCCGTATTCCTGCCGACAGCGGTTGCAGAAGGCCAACCATGTTCCTTTGTCCCACTGCCCGCGTGTGCCCTCTGGATTGCCCAGCCAAAGTAGCAGGTCGCGTGGCGTATCGCAAATCATCAGTCGGTCGAAGTCCTCGGCCTCCAGCCGCTTGCTCCGAAGCTGCGATACCGGTGTTATTGCTAGTTTAGATAGCGCACCCTGCATCGCTTGGAGCGTTAATCGGTCCTCAGCCACGTCTAATCCTAACCCGCCGTCGTCGCTCACCAAGAAAGCGCGGATGGTCCAGTCCTTGCCGTTCTTCTGCGTCCAGACCGTCCCTCGATATTGAAGCTCGACCAACGGCTTGAGTGCGTCAGGGCATTCCTCTACCGCCCGGAGCGTTTGCCGACTCACGCCAGGCATGTAGATTACTGGCAGGGTGTCCTCCGGCCAAGCGAGGTCGGAAAACTTATCCGTCCGCACCGCCGGCTCGATTACACACCGTAACCAGATAGCAGGCCCGGTGCGCTTTCCGACATCGTACTTGCCGAGCGTTAGCAATTCGGGCATGAGCACCCGCAATTGTTCCACCACCGGCTGCCATTGGGCGTCGGCGTCGGCCCATAGCACCGCCGTTGGCGCAATCACGTCGCCGGGATTGTATCTCGCCGCGTGTGCCAACGAACCTCGAACGGCCTCAAGCAAGGTCTTCGGTTTTTGTAAGGTCGTTCTCATTGGCTATATCCAGCCCTTCGTGTGCTTGGCGTAGTTATATTCATCGATTAGCTTGAGGAACGTCCGGCCGCAATCCGGCGGGACGTGCTCTTGCAGTTGTTGCGCGAGGCTCCGCATCTTATAAGCGAAAGTCACATACTTCTGGTCGGGCCGAAGGTTGTAGTAACAATCATAGCCTCTCGCGATCTTGTCATCCCAGAGGGGTAGAAAATCCGGGGCAAGTAAGTGCAAGGCTTTTGACACAGCGACAGGGCTCTTGCAGTCCTTCTTCTTCCCTTCCTTGATTCGCAGGGCGTCGAGGAACGCCAGGAAAAGGTGTTTAATGACCGGTTCGTCGGCCTCTACGAGCGATAGAATATTGCGGAGCCGAAGTCCCTCGATAACGGCCATGTTCGCTCGTAGGGCTTCCTCTAACAGGGCGAAGTCGAAGGACCCGTAGCGATAGAATGCCTGGTTCCAAGTCAAAAGTAACACCCCCATGCCGTCCACCATGTCCCGGGGCTGCCCCCAGAAGTGCTTAACCAAAAACGTTGCCGTCTTATACATGGCGTCTCTGGGTTCGCGTGCTTGAAAAGCCCGATAGCCGCGCTCGAACTCAGAAGGTGTCAGGTCAGATTCAGACACGTTTCGCCCCTTTGGCTGCGCCGCGCGCCGCTTGCTTGGCTTTGTTGGTGTAGTGGCAGTCGTTGTGGCGGTTACCGTCGAAGGTTCTGCCGCCCATGAAGTCAACGGTCGTTCCGTCCCAGCCCCAGAACCATGGAAACTCGACCTTGGGACGCTCTGATTCCTTTCCGCGGTCCTTGGTCCATTTGATGTTGGGTTTAAATCGCAGCACGCCCGCGCCGGTCCGTCCGGTTGGCAGGTCGTTCGCAAGGAATGGCCGGATGTTCAAACGTACGCCGTCGTTGATATCTGGTTCCCAGCCGATGGGCTGCTTGGCTAGAGGCTTCCAGCGGACGAAAAGGTCGAACGGGGGGGCGCCTTCGAGAATTGCCTCTAGCCGTTTCTTGAGGTCTATTGCCGCGGCCAGACGGTCTTCCGCACCTCCGTCGCCACGTTGTACGCCGTCCTTTTGGCGAGTGATCCACTCGCCCAGATAGGAATATGTCAGCGATTCCAGCAACATGCGACCCTTGCTTCCGCCTTCGCAGAATTTGTGGTAGTTAACCAAGGCGTGAAAGCCGTCACGTTTACGGCCATCCCATATATGCCAAATGAACGGTCGATCGTGGAACAGATTGCAGTGTTCCTCGAAGAAGCCGTTGCGAAGCCAATCGTCTAGATCAGCTCCGCCAGCGAGCTCCTGTATGCTTGCCGGCTTAACGCCCGCCGCGGTCAGAAGGGCGAGCAACCGCTCCGCCGCTGGTTCCTCGCCACGCACCGATGGGATGCAGACGATTCCGTCGTCGTCCGTAAAGCCGGCCAGCTCCTCGCACCGTTTGACCAGCTCCCGGGCGCGTTTGCTCAGGCGCATCTTTTCATCAAATTCGGCCGGCCAGCGGTAGCCCAGTAGCCGCGCCACGGCCACTTGAAGCGGGGCAGTCGATTCCTCAGGCCGGCCGTGGAAGAGCCATTGTGTCGGATCGTCACTTTCCGGCTCCGGCAGGCCGTTCGGATACCTCTCAGCAGCCACCTTCTTCCAATGGGCAACATCAAACGGGACCTTCAATAGGGTTGCTGTTGTTACAGCGACTTTCTTGTCGATCTGCCGAACTGCCTTCGGGTAAGCAGGATCAAAACAGAATGCCGCAATTGCAGGCAAATTGCTTTGATCCTTGGGAATGATTGGTACGATAGCGCTGTCGAAGTGCTGCCCAAGGAAGAAGCAAGACGGCAAAGAACTCATCCCGCCGATTCCAAGGCCATTTCTTCCAATCGCTTCCAAGCCCTGCAGCCTTGCCATCATGGCTCCGTCATAATGCCAGTTGATAAGATCACTGCAACCATCGAAATTGCAGCGGCGCGACGGCGAAGATTGCATCAATCGCCACGGCTCATGAATCTCCGCAAATTCCCAGTGGCGAACGCACAGGCGATCATTATCTCCCGTCTTGACTCCCTGATAACAGTCGGCGTATGCAAAGAGATAATCTCCTGTCGGTTCAGTAGCCAAGGTGATCCGAGAGTCCGGATGATTTAGCTGTTTTAGCTGAAGCAAGTTTCGCACACTACCGTCGGCATCATCAAGCTGACGTCCGCGGCTATCTGTAAGCTTGGCGGCCTCTTCCGCGGCCTTAATATCTCCGCGGAGCAGTAGAGCTTTCTCGGCGGGGTAGATGGGCCGTTTTCCACGAGGTGCGGAGACTTCGATCCCGGCCATTACGTGACCCACACCGGCAGCCATTGCAGAGAGAATAACCATTGCGGGAAAAGCTCCGGCTGCTGCGCCGCTCTCGAAGGCGTGTTCGCCGAGCCATACGACTATATCCCATTGCCTTTGCACCAGGAGCTCTTCACGGAGCTTTATGGAAGTAGTTTGAAATAACCAATTCTGTGGAGTAACGATTGCGGCTGTTCCACTGCGGCCGCAGAACTCCAAGCATCGAAGCACGAAAGCAGTCGCTAGGTCTGCCTTACCCTCGGCATAATGATGGTCGATATAAGCCATAAGCACGCCGTTCTGCTTGGTACGTCCAAGATACGGCACATTCGTGATTACAAGTGTATACTTGCTGGCCAGGAGATCGGCAGCCTTGACCATGCCGACGGCGGCGATAGCGCGCTCGCGGGTTTCATCGTCTGCCTTCTCGGCCGCCAGGATCGCCGCCAGATACGGCTGGATCGACTCGTAATCGGCACTAAAAACGTCCGCTGAAATATCGGCCGGGTTGATAAGCGACCCCAGTATCGATGCCTGCGAAAAGAGCCGATGCAGATTGACCAAGCCATTCTTGACTCTCTCTCTTTCTTCGGCCCCAGCCGGCATGCCCGACTGTTTGGCCAGTTCCTTCCATTGGTCTTCAGTGGCCTGCGGCCCGATGCCTGTGCAAGCGATGTTCAACTCCGGCAATGGCCGGAAGCCGCCGGCATTTGGGTAGGTCCACGCGGCGAACGCTAAGGCGAATGCGGCGATCTGGCAGCACCGTTCATCGATCTCCAATCCATACAGGTTGTCGCGAAGCACCGCGTCTACGGCTTGGGCGGCCGGCAAGCCTTCCTCGGCCATGCGTATCGGCACGAGGTGGTGCAGCGCGGTAACGAGAAAGTGCCCGGATCCGCAACACGGATCAAGAACTTTGATTTCCGCAGCGGTCCTCGGCCAACTGTCGAACGTACCGGCGGCCGGCCTCCACTGTCCGCCTTTGCAGTCCGCGCCGCGGACGAAGCGGAGGTATTCCCAGCCAACGTCCGTCAAAGCAAGCTTACAGCGCAGTTCGTCTTCTGTCTTGGCTGTTGCGGCATCCTTGGGCTCGAGCTTCCTTCCAGCCCACCATGCCCCCAATGTGTTGTGGAGCAGGAAGTCCACCATATACGGTTCGGTAAAAAGCTGCGTAACCGCTGCGATTTCATCCGCTCCTATCTTGACCTCGGAGCGGTTCACCTCATCCTTCTTCTTGCTCTGCCAGAACTGGTAAACCCACCCTAGGGCGTCGGAGGCGGTGAAGACCGCCTGCGGCAGCGACGCCAGGAGTTTTTCTAGCTTAAGCACATGTTCGGTAGCGAAGGCAACCTGTAGAAGCGGGTCGTCCGGCCGGAATATTTGCGGTAGCATCCGCTGGGCGCAGCGTGAAGCAAAGACCCATACGTCCACACCGCTTTCCTTAGCCAGTTCCTCTGCCTCGGCTAGGCTGATGGCCATGTTCTCCTGAGGCTCGATCAGTAAGCTGTTCTCGGCCAGGAACCGAGCAAAGAGCATTCGATGCCAGTGTTCGTAGGCGCACTCGCCGACGAGGTGGTCAATAGCGAGCCGGCCGGCGGAATCCTGACGATCGCCAAGTTGACGTGCCCGTGCACGGAGATGGTTGCGCAAGCTACGTTGCGCCGGATTCATGTGGGGGTAAGGCTCATGATAGTGAACGGCCACGGCTTCCAGTGAGGCGCGAGCGCCGGCCTCGGCTGCATCCCGGGCTGCGATAACCACCCGCTCCAGTTTGTTCCGCAGTTCACTTGAAAGCATCGGCACAGATTATTTCCCAGTATTCGCCATCCCTATCGGGAAGAGGTCGTTGACCAATTGAAGTTGCTCGATAATGTTCATCGCTTTCGAGAGGTTCGCGTAGATCGTCTCGACATCGTGCACGGACATGAGCGCGAGTGCGTCACGGAACTCTGCCGGCAAGCCCACCGTCTCCTTTCGAATACGCTCCAATTGTTGCCTATCGGAGACAGCAACTACTTTCTGGACGGTCGGGTTAGCCCTTGCCCGTTGGAGGTTGAGGATCAGGCTGTCAATTGAGCCGCCTTTCTGGACCTCGAAAACGTAGGTGACGACACCCAGGTTGCCAATCTGAGCCCGCCATAGGACATCCACCTCCGCGCCATGGCTGACCTTCTGCCGCGTGTCGGCCTGAAAGCCCAGCCAAATCCCGATGTCACGAAGATGCTCGCTGATCTCGTCGTGGTCGAACTGCGTGACGATCGGGCCTAGCGCAGCTTGAGCCACTTCGTAGAGAAAGTAATCAACCCCAAAAAGGTCAGGCTTGGGCAGGCCAGCGGCGGCCAACTCTTCGGCGATACTGCGGCAAACGTCATTGAACTGGACAAGTTCTTCCCCTGTTATCCGGTACTTCGTCAAAGGAAGGTTGTCATCGAAGCCGAGAATCGTCAGCGCTTTGCGGGCTTTGTCGTTCCAGATGGCGCATTTATCCGGAGCCTTGGATGCAAGCATCTCGGTGATTGATGCCGGTCCCAGATGCTTGATATTCTCCAAAAAACGTTCATAGCGATCCGCGACTGAGGCTTGCCCGCACAACAAGTCTGCAAGCGCCTTTCGCAGCTTTTCCAAGCCGTTTACCGAGATAATTTTGTCCAGGATGTACTGCTGATTCTTCCAGAACTGTGTTGCCCACAACTGCGTGATGAGAGCTAGAATATCAGCCTCATCCATCTGTAAGATACGATCCTTGGTCAGCGGGCTGAACAAGGTCAGGCGCTCTTGTCGCGCCTGCATGTCCTTAGTGGCCTGGTCTGACTTGCAGTACGCCGTATAGGCGGGGATAAACTCGCGGATCCTCTTTTTCTGCTCGGTGGTCATTGTTCCCATGGTACCCCCTTTTCAAGAAATCACGACCGGACCGTGCTTGAGCTTGGCTAAGAGGTCTTTCTCCGTGCTCGCCAGCCACGCCTTGACTTCCTGCTCGGTCTTGAGTGTTCCGCTGGACAAATGGACGCACTGGGTTTTGGGTTCCAGCAGCTTGGCCGCAGCCATGGCAGCGCGGGCAAACTGCTGGGGCAGCGCGTCGGTCTTGGTCTTCCACGACGGCAGGGCGGTCTGCTCCAGCGTGCGGATGAGGTCGGCCTCGGAGCCGACGGCCAGCGCCGGCAACTCGTCAATGCTTTCGTCGGCGAGCATTTGTTTCCGCTGCTCGGCCTTTAGCTTCTTCCAGTTGTCCCTGGCGGTCAGCGCAGCCATCTGCTCCTTGTAGGTCTTTTCGTACTCCGTGTGTGCGACGGTGACGGCGGCGCGGAGCGCATCGACGGCGGCCTTGCGGATATCCGGCACGGGGTCGCTCGCGTCGAGCAGTCGGCGCTCGGACTTCACTGCGTCGGCTTGGACGCGGAGTTCGGCGGTCCCGGGCATGGGGCCGGCGTGCTTCAAGAGCGTGCAGAGCGTTTCCCACGCCGGCTTGCGCTTGGCGGCGAGTTCGGCTAGTTTGCCCCAGTCCTTTACCCTCTGGGCCAGCAAGTCGTACTGCTTGAGGATTTCGGCGAGCTGCTCGGCCCCGCCGAAGCCGCGGAGCGTGTCGAGGTGGGCCGTTGCCGGCCGGGCCGGCATAGGCGGTTCACCGCCGGCGTGATCAGCGAGGTCCGCCAGACGGGCGATGAAGACGGGGGCCTTGGCGGTTTCCTCGTTGGGCTTGCAGTCGACTCCAGCATCGTGAAAGAGCTTGCGGAGCTTCATTTTCTCGCGGGCGTTAAGCGTGGCCGTCTCGGTACGGAAGTCCGTTACGGATATCTTCGCCTGGTCAAGCTGGCCCGGCGAGAGCGTCATGCCTTTGTGGGTGGCGCGGAGGTGGCCGGTTGTATGCAGGGTGATAAGCGCAGCGTCCACAGCGTCGCGGGGCCAGCCGTAGTGGCCGGCCTCGAATGAATCGCGGACTTCCTTGCCGCGCTTGCCCGACCCTACCTCGGACAGTATGGCCGCATAGACCGGGTGCTTTTCGGGTGCGTCGGTCCAGTCAACCGCGGAGAGGGCCGCTTCGTCGCCGTTCTTGGCGCGGTTAATAACGTTGGCCCAGCGGTTGTCGTCGGCATCCTTGAAGCTGGGAAACAGCCGATCGAGAGACGCCTGCGCAGCCGCTTCAACCTTAGCCACGAGGTTCAGCTCGTATCGCTCGCCGCCACCGCCTTGGAAAACCTTCGCCCGGTCGATCACGTCCTGGATGATCTGGTTGCGGGCGGCCTCGGCTGTAGCCATCCGCGTAACCATGGCATCGCGAGCCTCGCGGCCTTCGGGCGTGGTGGGGATGCCTTTGAAGTCCAGGGTGGACTTGGCAGCCTCATACTCGACAATGGCCTTCTGGAGGTCGTCGGCGCTGGCCTTGGGGATGTAGACGAAGATGATGGCGCAGTCGTTGCCGGCGGCACGGGCGTCATTGACGACGGTGCTTTCTTTCTCTCCCCAGGCGTCGCGAACCCAGACGGGGATATCACTTCCACCGGCCGGCGGGGCTTCAGTGCCGAAGAGGACCCGCAGCTTCCGTGGCTCCTTGCACTTGCCCTGCGCGAGCTTGATGCTCTTGAGCGCATCGCCGCAGCCTGCGCTAATTAGCGAGCCGCGCTTGCTGGACAGGGAGGTCAGGTCGCTGTTCAGCCGGGTTTGGCGGTTGCGGAACTCGCGGTCCCACTCGCTCCACTCGCGCGTCTGGAGGCTGTATTCCTCGTCCAACCTCATGAGCGTTCCGGCGTCCACCAGCTTCTTGAGGACGCGCGGGATTTCCTTGCGAAGCTGCGTGCCGTCGTTGGACAGGTCGGATACCAGCAGGTCGGCCAGCATCTCTGGGGTGGCACGGACGCCGATATCGGCCACCGCCTCGAGCGGGAGCTTACGGATCAGGAAGATCAGACCGCAAAGCCGCTGGGCGAGCCGCCCCTCTTCGGTCTTGTCATCGAGGTTGCGGATCGTCTCGTCGATCTCGCGGAGCAGGATGCCGCTGCGGAGCAGGTCCGGGTGAAGCTGGCCAAAGATGAAGTCCGCGGGGACGACGGTGCCAAGGGAAGCTTCAGCAGTCTGCCTGACGGCTTCATGCACGATCTTGAGCTGCGTGCGAAGCTGGCTGGCCGTGCCGGGCACATCCACCGCACGGAGCACGTGCTCCCAGAATCGGCGGCGGACCGGCAGCAGCGGGTAGTCATCCACGATGATGTCGCGGTCTTCAGCACAGGCGGCGATACGCGTGCCGGCAAGCTGGCGGGCAATCTCGCCGGCGTGGGTGTTGAGCGTGTCTTCGATGGACTTGCGTTTGTCGGCCTTCTTCGCCAGGACAACGCGCCGAGTGACCATCTCCACGTCGGAATCGGAGAGCTCCACCGGGATGGTGAACCGGCCGTTGAGGCGCTGGAGCAGCGGGACGTTGCCCGCCAAGGCCGTCTGGCCCGCGCCGATCAGGAGCAAACGGCTGTCAAGCTGCTTGCAGAGGGCCTCGGCGACATCCTGCACGTCGGTCGAGCGGCCCGGATCATTTCCGATGAAAAGCTGGATTTCGTCGAGCACGATCACGGTGCAGGGCATCTGGCCGTTGACCGAGAGCACTTCGCGGACCAGGCGGATGAACTCGTTGGTGGAGATGTCATCGACCAGGGGGAATTGCGCTCGCAGCGCCTCACGGGCCTGCTTGAGGTCGGTGGCGAAGTCGGGATCAGCGGTGAGTACTGCTTTCGCGAGGACGGGGCTGACGTACAGGTCGTGGAGTTCGCCAAAGAAATCCTTGCCGGCCGTTTGAACCGTGGCCTTTACTTTCTCGAAAATGCCGTTCTTCTTGAGCCACATGCAGAACTGGGCCTGCGGCAGCGCTTCGGGCAGGCCTTTGGACGCTAGCACGATGCTCAGCACGGCCAAGCGGACGCTCTCGCGGCCGCCAGAAGGTAGCGTACCTGACGCGGCGTGCAGGCCGACACCGCGCCTGCCCAGCGTATCGAGTTCGGCTAGATTGTCTTGCACTTCCCGCGAGAGCCGCGCCAAGCCACGGGCGGTCGCACCGTCAGCGAACTTCGTGTCGACCCAAAGATGGCGGAACATCTTCAAAAGGTGCGACTTGCCGCTGCCAAAGAAGCCGCTCACCCACGCCGCTGGCTGCGTCGTCGAGTTGACGTTGCCGAGGTAGGAATCCAGGATTCGTCTCAAGCCGTCCTCGTACTGGCCCTCGCACACGAAATGCTCGAGCTCATACCGGAGCGTCTCAATCTCCTTGTCGCTTGCTGCTTCGCGCACGGCGGCCACGCCGTCGTTCAGCAGCTTCGATACAGTGGGATCGCGTTGGAAGAGTTCTCGGTTTTTCATTAGTCGTTTACCCCATTATGAAGCGTTATCGGCACGGCTAAGTAATTCCAGCCGTCCCTTGCGTCCAAGAGTCGGTATTTATTGTCTTCATACTCGCCGGGGAAGAAGACCACAAGCCGGCCCCGGATATCCATGGCCACTTCCTTGAGCACGAGCGAAACACGAGTGAAGCCGAACAGGCCTGCGACGCCTTGGACGGCGACAACTGTATCTTCGTCGACGTCTTCGGCCGTGAGCGCTTCGCGGAGCCTACCAGCCGCGTACTGTACGAAGCCACTGCGCAGCTTCATCACCAGGGTTTCCGGTTCATCGAAATAGATATCGCGGTAGTCGGTGTCGGCCATCCAGCGTGCGAAGGTGTCGGTTAGGTCCAGTAGCCGCCAGCGGTGCCCGGTTGAGGTTGTGATATCCTCGAATAGTTCCAGCCGCGCCCGCAACTTCCGCTCGTCGGTCTTCGGGTAGACAACGAAGATAGCCTTCTGGTCACCGGCGAGGTTGCGCTGCCACGGCGCGCCGATGTGGCCTCGGTATCGAGCCGCGAGATCTTCAATTCTTCCCATAGGCTTACCGCCTTTCGTCCGGAGCCAAGAGCCGCGAGAAAGCGACGTCCATCACCCCGCCTGAGTGACGCAGGTCCAAGAAGCCTAGCCGCCGGGCGTCCATGGCGAGGCGCATCAGTTCACCGACCGGCGCATCCAATACCTTCGCCCAGAACGTCTCAAAAAGCGCCTCCCCACGAGTGCCGGTGAGGAAGCCGAGGAGAAGTCCGAAGGCGGTGGTTGACGCCGTCGGCGTGACATTCTGGCGAATCTTGCGGCCCCGTCCTTTGAGATGTCCTGATTGAGTCCAGGAAGAAGCTGCGTTCCGCACTACCTTATCGAGCGTGCTCTCGCTGAGGCGATCAGAGACTGCCTGGCCGAGTGCATCAGTTAGTTGTTGCCTCGCAAGCTCCTCACCTGGGCGCATTCGTAGAACGGGCGATGCAGTGATGCGCAGCAGCGGATCCCTTGCAAGTGCCAAAAGCAACGCAAGCAGGGCACGTCCATTGCCGTCTGCATACCAGCATCGTCGCATGATCCGGAACAGCGGGACTTCAGGATCCAGGCCATAAAGCTCCGATAGTCGCTGGCAAGAGAGCTTCCGCGTTGCCACAGTTCGCTTGGCCAAGCAGTTGTCTTTAAGAATCGCCGAGACGTAGTCGTCGCGGGTAGCGTCAGGGCGACTGCTAATCAGTAACGCCCGAAGCTCGTTGAGCATAATCGTCCTACTGGTGTGCGTACCCTTCTGGCCCCACCGAAAACCTGCATTGCGAAGCCGGTTTTCGTCAGAGATGCAGCGAAGTCCTAACTCGTCCATCTGTAATGCCGGTTCCACTGCATAGGATTATATCATACTTGCCGGCCCGTTTGCCGGCGAAAAAAGAAGTTGTTTTATTGCTTGTTTGCCTTCATAACACCATTCGTGGGCCACGACCGTGGCGGCGTCGGGGACTAACCTCGAGTCCCCCAGACTTTCGAACCACCCCAATTGCTTTAAATGAAGGTTGGGAACTCATGCCATATGACCCAAACGACGAGGCGGTAAGCCTTCGTCAAGTGCGGTTGCGGACAAATGCCGGTCTGCGAGCAGACGAGATTGAGCCAAAGAATAGACTTCACAAGCGATCGTTGGGATGTTATCATCTTCGCATGATCGCCCCAATTCAACCGTTTCTCCGGTGGGCCGGGAGCAAGCGCCAGCTTGTTCCCAGATTGGCCTCATATTGGCCGGGGGATTCCACGCGCTATTTTGAACCTTTTGCGGGATCAGCATGTTTTTTCTTTGCTATTCAGCCGAAGGAAGCTATCCTCGGAGACATTAATGCTGACCTGATTAGAACCTATTGTACTGTTCGTGATCATCCTTCACTTGTCGCCGCAGAACTTGAACAGATTGCAGTCAACAAGGATACCTATTATAGATTGAGGCACGTGTGCCCGGAGGCAATGTCGACAACGGCCGCGGCTGCTCGGTTCATTTATCTCAACCGTTTCTGTTTCAATGGGCTTTATCGCACAAATGCAGCTGGCGCTTTTAATGTGCCATTCGCGTCAAGTGGGACCGGGAAGCTCCCCTCGCTAAGTCATCTTCAGGACTGCGCCGAATTGCTGATGCGAGCTCAGCTCAGGTGCAACGATTTTGAGGCTACACTTCAGCTGGTTCAACAGGGAGATTTCGTCTACCTCGATCCACCTTACGCTGTGAGCACAAGGCGCGTTTTTCGGGAATATTCTGCCACTCCTTTTTCACAGTCTGACCTTTTCCGGCTAAGTAGACACCTTAATCGTATCGATTCTTTGGGGGCACGATTCCTCGTTAGCTACGCCGATTGCACAGAAGCGCGCGAAGCTTTTAGACCCTGGCATATAACGCGGGTTAGAACGAGACGCAACATTGCCGGTTTCGCAGTCCATAGGAGTTACGCATTTGAGTTGATTGTTACGAACATGAATGAGGAAAAGAGATGAAACCATCCCAACAAGTGAAAGAAGTCAGAAGCGGCACCTTTCGTCAATTCAGTTATAAAGATCTGAAGCCTAATCCGTTAAACCCCCGGAGGATATTTGACAAAGCTCCACTAAAGGTGCTTAAGGAAAGCATTAGAGCTAACGGCATTCTGGTCCCGCTTACAATCTATCTAGAGAAGCGGAACAACCAGCACTACATCCTCGACGGGGAACGCCGGTGGCGTTGTGCCGAGGCTATTGAGTTAGATCCCAATGACCCAAAGAGGGTATCAATCCCGGCGAACGTTGTTGACCCCCCTAACCCGGTTGCAAATATCCTATGGATGTTTAACATTCATAACCTTCGCGAACAGTGGGAGCTCATGCCTATGGCGCTATCGTTGGGGGCATTGATGAAAAAACTCGGAGAATCCGACGAACGTAGACTGGCTGAACTGACAAAGGCTAGCGAGCCCCAGATCAAGCGCTGCAAGATCCTTTTGTTCTACGAAAAGAAGTACCATGTTATGATGATGGATGCGGACCCCGAAAAACGCGTCAAAGCAAACTTTTTTATTGAACTGCACCCGGTACTCGACCTCTATATGTCACTGCCAAAGGATTGTCGCGCCGGCAAGTCGCGAAATGAACTAATCGATCATTTCTTGGATCTCTACCGTTCAGGCAGAATCCCGAGTGTAATTCATTTCCGACGCATCCTCGAGGCTCATGATTATACGATAGAAGAGGGCAAAATTGACGAGATCAAGCAGGAACGTTTTCACCAGGCAATGCGTCAAATATCGGCATCTCGAAAATTATCGATCAGAACGTTGTTTGATCCCCTTACCGCCGAAGATAAGTCTATCGCTTCTGCGAAAAGTCTGTGCGACCAGTTCTTGACAGACATCCGGCGACTCCGGATTGAGCACGTACAAAAAAGGGCGCAGTTGCGGAGGGCACTCCTTGCCGTGCAAAAGTACGTGTCGGATCTGTTGATCAGATTTGAAGACTGACGCCATGCCCCCCAATGATTTTAACACCTTTTGTGAACAGAATCGAAGAGACATCGACCTACTTTGTAACCGTTTCGCCGACTATCAACCGCTTCAAGGCTTCGATGCTGCGCGCTTTCAGACTTGGCTGAGGCAATTCCAGGCTCAGCACAGATTGATAGCGGTCAAGCTGGCGAAAGCGCTGACATACTACAGCATGCATAGTTTGACTGGACTTATGCGTTCCTTGAAGGAGACAATTGACGCTCAGATTAATTTAGAACCGGTTGAACGCTCCTCCGTTTTTTATGTTCCGTTGGGGCGCCTGGAAGAGAGTGGGAGCGATATTGTTCGACGTTTCCGGAATGCAAATCGCCTCCATTCGCAAAAGAGCCAGTTCAAAGAGGTCATCGAGTTGCAGGACGTCTTGATCAAGGTGCAGAGCCCTGTCTTTGTCTTTATGGACGACTTCGTCGGTACAGGCAAACAGGTGTCTGATACTTGGCGAGATTCTTTGAGTCAGGTTGTCCCAGAATTCATACCCATGTATTTAGCGGTTGTGGCAGCCTTCAAAGAAGGCATCAAAAAAATCGAAGCTGAGACGCCCTTGCGTGTTTTATGCGTGCACCCGCTTGGCACAAGGGTCCAACTGATGGAGTCGGCGTTTCTCGTCCTATCCAAACATGAGAAGGCGACCGTTAAGGCCTATTGTGACAAGGCGGGCAATCAACCATTAGGCTTCGGAGATCGTGGTCTCCTTGTCTCTTTTGCCTACGGCACTCCCAACAATACCATTTCTGTCATCCGGGGTTCGAAAGGACAGGATCCATGGCTCGGACTGTTGCCAACATGGGAAGACCTGCCGTATCTGCAAAACCTCAGATAGGACGGAAAGTTGGCATTAACTCTGATATACCCAAGGGAGATAAGATAATGGATCTTGGACCAAATCATCCACAACGCTTACCGGTTTGAACTGTCCAGAGGATCAATGCGGAAACGCTACTCACTTTTAACTCATTCCGGCCACAAGGAAGTATGATGACCACCCAGCATCGCTTCGCTTCGACCAGTGGCCGGATTGAACCGGAACAAGTAAACGGTTTCGCCTGAATATGCACCGACGGAGCCCGGTCGCCTATCATCCCTGATAAAAGAGAGCTTTAGGTAGTTGATTATTCTGTCGACCATAGAGAAATCCGTGATGAAGGCAACGACCTTCATCGAGGCGTTGCACTTCGGGCAGAGCATCGGATCGACTTCGTAGGATTACGTTTCATACTACACCTCATACTCTTTTTGCGGTGGTTCGATCTCATTTAAGCCGCCAGGAAAAAAATCTCTAATCGATTTCTTCATTATACTCAAATTTTCACTCGGGGGAGGAAAATAGAGCCAATCTCCCTTATCGTTGCACTTCAGCCCGATCAGAATGCCCTTTTTCCGCTTTGATTTTACTGTG
>Ga0315274_10007584_pt1 | contig 15700 bp, 12 predicted proteins | sample YL17G02_20_MG_FD_203700 | JGI IMG/M metagenome (GOLD analysis project Ga0315274, IMG submission 203700) | Sediment microbial communities from Yellowstone Lake, YNP, Wyoming, USA - YL17G02_20 | ecosystem: Environmental > Aquatic > Freshwater > Lake > Sediment | place: USA: Wyoming | collected... | reverse complement strand
CGAATGAGAGCACCTGCTCAGAATAGCCCGTGTTGTACTGCATGGCTATTTCCACTTCGACCTTCCCCTTCTTCTCGAGTATGTATATCGGTTTTTCCAGTATGCAGTCCCTGCTTTCATTCAAAAATGTCACGAAAGAGACGATGCCGCCATCGTATTTGAAGTTCTCCTCCCTGCCCGTCCTCTCGTCCTTTATCCCGATCATGATGCCCGCATTGAGGAATGCCATCTCCCTCATCCTTGCGGCAAGGGTCTCGAAATCGAAGTCAGTGGTTTCAAATATGGTCTTGTCCGGCCAGAACGTGACCTTCGTCCCGGTGTCTCCCATTAGCTCGCCGTCGTTTATCTCGGACATGGGCGCGAGCGGGATTCCCTCGCCATATTCCTGCATGTAGGTCTTGCCGTCACGGCGCACAACCACCCTCATCTTCTCGGAGAGGGCGTTAACCACGGAAACGCCCACACCGTGCAGCCCTCCGGCTATCTTGTAAACATCTGAATCGAACTTGCCCCCGGCATGCAGCTTCGTCATCACGATTTCGAGAGCCGGCTTGTTGTATTTGGGATGCAGGTCGACAGGAATCCCTCTTCCGTCATCGACCACGGTCACGTAGTTCCCGTTGTGTATGACTACGGTTATCCTGTTGCAGAATCCGGCAAGGGCCTCGTCCACAGAGTTATCCACTACCTCGTAAACCAGGTGATGGAGGCCACGCAGCCCGGTAGAGCCAACGTACATTCCGGGCCTCTTCCTGACTGCGGTCAGCCCCTCCATGACCTTGATGTCCTCGGCCTTATACGATTTCTTCTGTTCATCCGCCATAAACGTCACCTTTAGACGCATACTTCGTACGCGTCATTCAGCTTCAGGTTTGTATAGTTATTACTGGGATCGTGCTTGTGCTAAAAGTTTTACAGTTAACCAATATATAATATATATAATAGTTAATATATAAGGCTTTCTAAAAGGGGATTTTTAGAAGAAAAACGGCCTGTTTTTTGCGTTTTTCTGCCCGAATCAGTATTTCCCTGTTTTGTGCATGGAGTTCCTGTAAACGGTGAATCCGCTCTCCTGCCTACTGAGGAAGTTGGCTGCATCTATGCTCCCTTCGAATGTAACCCTCGAGAAGGCAAGGTCCCAGAACTCACCTCCGGGCTGCTCATGGATCTGGAAAGAAACCTTATGCACCTTCCCGTTGTTGCCCGGGATTGATTTAAGCCACCTTTCCCATTCCGTCATTATCGAGCCTGCCGTTTCCCCGCTTATCGGATAAGCTCCGAGGGCCTCATCCAGTTCTGCGCCCGTGCTCCCTCTATATCCATTTCTAACCTTCATAAAAACCTCCATTTCCTGAGAAAATGAAACATATCCTTTCACCTGAAGAAGAAGGGCCTTTCATAAGAACCGCCGAAAACGAGCGAAGCGCGATGATCAAATGAAATGCCCCTGCCGGAGCACGAGCACCGCCACCGCGGGCAGAGCCACCACTGGCAAAACGAACTGCAAACCGAGACCCTGCGCGCTGCGGATGTTCATTTAATCACACAATGTGAATGATTTGGCAGGGATGGTATATATTGGTTGCCTACAGAAAAAACTGGAGTGAATATTAACAACCGTCCGCAAATCTTCAGACATCGTGTCTGAGTTCAGGTCTCAGCACATTCCTCGCAGATCCAGCCCTGTTCCGTCCTTGTGAGCGCCTCCGAGAACTCGCCGCAGAAGTCGCATACCCCGGGCGCTGACCCTTTGTTGTCCTGGTCATCGAGCTCGGTGATCGCCTCGGTGAAATTCATGCTGACGCTCTCGTTCGGGAAGCTGTGCCTGTGCCCGAACGGCGGTATGAGCCGGAGAAGGCGCTTCGCCATTATCTGGTCCGCGCCCATCAGCCAGTTCCCGGCCTCGTTAAGGTAGCAGTACGGGCAGACGGAGACTGCGCTGTGGCCCCTGCAACGCACACAAAACGTTCCGTGGTTCCTGTTATAAAAATATTTTTTTATGTTGTGATGGAACTTCGAGAAACCTGGCGTCAGGTGTGAAGGAAGCATGCCTCTTATGTCCTTCGCGATGCACTCCACGCAAAGGAAGTTCCATATGGGCTCTTTGCATATCTTGCATATCATGGGTTCCATGTCTGCCACCTCTTCCCTCTGACATGCACCAACACCGGATACAGCCATTTTAACTGATGTTTACAGGCTGTTTATAGAATGGAAATTTGTTTTATAAACCGTGCCTAAAACCAGTTTTTTCTATTACAAAAAAATTTTGGCTAACGCGAAAAACCTCCGTGAAAAGCAGTGTATATAGCGAAAGCGAAGCAAAAACTCCGGTTTTAATACAAAAACCCAAGTTTTAGTACTAAAAAAGTTTTTATAAAAGCTTAAAAAGCTTAATCCGAAGATTTAAGCATCGACAGGCAGCCGGATCGCTCATTCCGCGGCCTGAAGGATGTGCAACAATGACTTTCTCGCTTATAGAAGACAGGGGCGACGTGAAGGTGTCTTACGACTCGATACTCGTGCACCCGAAGAAGATGAACATATTCAATTCCGACCTTTCTTTGAAGATTATAAACGAATTAGTAAAAGAGCCCTGCTGCGCCATGGATCTCGCGAGGAAGCTCGGCCAGCACGAGCAGAAGATATATTACCACATAAGGAAGATGGAGGATGCCGGAGTAATCCGCATGTCCAGAATAGAGAAGAGGTACGGCATGAACGCGAAGATATACACTGTCGTCTCTCCGGTCATATCCACGAAGATATACGATGACGGGCATGAGGTGGAAAGCTGCGCCGGCGTCCAGGTAAAAAATAATATTGCAATTGAAAAATTCCTCTATCCCTTTGTAAAAAACAGAAAGATGAACGCAAAAATCATTGTTGGGGACCCTTATCCGCACGGCAAATACGAAAAGGGAGCCATGTCAACCGTCCACACAATTGACTTCATCTTTCTGCTAGGCAATCTGGTAGATACTTTGAATTACCCGCACTACAGGTTGGATGTTGACACCAGAAAAGATGATCTTAAGGATAATCTCATAATTTTCAGCAGTCCAAAGGGAAACACAATCGCTGATATTATGAACCCGAGTCTACCGATTCGTTTCAATCCTGATAAAGGATGGTGCATAACGTCAGATTTTACAGGGAAAAAATATGAAGAATCCAGATGCGGTGTCATCCTGAAATGCGACAATCCATTTGACAAGAAAAAGAAGATATTGTGGATTTCAGGAATCAGGACGAGAGGCATGCAGTCAGCCGTCATTGCAATAACAAAGTACACGAATGAGTTGATGAGCAGGATGGATAAAGACGGCAACATTGCCTGTGTAGTGGAGGGTTTGGATAAAGATGGCGACAAGATCATAGATTCAGTGAGGTTCTTGGAGTGACGGTGATTTCATGAGTTCAATTAAACAATTTTATAAAAAATTATCTTCTATTGGTTATGAATCGGAACTTCAGAGAGCTTTCTCCGATGAAGGTGCCGCCATTGGTCCCGGTGGCTTTCCCGTTGTCCTAGAACCTTTGAGCTACAGAGCTTCTAAAGCTCTTGAAACAATAAAAAATATACACTTCCCTGAAGGAAGGACTCTGATTGTTGCAGGAGGGTGGGGGGCTGAAAGCGACGTAAGAAAGATGAAAAAACTTTTTGAATATTTTGGCTTGAGTGATATGTTTTCCTTGGATTTAAGCAAAGACAGAGATTATGGGCATTTCCTTGAAACCAGAAGGGTAGTCACGGATCCGGTGGATTTCTTGAAATATATCAAGCAACGTCGCAAAAACCCTTTCAGTAATATACTGGTTTATGAGGATTATGTGGGTTGTTCAGGGATAAGCGCACTTACAACCGAATTATGGTGCGCTGAAAACGCACCTGAATGCATTAGTAGAATGTTGCTTTTAGTCAGAAAAGACAACCAAGGATACAGCGATGCGTCATTCTGGAAGAGACCCGAGAAAGACAGGATCGGATCACGAGAAGCAATAAAATCTACGATGCCTTTAAGCGTAACTGGACTCGATGGAAAATTGGATAGAATATGCAAACCCGTTGCCGATGAGATTGATGTATTAATCATGCAACCAGAAAAATCAGATGGAATTCCTTGGAAAAACAGAATAGTTTTTGCATAGGTCATTTTCTTAATAACAGACACCAATAATTATTATGGACAACATTTTCCCCGCCGTCTGGAAGAAGGACAGGATGATATTCACGGAGAACCTTATTCCCGGAGACAAATCCTACACCAAGATTCTGATCAAGGAGAATGGCCGTGAGTTCCGCGAATGGAATCCCCACAAGTCAAAGCCATGCGCTGCGATCGTGCGCGGGCTGAAGCTCTTTCCGCTCGCGCCGAAGATGAAGGTGCTGTACCTCGGCGCTTCCTTCGGGCAGACGGTGACGTTCTTTTCGGACATCGTCGGGAAGGGAGGGGTTGTTTATGCAGTCGAATTCTCCGAGAGGTGCATGGGGGATTTGAACAACAACGCGGAGAAGAGAGGGAATATAGTGCCTATACTCGGGGATGCGCGCAAGCCAGAGGATTATTCATGGATAGAGCCTGTGGATCTCGTGTATGAAGATGTGGCTTCAGATGACCAGTCCGAGATAATGATAAGGAACTGCCAGCAATTCCTGAAGAAGAACGGGTTCGCGATGATTGCCATAAAGGCGAGATCCATCAATGTCGTGAAAGACCCGAACCAGGTTTACAGGGAGCAGATTGCAAAGCTGGAGAAGCATTTCAAGATTCTCGAGAAGGTCGAGCTCGACCCGTACGAGCAGGATCACATGTTCATCGTGATGAAGCTTATACCAGAATGAAGAAACGCTCAACAAAAACTTTGGGTGATGGCAGATATGGATGAGATGCTTTACAGGCCGTCGTTCCTGATTTTCGTAATGTTCCTTGCGCTAGCCCTCGCGTTAGTGAGCACGCTGCTCAACCCGGAATATTCCGTCACCCCGAAACCAAAGGAGCTGGAGCAAGGGCAGGCTTTTTCAATGGTCGAGGGAGATCTGGCCATCATGAAGGAAAGCAATGTCACCATATTTCTCAAGCAGATAATCTACATGCCGGATGCAGAGGGTGTGCGCGGGATGTGGAGTGGCAAGGGAGCTAGTATAATCCTCGCGAAGGGCAGCAGCATCACAACGACTTCTTTGGCTCTGGAACGGCCTGATTTCTCGGCTTACGGATTGAACATCAGCCTCGTTAATGTGACGGAAGAAAGGGTGTGGTTTGTTGTAGAATTATCACAATTGTAATAATTTTATTTCACTCGCCGTGCCCGCCGGACGGGGCGTTCTTCATGAGGTTCGCGATCTTCGTCTCGATCTCCCTCTTCATCTCCGCGGACATGTCCCTCTTCGAATACTGGTCGACCTTTGCCGCGAGGCACAGCTTTGCTGCGATCAGCCTCGCGATCTTGCCCTTCATCTCCCTCGGCGCCTGCTGTATGAGCGGGTGAGAAAACAGGATTCCGTATTTGGGAGCCTTCCCCTGTCCGCGAAGGTGGCGGAACAATGCTTTTTCAGCTCCCAGAAGCTGTATCTTGCTCGATGGCATCTTCGCCATGTTCTCGATGCCGCCTGCAATCGATATGATGCGCGCGGCAAGTAGTGGTCCTGCCACAGCAGAGACGTTTGGAACCGTTTCGGCGCAGAGCTTTTCAAGGTATGCCGAAAGCGCCTCTCGCGTCCTGTACATCGAAAGAAGAGAGGATGAGAGCCCCTGAGCGTTCCTTATGTCGTCCTCGGAGAACTTCATGCCTGAAGACCTTTCTGCCATCTTTGCGAAATCTGCCCTGAAGTTGCCTTTATCCCCGAATTCCGACACGAGCTCGAGGAACTTCTCGTGCGTCTTTATGGACCTCGAAAGCTCCGGGAAGTGCAGGCCGTACCACTCCCTGAACCTCTCCGCAAGGTTGTTCAGGTCGGTGTCCATCTCGTCTATTATCCGTATTACCTGTATTATCATCTTGTCCTTCTTCACCACTTTCATCTGCGTGGAAGACAGAAGTATGTTGACCCTGCCCACGATTGCGTTTATCTCCTGCTCCGAGGTCGCCCATTTCCTGTCGAGCGCGATCTTCCTGAAATCCTGTCTGATTCTTGCATTCGCGGTGTTTTCTGAGCCGTTTCCTGTTATTATCTCACTGAATCCCTTTTTCCTAAGAGTGTCTTTTGCTTCAATCTCCTCCTGGAGCGTCTCGTTTTTCCTAGAGGCGCCCATCCTTTCGGCTATGGTTGCCGGATCCTTCGGGAAGAAAGTTGCCGTTATCAGCTTCCCCTTCCCGTCGAATGCGAACACGCCTGTGAAGTATGTTGCGACGTAAGCCTTCATAGATTCACCAAATCTCACGAATTAACATATTTGGTTCCATTTTTTATAAAGCATGACAATATAATATTCATGAAGAAGCGCACGAAAGACACGCTGCTGATTTTTTTGATAATAGTCATGCTCCTTCTGCTTGCCTTCGAGATGACCCAGATAGAGAACATCCTCAGGCATGGGAGCGTGACGATGGAGGAGAAGTGCAGGCAGGACTGTGCCAAAGAGCATAAAGTCCCCTATCTCTCCGAGGACATGTGCTACTGCAAGGAGGCAGTCGTGCTCGACAGACAGATGCACTGCTTCTCGAACGTGACCTTCACTGAAGACCAGGCATTTTCCAGCAAGTTCAACACGAGCATGGTGAGGAACATAGCCGTTGCCGCAGCGATATCATATCCGAGCCCGAACTCGTACGCCACGAGGATATTCTCGGTCTACCGGAAGGCCGGGGACAGGATATCTTACGTCTCCGACCCGAGGCAGGACGACTACATAGCCTCGCCGGAGGAGACATGGGACGTGCGCGGAGGGGACTGTGACGACAGCTCGCTGTTGCTCTCCGCACTCTATGAATCAATAGGCTTGGACGCCTCGATAGTCGAGGCGAGGAATCTCACCTACGGCCACGTATTCGTGATAGTCCGCGTTGACCAGGATTTGGAATCGTTCCTGAAGGAATACAGGATACTGGTGGAGAAATACACCACATATTTCGGGGCCAAGCCTTTCAACTTCCTCGTGTTCCGCGATACGCCGGAAGGCTGCATATTCGCCGAGGACGACCTGCGCGCTGGCAGGGAAGTGGGGCCGTTCTACGTGATAGTGGAGAGCACGGCAAAGGGCTATCCTGGAAAGCAGGACCCCACCAGTGGGTTTAGTGACTTTGAATTCATAAAAATAGGGGCGTAAAAGCCCAATCTCGGGATTTATATCCCGAGATTCTATGGACTTATGCCATAATCGGTGATAATATTTATCTGAACGGTGCCAATTATTAATTGCATGAGATTCTTGGGCAGGCGGGGAATGAGGGGAGAGATGGCCGACGCAGCAGTCAGCCCCGTTGCAAAGATACTGCTCATGTTAATCTCCACTGTCGTTATAGTGGGGCTGCTCATCACGATTCTGGGAGGGGTGGGCGGAATAATCGACGCTGCATGCAAGGCAGTTCCGGGGCTATGCAAGAGCGCGGATAAGAACATGCCAAACTATATTACCGCCCAGACCTCTACGCTGGCCCTCCAGCATGCGACAAACTGCTTAGTCGCAGGCGGTGATTCATGTTTGTCTAAGGAATTCACATCAGAAGATATTCCCGGGCAGGAAGGCGGCTCGCTGATGCCCACTTTCCACGCGGTATCGGCGGATGGTAGCGCCGCATCTGGGAGCGAAAGCAATAACGTAAAAGTCACCTGCACAGGGGATGGTGACAGGGGCGTTCTGTGCGAGTGCGAATATCTTGCCATTGATGCCGGGAAGACGACGAAATACACAAAAACCTATTCTACCATGACCGGGACTACCGAAAAATTTAATGCCGAATGCATGAAAAAAGCGGAAACAGACAATAGCAAATACACAAGCACGGCCGACCCGAAACGCAGCCAATGGTATAACACGGTGAAGGAGAAGTGCACGCCTGATGTCGTCATAAAGCTGAAGACCGTTGACAAATGCACGGTAGAGAACTTCCAGCTTCCCCAGCAGGTGAGCAACTGGCAGGAATACATATTGAATTACGGGGACCCGGAGTTCCTCGTCTACTGGAACAAGTTCCCCATAGAGGAAAACACATGGACGTTCAAGGTTGACTGGAAGGTTTATGTCGCGATCGCCGCTTTGTCCATAGTCCCTCCCACTAAGGCGGCCGGCCTGACTTTCAAGGGAATCTGGTATGGGCTTAAAGAAGACACGTCAAGAACCCTGATAAAGACCGCGTTCAAGGATGCCGGTGTCAGTGCTGGAGCGGAATTCGTCGAAAAAACGTACGCGACGAGCCTCAAGGAGCTTACGGAAAAATACGGAGAGAAACAGGCAAAGGTGCTGTTCAGAAGCCTTACCTATAGCCACCTTTCAGATGTTGCCGCTAAACAGGGAGGCAAAAAATGGATGATTAAGGAGATAATGAAAAACAACCTTAAAGACATAATTGTAAAACGCCTTACGACCAAAGCGGGGCTGGTGAGCACCGCAAAAAGAGCAACCGCTCTAACGCTTGCGGCATTTGCGATCCAATTAGCTGACAGCATGTCAGAAAATTATGTCCCCCATGGGAATAGTCTCGTCCTGAAATCACCATTCAATGACTCTAAATTATATGACATGAACAGGGCTTGGGACGGAAAACCCGTTCTGGTGGTCTGGGAGCCTAACGATGGATTTTTAGTCGGGAAGGACAAATATGAAACGGCTCATCTGGTTTCTCCATGCTACCTTGACAGCTTCGAAATGAAAAAGGACGACGTTGTCTGCAGCGTGTACTCTTACAACAAAAATGAGCAGATAGAGGAATGCTCCTCCCCGAAGCACGTGGAAGAGAGCGACTTTGAAGACTACAAAACTTGCGGCACCATTGACGAAGGCATTGACAAATATCTGAAGATGGAAGGGGATAAAAGCATTTACGGACGCCTGAACACGATACTCGGTGCCCAGTCGAAGAGGAAGCTCTTCGAATACAGCAAGGAGGGAAAACTCTCCAAAATGTACATCCCGTGGCTGTCTTCGCAGAGCCAGAGCGTCTACGTTGACAGTTTTGTTCTGACTGAGCATCAACAAATCGACGGCATAGACACGCCTTTCGACATACTTGAGGGCAACGTTAATTACGGGAACAAGAAAATGACTCTCGTGACGCTTGATTCCATCAATACAGGCATAATCCATGGCGATAGCGTTGTGATGGAATCAGGAAAGAAATACATAGTGCGCCCTTACAGGTGCGAGAAGGGGAGCGGAATCGATGACGATGATATGGTCGTTGACATATACCCGTATGACTGCGATGACAAAGACATATACCTTACTAACAAGTGTGGCAAAAAGATGCTTACGTGCGAAGAGGCAAGGTCCCAGGCTACCGGAAGCCTTTTAACCACTGAAGGCTTGAGAGACGTATTCAATGCTATCAAAGATTCTTATGAAATCCCGCTGAACGGAAAGCCGGTTGCATTCACGGCTTCAAAAGACGTGACCGCAAGGGAGCTGCTGATTGACGGGATGGAATTCGGGCACAGCACGCTTTCATACGAAAGCTACTACCAAAATGATGGTAGTGCATTCGATAAAAGCAGGAGCTATGACTGCGGAATCGGGGGCAAAGATGTTCAATGCTTCAGGACAATTGGAACACAGAAAATGAAGCTAAAAACCGGATCAGAGATTGGTAAAAATTACTTCAGAACTGAGAAGGGCTATTTCCTGTCAACGGGAATAGGGATGGATGCGTTCAATCCAGAATATCTCTGGATAAATCAGGGAGAGTCTGAAACGGGATTTGAATGGCAGGGAATAGAGCTGAAAGGTGACGATCACGTGACCTTCTCAGACAACGATCTCCAGCCGTACAGCGCAGAAAACGGCGTAATCGGAGACGACTACGATGAGATAGAGATAAGGAATGGCGAGTTCTCGTTCGGGAACATTTTCGGCAAGGACACTGACCACTCCATAACGATATCCGACATAACAGACAACAACATTTTCTCTGCGAACCAGATAAGCATGACGGACTGCAGGACCGAGGGGATAACGATAGACCTCACTGACATGGGAAACCAGAAAACAGAATTCAAGGATGGCAGAACCAATTATTGCGTCCGGCAACTTCCAAAAACAGGTGCCTGGATAAAATCCGGCGTGCAGGCACTAGCTGTTGCAGGCTGCATCGTAGGAGCCTTTTTCACGAGCGGCTGGACCCTCACTTTTATTACAGCAGGGTTGGGGCTCACTGAAGCAGGCACACAGGCTTTAGGTGACTACAAGGCATCCTGGCCTTCTCCGGATATAATACCTTGGTTGAATTAGCCTTTCTTCTCCAGAAACTCGAACGCCCTCTTCTTGAACTCTTCCCAGCTGTTGACGAGCGATCCCGCGGACTTGGGATGCCCGCCGCCTGACCCGATCTTCTTCGAGGCATACTTGGCGAGGTCTCCCACGTTGACCTTCCCGTTCTGGCAGCGCAGGGATATCTTCCAGCCCATCGGGGAGCCTTTCCTTATTATCACCACGTCGTCCTTGTGTATCTCGGTGATCGCAGTTGCTATCACCGACGTGATGTTCAGCCTGCTCTTTATCTCATAGAGAACCAGTTTTTTGTCCTCATGATATTCCTTCTTTTCCGCGAAGTCCTTCATTATGCTCTTTATCTCCTTCTGGACGATGACGTGCCATTTCCTGAAAGATTCTGATTTGTACAAATCTTCCACGGTCTCGTATTTTACCAGGTGCTTCAGCGATTTCTCCGCGCCCACCGAGCCTTTGAGCGTTATTGCCGCGGATATCATCTCGGCGGCCTTTCCAAGGCCGTTCCCGCCCTTCATCTCCACAACCTTCATGAACTGCGGGTATATCCTTATGCACTCCTTGAGAACGTCCTCGCAATCTTCAAAACCATAATCGCCTATGACGCCTATAACGGATATCCACACGTATTTCTCCACATCCATCCCCAGTTTCCTGAATATCTTGTAGACCACGTAGCTGGCCGGGCAGTATAAATTTTTGTCGCAGAACCTGGGGTTCACGTGGATGATGCCTGCATCATTCATGTCCTTCTCGACTATGTGATGGTCTATTATCATCATCTTCGTTTCAGGGATGATGGCCATGAGCTTCTTCAGCTTTTTCCATTCCTGGTCGACCGGTATGTCGAGGAAGACGAGGACATCCGGTTTTTTCTCTTCAAGCTCCTTGAAGAACTTGTCGTCTATTATCGGGCCTTCCCTCGTTATGGTCTCGAAATCCGGGAAGAACTTGAGGACCAGCGAGGCGGAACAGACGCCGTCCGCATCCCTGTGGTATACAAGAATCTTCCTGCCCGTTTCCTCGAGAAGGCTTTTTACCTTTCCGCAGTCTAGCTTTTCGTAAAACATGGATAATATAATTTATGTGGTAGGTTTAAATACGGAATCTGCAGATTTTTCAGGGGTAAACCGGGTCACCTCAAAGCACTTCTGAAATTTCTATAAGTCAAAATATGCTCTAGGATAACATTGGGAATATCCCGAACAGCACGAAGAATATGCAGATGGCTATTATGAAGAGCAGGGCGCCAGACCTGAGGTTCTCTTTCCCCGACCCCATGAAAAGGAATGCCTGGGCGAGGCCTAAGACGATGTATATCGCCCCGAGAAGCCCGAGCAGGCTCCTGGGGATCACGTTAAGAGCGGCGGCTATGATTACAATGATTGCTACGATGGCCGCTATAGTGATGTGCCCCCATCCCATGAATATAATTTGCGAGCACACTCTTAAATAATTGAGAAAGCAGCCTTGCCGGAAAATCTATCCCCTGACAAAGTATATCTTCACTTTCTTCCCATCGAAGTCCAGCGTCTCCTTTTCCGTATGCTCGAAATCCCCCACGTGGACCTCGCTGGCGCCGACTGACCTGATCATCTCGGCTTTCATCTTCTTCAGCATCTCCTCTGTCTCGCTGTCCGAGGACAGCCAGAGCTTTATGGTATCGTTCATCTTGAGCATCTCCTTCTTCCTCATCACCTGGATGCTCCTCGACAGCTCTCTCAAGAAAGCTTTTTCCATAAGCACCTCGCCGAAACACAACTCACCCTGCTCGAACGCCTTCCTGTCCTTCTTCGGCATGCTATCGGAAACGACGAGTTTCTCCGAGTTCCCGAGCACATTTATGACGTGCTCGAGCTTCTTTGCTGAAGCTTCCACTTCCTTGTCCTTCGGCTTCAGGTAGATTTCAGCCACCGGCCAGCGGGACTTTATGTTGTCACGTTGTCTTAGAGAGTTCACGGCTTCGATAATGGCCTTGCACGTCTCCATCTCCGCCTCCAGCTCCTTGTCCATCATGATCTTATCAGGCTTGGGCCAGTCAGAGAGGTGAACTGATTCAGGCGCTCCCTTCCACCCGCGGAATATCATCTGGTATATCTTCTCCGATATGAACGGCGTTATGGGGGCCATGAGCCTCACGAGGACGTCCAGCACGTAAAGCACCGTATATTGTGCGGCATCCTTGTCCTTTCCGTGGCTCCACGGAGACAGCCTGTTCCTGATTATCTTTATGTACCATCTGGAAAAATCGTTCAGAATGAAATCCCCGAGATCCCTTCCGGCATAATGCAGCCTGAAATTTTCCAGGTCGTTCGTCACGCTTTCCGCCAGCGAGTTCACCCTCGATATTATCCACCTGTCCTCTTCCTTAAGGTCGGATGAAACCATTTTCTTCTCCATCTTCTGGAGGTCCGCATAGCTTATGGCGAACATGGCGGTGTTCCACATCACGCTCATCACCCTTCTCAGGTCCTTTGCATTTGCAAGACTGAACTTCTGGGTCTCCCAAGGGGCGATGTTCCAGCAGTAGTAATATCTGAGCGTATCGGCTTCAACCTCTTTGAGGACGTCATCCGCATAGAGGACGTTCCCGAGCGACTTGCTCATCTTCTCCCCCTTCTCGTCCAGGGTCCATCCTGTCATACTGACCGTTTTGTATGACGACATGTCAAAGGCGCAGGTGCCCAGGAAAAGGAGCGCGTAAAACCATCCCCTCACTTGGTCCTGCGATTCGCATATCATGTCTACGGGCCAGAGCTTCTCAAACACTTCCTTGTTCGCGTACGGGTATCCAAGGGATGCCCATGGTGAGATCCCTGAGTCGAACCACACGTCCATTATGTCGGGGATCCTTGACATCTTCATGCCGCAAAGGCATTTTATGTGTATCTTGTCAACGGAATTCTTGTGCAGGTCATCGCCAACCGGTTCCATTGCGTTCTTCCTGAGCTCCGCGAGGGAGCCTATAACCTTCATCTCGCCGCATTTGTCGCATTTCCAGACGGGCGTTGGTATGCCCCAGTACCTCTGCCTGGTTATCGCCCAGTCAGGGGCATCGGCAAGGATGTTAGTCATCCTCTCCTGCGCGAATTCCGGGAGCCATCTGATGACGTTGTTCTCGTTCATCATCTTGTCCTTTATCATGTCAACTTTGAGATACCACTGCCTGCTCATCCTGAATATGAGAGGTGTTTTGCATCTCCAGCAGAGCGGGTAGGAGTGGACTATCTTCTCCGCCTTAAGCAGAAGGCTGTGCTTCTTCAGATAATCTATTATCTCCGGGTTCGCATCTTTAACATACATCCCGCCGAACTCCCCTGCTTCTTTTGTGAGCTTCCCCTCCTCGTCGACGGGAGACAATTCGGGTATTCCGTAATGCTTCCCTATCTTGTTGTCCACGTCTCCGTGCCCCGGCGCTATGTGGACGAGGCCTGAACCCATATCCATCGTGACTATGTGGCCGAACTCGTCCTCAGCCACGGTCTCGCTCTTTATGGAAGCCTTTGAAGAGACCCTCTGCTTCATTATCGGGATGGAGATTATCACCTTGCGGGCCTTCTGTATCTTGTCGAGAGATTTTTGTATGGGCAGCTGGAGCACCGGGTCGTATGCCATCCCGTCCAGTTTTTTTCCGGGGAATTTTTCCTTAACCGTATAACCCATCTCCATCTGCTGGAGCAACTCAAGCCTCTTCTCCGCGAGTATGAGTACCTCCCCGCCAACGTCTGCCATCACGTACAATTCATCGGGGTGGACCGCTATCGCCGTGTTTCCCGGAAGGGTCCATGGAGTTGTGGTCCAGACGAGCAGGTATTCGTTCTTCTTCCCATGGACAGGGAATTTTACAAAAATTGACGTATCCTCCATGTCCTGGTAGCTGTCCGTCACTTCATATCCCGTCAGAACGGTTTCGCAGTGCGGGCACCAGTATCCTGGCCTGTTGCCCTCTGAAAAGAATCCTTTGTCATAAAGTTTCTTCACCGTCCACCAGCCGGACTCGAGATAATAATTCTTGTACGTCATGTATGGGTCGAGCCAGCCTCTCCAGGCGCCGAGCTTCTTGTAAGTCTCCAGCCAGATATCCTTGTTTCCCTCGGCCATCTTCTTGCACTCGGCGATGAACCTGTCCAGGCCTATCACCTTCTCGATGTCCTTCTTGGATTTTACGTGGAGCTCTTTCTCGACTGCGTTCTCTATCGGCAGGCCGCCGCAGTCGAAGCCCGGCTGCCACCATGCCTGGAATCCCTGCATGGTCTTGAACTTGGACCAGATGTCCTTTGCAGTGGTGGTCTTGACATGGCCCACGTGCGGCACGCCGTTCACGTACGGCGGGCCGTCCAGAAGGTAATATTTCTTCTTCTTTCCGCTGCGCATTCCTTCGGAAAAATTGACTATCCTGTCGGGTATTCTGTTCTTTATCCAGAACTCCAGCATCTCTGCCTGCATCTTGAAAGGCTCAAAAGGGATCATGTTTTTCACATACAATCCAATTCAACAGCGAACCAAAGCTGAATCTGATATTAGATAATTTGTACATGACGGAATTTAAAAGCAGGATAAAAATGAAATAACGGGCGCAGGAATTTAAATCCCGGAACGAGGCAGCGGGAACCTTACCGAGCCGCGGGCAATGAAGTTACCTTTCGAGTTCTTGTACCCTATGGCCGCAGCCTCTATGTCACCGCCATGGCCAAGCCTGTCTCCGGGACTTCCCCAGTGCCACTGGCCGTGCTGCTTCACGCCGGCGATGGAGCCGTCTCCCGTGCTTTTCCCTGACGGGAGGATGACTCCATATCCATCCCCTTTATCAAGGCTGAAGTTCATCCACTTGCTGCTGTCAGGCTCCCACCCGCCGAACCTCATGCCGTCGAGAGAATCGGGACGGCTGAGAACGTTCCTCAACCCTTCAAGGCTTGTTGGAAGCATGCTCGCGAGCGCGACCTGCTGTTCCCTGGGAATGACCTTTGGGGCTTCAGGGTCAACTGCAGCCCTTGCCGCAGCACCTGAACTAACATAACCAGATGCAGGCCTGGCTGCCTTCGTTGGGGCGCTGTCATGATTTAAATAATAATTAATTCCAAATGCCGCAATGCCGAGTCCTGCGGCCGTGTATGCCACTGCCTTGCGGTTTCTTGCGACGAAGGAAGCGGCACCATCCCTAGCATCGCTAAGATTATCACTGAACTTCTTCAATGCAATGGCTGCTCTTCCGGGTCCTTTCTTCTCAGCGGCCGGCAATGGCTCAGCCACTACAACATCTTCCGGGACATCATCAATCGTTTCCACTTCAGCTACTGTCATATCCCTGATGTATT
>Ga0315274_10007583_pt1 | contig 15700 bp, 11 predicted proteins | sample YL17G02_20_MG_FD_203700 | JGI IMG/M metagenome (GOLD analysis project Ga0315274, IMG submission 203700) | Sediment microbial communities from Yellowstone Lake, YNP, Wyoming, USA - YL17G02_20 | ecosystem: Environmental > Aquatic > Freshwater > Lake > Sediment | place: USA: Wyoming | collected... | reverse complement strand
ATTCTCGTAAGTGCAGCATCCCTCTCGGAACTCAAAAAAGTTGTGCGCGACTGCCTGAAGAGCCGAAAACGTTGGCGAGCTGCCGTTGAACAAATGCAAGGTGATGAGAGGTCCCAACTTTGCGCCACGTCGTTAAATTACCTACGCCCACGAGTTCATGCGCACAATCGTCGATGTACTTATCGCCCCAGCTGAATTCGCGACCACAGTATTCAGTTTTCTGAACGAGTTCTCGGCAGATATCGCGAAATTGCCCGTACCCGTGGTCTCTCAGATTTCTTGCCTTAAGTATAAGCCAAGACGCACTTACCGTATATCGCACACTGGCGGACGGTCGCATTACGCGTGGATCAACTTCGGAAGGTTCTGGATGAGAAATAGCGTAGTCTCCGAATGTGGGCATTCTTGACAATGCTGAACGGCTCATTAGGACATTGTGCCATAAGCTCCATTCCAATCTAGGCACTAAAGAACAATCAGATGGTGGCAGGCCAATTAGATTTTCCGGGAAGGACGTAGCCGCCATCGTGAATGTCCGCCAGCTGGGTAGATCCGGAATGCGGTTTATGAGTCCAACGACATCCCGAGGATTAATCTGTTGCGCCTCCGGAGTCAACGCCTTCAGATCCAACAACAAATCGGCCTCTTGTGCCGAGGCCTGGAGGACGTCCAGCACACGTCGGAGTTCTGAGTTCATGTCTGCGAAATCTACAAAGTCTTCTCGCTGAATGCGGATGCAGACACCAAGGCAATCCTGCTGGATCACCTCAGCACATGCGGCCAAGAAATCCTCTCCTCTCAATAGCCCCACAACTGGAATTAGGCAAAGGCGACGAGCTCGTGCAGAGCGAAATAAAAAGCGAACTGGGTGTTCGCCATCTTTCATTCGCTCTTGCTCTTCGATCCATTGAAGATCTAAGAACAGAGTCCTTTCTGACCCCCAGGCGCGCTCGATCTTCTGAGTGACTTTCTGTAGGTGTTCGTCTATCGTCCGGGCCGGCTTTCGCTCTCTGAAGTCCCAGCGAATTGGCGGTAACTCTAACAACGGAGTGAAGTTCCCGCGAGACTCAGCGTTGGTACTCTGAATGGCACCATATTCGCCATCACGCCCTTTCAGGACTGGAACATAATGCTTATGATCAAACATGAGCGTAGTCCTAGTCTTGGTCAATCTTCCAAATAATTTTCCTCTTTAAATCATTGCAACGAACTTTGTCTAAACGTCCATCATGCTGAAGTCGGCCGACAACAATTCCTGGGGCCACGCCTATTTCATACGCAAATCTGCTCACTGCTGCGCAAGATAACGATCCTCTCCGACAAAACACTCGATATTGAAGATTGGGAATCAACCATTCACGGGCAAAAGCGTCCGCCTCGTCTTCTTTGATGCTTCGTTCATCCTGATCATCTTCAAGAAAAACGTCGCGTTTTCCGTGCAATAGGATGTGCGCTGCCTCATGGAAGAACGTGAACCACAAATGATCATCTGTCCTATAACGTAGGCTCAGTTGAATTAAGGCACGGGTCGTACTTAGCCATCTAGTGGCACCCCAGACTCTCGTTCCCGGCAACTCCGGCACGAATACAACAGCAACACCTGCTGTTGCACAAATGTTCTTCACAATTGAAGCGAAGTCACGCGGTAAATCGTACGTTAGAGATCGCACTTCAACCAGTGCCAATCTGAAGGCGCGTTCGTCATAGTCGCCGCCCTTCTGAAATGACGCTTCGATCTCACCCTTGCGCAACCACGCTGCGAGGGAACCTGGCGCACTTTGAAAAGAAGGCGATTTTCGGAACACGGGAGACGAACTACTCCACATTCCCTCCCAACTAGTCGGTGATGCTACGCCGAAAAACCTAAGAATTTCTTCGAACCGCAGTGACTTTTCGCGATGCGCAGCAATCCAGCCCAGCTTTGTCATTGCACGATAGGGAATTTGATCCATCCAATTCGCCTGACTTTCTAAAATTGAAGCCTCTTTCGCACGTGCCTGTGCCTCGCGATAATTCTGTTCTCTCGCTATCCAGAATCCCGCGGGAATTCCAAGAACGCGCTCGAACTGAATAGCGGTCTCTGCTGTTATCGCAGCTTTACCTTTGATTATTTCATTGATTGTTTTCCTGGGCCGGCCGCTACGGTCTGAGAGTTCAGCCTGCGACATTCCACATGACTCAAGAAGTTCCTCTAAAGTCTCCCCAGGGGAAGAGACCGTGTCCGGAATGTATTGATTCTTGTACTTTTCAGTCATGTGTGTCCTCCACACCCACTAGGATGATAGCGACCACTCGCGGCCAATCAAGGCCACCGTCTGGTCTTAGAGGAGGTGTTTCCTGGGCTGGTCGAAATAGCAGCCGATATGGACCGTCCAAATCTAATGAGAGTTCACCGGCATGATCTCCTTTTAGTTCGTGACATCTGCCCGGAAGACGTCGCATTACCTCTAAACACGATGCAGCTTTAAGATCGTCCAAGCGACGACGGATCAGCTTTGCGCGCGGAACATTATACCGCCTAACGAGGCGCTTAAACTCGTTCCAATCATCCGGATCGTTACCTCTTGGGAAATTTATTTCCATACTCATCTCTTGTTTATTATGTTAACCTTTAGGGTTAATATTGTCAAGCATTTTTTTATTCTATAGTTAAAGATAGAATTTTACTCATAAGCTACACTGGGAGAAGACCCACTGCCGGTGCGAGCAAAAGACCCAAGATCAGGAGTGATTAGCCTCCTAGAGTAGGTGGCCCATGCGACCAGCGACGCTGAAAATTAATTATCTCCTCTCCTTGGCAGGGCCGTCCTGGTCGTATCGATCGCAACAGGCGTTGATATAGGGCTCCGGCCTGCTGTGAAGCCTAGATGAGGGCCTCTACTGAGTTACGGAGATAAAAGAGGCGAATGGCGGATAGAGGCCGGATCTAATTTGGCGGCCCGAATACGACGAGTGCAGAACTGAAGCTCCACGGATTCACGTCCGTGGGATCTACCCTTTGCAGGCGTTGGAGCGCCTGTCCCCGAAGCGGGGAATTCGCTATTCCTCCACGGACTAACGTCCGTGGAACCCCGCGAAGGGGATTGAATTCGACGATTCAAACGATTAAGAAAACAGCCTGTGGGTTCCGCAATTGGGACCACTTCAAAATCGCCACATATCTTCATTATGGAGGCCTAAACTTTTCTCGAGTCACCCACGAGAATGTCTGAAGAGATAAAAAGATAAGGCTGAACTTCCAGAATTAGAAAAAGTGATTTGTTATCAACATTCATTCAATAATTATTCAAATGGATTCATTTATTTGATATGATTTCGGCGAATATGGATGGAATTCCTTCCAATCGCGAAATTAGGTGAAACCATGACCGGCAAGGAACGGGTCCTGGCGGCCCTCAATCACAAAGAGCCCGACGCCGTCCCGGTCGATTTCGGCGCAACGGCCGTGACCGGGATGCACGTCAACTGCGTTATCGCCCTCCGCGAGCGCTACGGCCTGGAGAAGCGCCCGGTCAAGGTCCACGAGCCCTACCAGATGCTCGGCCTGGTCGAGGACGACCTCCAGCAGGCGCTCGGGCTCGACGTCGAGGGCATTTTCGCGGCTGAGACCATGTTCGGGTTCCGGAACGAGAAATGGACGCCCTGGCGCCAGGACGACGGCCGCGAGGTCCTCGTCTCGGAGCACTTCCGGACGACCCGGAACACGAACGGCGACACGCTGATTTATCCCAAGGGGGATTTAAGCGCGCCGCCCTCGGGACGCATGCCCAAGGACGGGTTCTTTTTTGATACGATCGTCCGCCAGGACCCGATCGACGAGGGCCGGCTCGACCCGGCCGACAACATCGAGGAATTCGGCCCTATCTCGGAGGCCGACCTCGCCTATTTCGACGCCGAGACCGAGCGGGCGGCCGCGACCGGACGGGGCGTCATCGCCACCTTCGGCGGGACGGCCCTGGGCGATATCGCCCTCGTCCCCGCCCCCTTCCTCAAGCACCCCAAAGGGATCCGGGATATCGAGGAGTGGTACGTCACGACCCTGACCCGCCGCTCCTACGTCCATAAAATCTTCGAGGCCCAGACCGAAATCGCGCTCGGGAACCTGGAAAAAATCCGCGCTCGGGTCGGCGACCGCGTCCAGGCCGCCTTCATCTGCGGGACGGATTTCGGAACCCAGATATCAACCTTCTGCTCGGTCGACGCCTTCCGCTCGCTCTACCTGCCCTATTATCGGAGGATCAACGATTGGATCCACGACCGCACGCCCTGGAAAACGTTCAAGCATTCCTGCGGCGCCGTCCTCTCCCTCATCCCTTCCTTCATCGAAGCCGGCTTCGACATCCTCAATCCCGTCCAGTGCTCGGCGACGGGCATGGACCCGCTCCGGCTCAAGAAGGAGTTCGGGGCCGACCTCGTCTTCTGGGGGGGCGGAGCCGACACCCAGAAAACGCTCGCCTTCGGGACGCCGGCCGAGGTCCGCGAGGAGGTGTTGCGCCGCTGCGAGATCTTCGGCAAGGGCGGGGGATTCGTCTTCAACGCCGTCCACAACGTCCAGGCGAACACGCCGGCGGCCAACGTCGCGGCCATGATCGAGGCCGTCAAGGAATTCAACGGAAGGAGATGAGGACCCCATGACCAAGACTCGAACGACCGTCATCATCCTGACCGTGATCGCCGCGCTGGGCGGGCTGCTGTTCGGGTTCGACACGGCCGTGATCGCCGGCGCCACCCGCTTCCTCAAGGACCAGTTTGGGCTGAGTGCCCTCCAAGAGGGCTGGGCGGTCGCCATCGTCCTGGTCGGCTGCATGTTCGGAGCGGGCATGGCCGGGGCGATCAGCGACCGGATCGGGCGGCGGCGCTTCATGCTCATCTCGGCCGTTCTCTTCTTCGTTTCGGCCCTGGGCTGCGCCATCCCCCAAAATTTAGTTCAATTCCTCATTTTCCGTTTCATCGGCGGCCTGGCTATCGGCTCGGCCTCGATCGTCTCGCCCCTCTATATCTCGGAGATCGCGCCGCCCGGGATCCGGGGCGCACTGGTCTCGGTCAACCAGCTGGCGATCGTGACAGGGATCCTGATGGCCTACTTCGCGAACTGGGTCCTGGTCGGGGCCGGTCCGTCCAACTGGCGCTGGATGTTCGCGACCGGCGCCGCGCCGGCCATCCTCTTTTTCGTCCTCGTCCTCAAGGTCCCGGAGAGCCCGCGCTGGCTCGTCAAGCAGGGCCGGGAGGACGAGGCCTTGGCCGTCTTGACCCGGATCAACCCGGCCGAGGTCGCGGCCGGCGAAGTCCGGGCCATCCGGGAAACCCTGGCCTTGGAGGGAGGATCGATCGCCGAGCTCTTCAAGCCAGGCTTCCGGAGGGCCCTGTTCATCGGCGTCGTCCTGGCCGTCTTCCAGCAGATCACGGGGATCAATGCCGTCATTTATTACTCGCCGCGCTTCTTCGAGACAGCCGGCCTGGCCCGCTCCTCGGCCATCTTCCAGTCGGCCATCGTCGGCGTCGTCAACCTCCTGTTCACGATCGTGGCCATTCTGCTCGTCGACCGGATCGGCCGCAAACCGATGCTGCTGGCGGCGGCGGGCGGGATGGGCGTCTCCTTCCTGTTGCTGGGGGCGGCCTTCAAGTTCCAACTCTTCTCGGGCGGCCTGGTCCTTCTCTTCACCCTCCTCTACATCGCCTTTTTCGCCATGGCCATGGGTCCGATCGTCTGGGTCGTCATCGCCGAGATCTTCCCGACCCGGGTCCGGGGGCGGGCCATGGGCATCGCCACAGTCGCCCTCTGGTTCGCCGACTTCGTCGTCTCTCTGACCTTCCCGGTCATCGCCGACAAGCTCCACGAGTCGTTCGCATTCTGGCTCTACGCGGCCATGTGCGCGATCGACATCGTGTTCATTGCGGTTTTCCTTCCCGAGACCAAGGGGAAGTCCCTGGAGGAAATCGAGCGGAGGTGGCTGAAGCGGAAGGCATAGGAACTCTTTTTCGGCTAAATCTCGACGAGCTGGGCGGGCTCACGCCCGTCAGGATGTCTTCAGCCGCCGGCCGCGCCGGAATTTAATATTTGGACACCGCCATCTCGACATTGAATTCGCCGATCACGGAGGCGGCAATCTCATCCAGCGCGTTTTTTCTGGTCAGCGCAAAGGTTCCGCAGACCCGGCCGTTTTTCATCGATAGGATTCGGGCGCTGCCCTCCCCGGCGCCGAACGAGACGTTGGTGCCCTGGGGGCCGGACAGGACGCGTATTTCGGCATAGGACCAGAAGGGCTTCCCATAGCCCGCGGCCGGGCTGTAGTCGCCCTCGACGACAGGCTTGTCGGCGTTAAGGAAGGTGACGACCAGAATGAATTCCGATTTCTTTTTCAGGGGCAGAACATAGCTGTTGGCCATCTGCTCGGCGCTGAAATCGCCGTTGGACAAAAGGACCTCCAGTTTTTTCCCGCCCCGGCTGAGCCAGGCTTTGGCCGAACGGATGGAGCTGAAAACCAACGGGGAAACTTCCTTGAAAGACGGCATGTCGCAGACGACGTCCTTGAGGACGTTGACCTTGGGACACTCCGGAGCCGCGGCCCCGGCCTGGAACAACATCGAAATTAAAACGATCGGCAGAATCATTTTCACAAAACCTCCTTAGCCTTTAAAATTCCGTTCCGCGCGGCCTGGCGAATCACCGGTCCCGGCTTATCCTTGAGCGTCCGGGAACAATCAATCACTCTTTGAAAATGACGACCGTCTGGTTCAGGGCCGGGGCGGTCGTCGGCCAGACAACCTCGCGGCCGTCGGCCGTGATTTTAATATAATACTCGATATCGGTCGCGGGCGCCGCGAGCGTCGCGGTATAGACGCCCCGGTCGACCCCTCGACTCCCCGGCATGAATGCCGGGGTTTGTTCGGGGTTAACCCTGAGCCTCGCTTCTCGTCCCCGCCTTTCGGGCGGGGTAGCGTCGGCGAACGGGTCGATATAGCCCAAGAGTTCGGCCTTGTAGGGCCCTTTCCCCATCTCCCGCCAGTAGAGATGGGCTTTCTGCGGTTTCGCCTTGGAGAGAATCCCCACCTTGATCCTCAAGTCCTCGCCCGCTTCCAAGGATGTCCGCCGGGACAGGACGGCGATCCGGGGCGGCCCATCGTATTCGGACGACAGCCGGGCCTGGGCGGGCAGCGGCTCACCCAGGATTTTCTCGAGCTCCAAGCCCGGCTTCTCGAAGGCGCCCGGCAGAATATGCTGCTCCCAGTTCATGATCGTCCCCAGCTCGCCCATAGTGCCGGCGGTGGCCAGCAAACAGCCGAAGATTTTTTTGAGCGACCCGGCCATTTCGACCCGGACGGGCAGGGCGGCCGCGGCGGCGAGCCTCGCTTTGGCCGTCGGGTCCTTCTCCGCCTTGACCTTGTCCATGGCCTTGTTGAAGTCGGACCAAAGGCAGCTGAAGCGGGCGACCTCGCGCATGTATTCGAAATTCTTGAGCCAGTAGTCGAAGCGCTCCGCGGTCGCGGTGCCGGTCAGGCGGGTTTTAATCTCGGCGAAATCGTCCACGAACTCATAGTCCTTGCGGACCTCTTCCCAAGGCCGGGGATTGGGCACGATCCCGCCCGGGCCGTCGGTCCAGGTCACCGGCAGGGGGAGCTTGCCGTCGATCCGGTTGAACAGTCCGGCCGCCTCGTCGCCGATGCTCACGCCGAACTCGCTCAAGGCCCAATCGCGGTAGAAGTCGAGGGTGGGGAGATCCCGGGGCGTCTCCGGCCAATCGGGCTCGTAGCCGGCCACGGCCAAGCCGCCGCAGTTGATCCACTGGACATAGTTCGGCGCTTCGATGACGATGCCGGCGATGCAGGGGTAGTGAATCCGGTCGATGAAATTGACCGAGATCCGTCCGTCCTTGGCCGCGACGTCGCGGAAAACGAGGTCGAGGGCCGCGAATTTGCCGGCCCGGGCGAAGATGTCGAACTTCTCGACGACCTTCTTGCCCTGGAGAAAGACGTCGAAGACGCGGCCGTCCTTCCGGTCGATCTGGCCTTCGACGAATTTCAGGGTCACCGTATAGCTCCCGGCGGGGACCGGGAGACGATACCCGAAGACGCGGTCCCGGACATCCTGATAGACGCCCGGTTCTTTCGTCCCGGCGATCGCCCGGTCCTTGAAGGCCAGGAACTGTCCCGAGGCGGGTCCGGCCGCCTCGTCCGGTCCCTTGGGAAGCGTATTCCAGCTCTGGTCCCAAGCCGCTCTCGCCAGGGCCTGGACGTTGGGCGATAGAATCCGCGTCCGCCAATGGATGCCCAGGAGGCCGTCGCAGCCGTAGCGGAGGGCATCGACCGCGTCGCGCCGCATCCGGCCGGCCCAGAGCTGGGGCGAGGTCAGGGACGGGTCGTCCTCGAGCCAGGGGATGGCCCACAGAGACCGGCCCCTGATCCGGGCGAAGGTCGGGTCGACCGGGGCCTTGCCGACCTCCCGGTTGATGCAGCTCATGGCGATGTCCTTGGGCAGGACCTGGTCGAATAACGTCCGGTTCGAGGGCGGGCCGAGGACCCAGCCGCAGGTCGCGAGCCGGAAGGGGGGCCGGACCTCCTTCCAGGCTCTGATGGCCTGTTCGAGGTCCGAGGTCACGGCCTTGACTTCCTCGGCCTTGGCGTCGCTCCAGGTCCAACCCTCCCAGGTCCAGAACCAGTAGTAATCGACCGGATAGGCGGCCGCGATCCGTTCAAACATCGCCTTATAGACGTCCCGAACGACGGCCGGATCCTTGGGGTTTTTCCCTTTCGCGGCCAGGCGATTGCGGACGAGCTCGGGCACTTTCAAGGGGGTCTCGGTCCCGACGCAGGTCTTGATCCCCAGGCCGCGGGCGAACCGAAAGGCGTCTTTGAAGACGGCCGCCGCCCGGTTAAAGACCTCGTTCGACTCCGGGCCCGGCTTGGGCTCGGGGACGAAACCCTCCATGACGTCGTTCCCGTAATCGTCGCGCTCGAAGAGGCTGGACGCCCCGAAACTGTATTCGCCCGTCTTCTTCGGCTCATAGCCCCAGTTGCCGCGGAGCGTGTTCTGATAGCTCGCGGGGTAGCTCGCGTTGACCTTGCCCTCGGCGTCGAACTCGCCCCGGTTTCCGATCCAGACCGTCGGCTCGGCGTTGGGGCCCTTTTCGGGGTAGGTGTGAAGGCCGAAGAAGTTCATGCCGAGCTTGGGGAGCTGGCCGAGGACGGCCTTGACGTTGTCGAGGCTCCACCAATCGGGCCCCTCGGGAAAATCGTGGAAAGGCTGGATCCCGCGGATCGCGAACAGGGGGCGGCCCGTCTTGTCGAGATCGGGGATCGCGAACGTCACCTGGAATTCGGGGACGACGTCGCCGTCGAGCTCGAATCGGACGCCGAGTTGTTCGGCGAAAGCGTAGGCCCCGTAGAGGATCCCCGGCCCATCGCCGCCGGCGACGAGGAGATGGCGCAGGCCGGAGCGGGCGATCGTTTTCAGCCAATAATCCTCGGGAGCGAGTTTCGGGACGTTTTCGAACGAGACCTGCTCGAACGGGATTCCGGCCTCGAGATCGCGCAGGAGCAGGAGGCCCTTCCGCGAAACGACGATGGACGAATTCGCGAGATTGGAGAGGGAAGCGGCTTTAACGACGGCCGGAATCCCCCCGGTCGCGAGGTAGAGGTAGCGCCGGACCTCGGCCGCGGCGATCTGCTCCAGGCGTGAGGCGTCGGGAGCGATCACGATGTCCGGGACGACGATTTTTTTCTCTCCGGCGCAGCATCCGGCCAGGAGCGAGGCGCCCAAGGTCAGGACGAGAACGGCCGCATGTTTTTTTCTCATGCCCTCCTCCAGGCATTTATTCTAATACGGTATCCTTAAAGATATCAACACTGAAAACCCGGACCTCGCGATTTGACTTAACCTCGATTTTCATTATTAAATACCCCCCGAGGCGAAAGACATTCTCAGGCCTTGGGACATAGAGTTTGCGGAAGCCTCTAGAAAAGGAAAGAAAGCCGATGAATATTCTCCGGATGGCGTTGATCCTAAATTTCTGTTGTCTTCCGCCGGTCGGCCCGTGTTCCGGCCCCTCCGCGCAAGCCGCCTCCCAATCCCGGCTGGATCAGCCCTCCGAAAATCTCGTCTTGACGGACGTGCTCGAGAAAACGGCCGACTATTGCTCTAAACTGGATAGATCGGCTTTTGATTTCATTTGTTTGGAAGAGATAGAAGAAAAAATCAATTTCTACCGGGACATCCAGAATTATCTGGATCGGCACAGCGTTAGCCCAGGGTCCCAGGACTGGGGCCAGATCGCGCTGCCCAAGGAGAAAGTCACCCGGACATTCGTCTACGATTATCAAGTCATCCGCAAGGCCGGCCTGGTCACGGAAAAAAGGGCCCTGCTGGAGGAAAACGGCAAAAAACGCCGCGAAGACGACGCCCGCTTGAAAACGGCCGTCTTTCAGTTCAGGAACGTCCTGTTCGCGCCGATCGGAGTCCTGAGCAAGCCTCTCCAGCTCTATTATGACTACAAGATCGTCAACGAAGCCGCCTTGAACGGAGAGGCCGTGCTGATCGTGGAAGCCAAGCCCAAGCCCGGCTTCAAGTCGGAATTTCTCTACGGAAAAGTCTGGCTGAGGAAGGCGGACGGCGGGATCCTGAAAATCGAATGGGATCAGGCCGGAATCGGGAATTATGCGATTTTTGAGCGGCGGGCCGAATCCTACGGCGCTCAGCCCCGGATCGCGCTGACGTCCGAGTTCGCGACCGAGAAAAGCGGGATCAGGTTCCCCAGCCGATTCGCCATCGAAGAGGCCTACATCCTCAAAAACGGGAAAAAGTTCGTCAGGTCCGTGACGACGGTCGCTTACAGCCAATTCAAATTCTTCACGGTCGAAGTCTCCGTCGACTGACGCCGATGAAAAAGCCCTACGTCAGGATGATCGTGACCGTCTCGAAGTTCCGGGTTTGGCTCGTCGACGGACGGTTCATCCGGACCCGTATCGACGAGGAGTTCACGAATTTCGGCCAGCACTTCCGGTTCCGCTTCATCCCCCGGAACGAGTTCTGGATCGACCACCTCCACGCGCCGGGCGAGGAGCACTTCTACATCGACCACCTTCTCGTCGAGAACCGGTTGATGGCCGAAGGTATGGACTACGACCGGGCCTTGGCCCGGGCCGACCGGGCCGAGCTCAAGGAGCGCCGCAAGATCGACTACATCCAAAAAGGAATCGACCCCGGACGCCCCAAGACCGCCTATGTCCGGAGGATCCATAAGCGCCTGCTCAAGACCTACAGCAACGGCCTCAAGGTTTGGATCGCGGACGGAGAGCTGGTCCGCGACCTTTTCTTCATCGACTACACCGAGGGAGGGCACGACAAGGTCTACCGGTTCATCCCCAAAGCCGAAGTCTGGCTCGACGACGACCTCACGGCCGGGGAGCGGCGCTACGTTCTCCTCCACGAGGTCCACGAACGGCGCTTAATGGCCGGAGGCATGGACTACACCCACGCCCACCGATCGTCGAGCCATATCGAATACACCTTCCGGCACCACCCGACGCGCCTCAAGCTCGCCCTGGCCGAAGAGATGGCCCTTAATAAGTCAGTCTAGGCTCTGTCTCAATTTAGGGCTTATCGAGCCTTTCGATTTCAGCTCTGATCTCATCGATAATTTCTTTGTTATAAATTGTCTTATTTTTCCCTTCCGCAATCGATATGATATAGAAGACTGATCCTCCATATTTTTGTTTAAACTTCTCATGCGTCTTCTTTTGAAATTCTCTCTCATTAATAATCTGAGTGATATATTCATATCCAGCCGGCTTAATTTGAAGTCCTATAAATTGATCTTTAACCTTGATGAAGAAATCAACATTATAGCCTCGATCCCATTCATCTGGCGCGGGTTCTACTCTAACGCCTAACTCCTGTTGGAGCTGGCCGTAAATTGTTTGGATTTCCGTCTGATAGCCATCGTAGGTCCTGTTGATTACCAGTTCAATAATAAACGTTATACAATCTGCCTCTGATATATTTTCTATTTCAGATCGGCAAATTTCCGATATTTTGATATAAAGCTTTTTCCCCAATTCGGCCAAATAATCCTTCGAGAACGCCTCTTTATAATAATATGACTCCCATTCTTTCAGGGTTTTTGGAGAGCATTTTCTTATCAGCTCGGAAACGGGTCCTACTTTACTTTTTTTTGTTAATCCCCAACGCATGTTGGCTTGGTTTAATATCCACTCTTTAGGCACTAAGCTCTCTTCTTTCGTTTTCGAACTTGATTTTATACTTAAAGTCATAGGATGTTTCCACTTCTGCAAGACCCGCCTTGATCAAGTGCGCGTTTAAAAAGAGTCTATTTTTTAAATAGACATAACAGAGAAGATTGTTTTCTTTATCATATTTTATTGAGTCAAACCTTAAAAAGATTTTTTGGCCTTTGGTTTTTGCGCGCAAATAATCAATCGCTTTTTCGATTCGATCATTAATAGCCTTAATTCCTAACAATTTTATCTTCAGACCGTTATCCAATATCATAATTTCTGGAGAAATGATCTTTTCCACGGCGAACAGATCTTCTCTCTCTTTCGGATTATCGTCTATACGGGATCCAAAAGACAATTTTTTGGGATCGACTTTCTTATCAAATTTGATCGGATCCCTAAAGGTATAAGGCAAAGATCGTATTCTTTCGTCGAATTCAATAGGCATATCTTCTTGATGGATTATTTCGTAGTTTGCCAGCTCAAAGATCTTAGATTGGTTTATTCTAAGCTTATCCTTAATGATCGGTAAAAAAGCTGGATTTATCTCATATCCAATGGAGTTCCTGCCTAAGTTTCGGGCCGCCAAAGAAGTCGTGCCGCTCCCTAAAAAAGGATCTAAAACGGTGTCTCCCTTAAAGCTAAACATCCTGATCAAGCGTCGGGGCAGTTCTTCTGGAAACATGGCCAGATGTTTGTCTTGTTTTTCGCCGGGGAAATTCCAATGCCCATTGAAATAGAGGTTCCATTCCTCCGTTGTCAGCCGCGACTGCTCTTTATCGGCGGCCGAAACTGAAGGAGCTCCACCATATTTCTTGAATATTAGGATAAATTCATAGTCAATCTTTAGGATTCCGTTTCTCGGATAAGGGAAAGATCCCATAATCGTGGCGCCGCCCGTCGTGTTGCATGTTGTAACTTTTTGCCAAATAACCGCCCCCATATAATCAAATCCGATGGTTTCACAAAACTTTATAATCTCGGTCCGTATGGGAATTATTTTGTAGCGGCCATAATACACGGACCGTGCAAATTGATCTCCGATGTTGACGCACAGTCGGCAGCCGTGATGAAGAACACGATTGCACTCCATCCAAACTAAGTTAAGGTTGTTGATATATGCCTCATAGGTATCATTGAATCCTATCTGCTTTTCTTCTCCATAATCTTTCAGTTGCCAGTAAGGAGGCGAGGTCACTATTAAATGAATAGACCTATCCTCGACCTCTTTCATGCATCTGGAGTCTCCAATTATGATTTTATGCAGGGTTTCCATTTGCTTACATAATATCTAAGCAACATTTTAGACGTCAGGCCAAAATATAAATTCTCAAAGAAACACATACCCTTATCTTTATCATTATAAGCATATCATTTCTTAAAACAAAGCAATATTCGCCTTCCTCCGGCCGCGTTCCTTGCCCCTGACGCGCCGGATATCATAAGATACTGATCAGATGACGACCCGCGAGCGGTTCCGGCACGTCCTCCACTGGGAGAGGCCGGACCGCGTCCCCAACATGGAGTTCGGCTACTGGAAGAAAACGATCGAGGTCTGGCACGGGCAGGGATTGCCCCTTGACTGCGCGACCAACGCCGAAGTCGAGCGCCATCTCGGCCTGGAGGGGATATCGATCATCCCCACCCTTCCGGTCCAAAACGGACCCTGTCCGCCTTTCGAGGAAAAGGTCATCGAGGTCCGGGGCGGCCGCTGCATTATCAGGAACGAGGACGGCGTCCTGTGCGAGATGACCGAGAGCGATACCTCCATCCCCCGCTACCTGCGCTATACGATCGAATCCCGGGCCGACTGGGAGCGGCTCAGGCGGGAGCGGCTGGACCCGGAGGCGCCGGGCCGGATCGGAAACGTCGCCGCGGCTGCCGCCGAGGCCCGCGCCGCGGGTCTTCCCGTACGTTTCAACGCCGGGTCGCTTTACGGCTGGCTCCGCAACTGGATGGGGATCGAGGCCTTCTCCATCGCCCTTCTCACCGAGCGGGCCTGGGTCGAAGAAATGATGGAGCACCTGACGATCCTGACCCTCGCCCTTGTCGAGAAAGCCCTGCCCGGCCTCGATGCCGACGTCGCCTGGTGGTGGGAGGACATGGCCTACAACCACGGCCCCCTCCTTTCGCCCCGCCTGTTCCGGGAGCTCATGGTCCCCCGCTATGCAAGGATCACGGCCGCCCTCCGCCGGGCCGGGATCGACGCGAACATCCTCGACTGCGACGGCCGGATCGACGAGCTCGTCCCCGGCTGGCTCGAGGCCGGAATCAACGTCATGTTCCCAGTCGAATCGATCCACTCCGACCCCTTCCGCCTCAACGAGGCCCATCAAGGACGCCTGCTGATGATCGGCGGGGTCAACAAGATGGCCTTGATCGAAGGCCGCCGGGCGATCGACCGTGAGATCGACCGGCTCCGGCCGCTCGTAGAGCGCGGCGGCTACATTCCCTGCGTCGACCATCGGGTACCGCCCGACGTCGACTACGCGAACTACCTTTATTATTTGGAGAAAAAAGACCGGATTCTTTAAGGAGGTCGGCCCATGAAAATCCTTATCCCGACAAAGCGGCTTCTCATCGTTGTCGCTCTCGCGGCGGGCGCATTTGTTCCGGCCGCGAGCCGGCAGGATCGAATCACCCGTGTCGCGCCCCTCCGTTTCTCGGTTTCGTTCCCGGCCGAGCGGAGCGCCCTTCCCCTCGACGGCCGTGTCCTGCTCATGATCTCGAACGACGGCTCGGCCGAGCCGCGCTTCCAGGTCAGCGACAGCGCAAACACCCAGCTCCTGTTCGGCCTGGACGTCGACGGGCTGCGGCCCGGCCAGCCGGCGACCATCGACGCGTCCGTATTCGGCTATCCGCTTCCCAGCATCGCCGAAATTCCGGCGGGCGAGTACTGGGTTCAGGCTCTTTTCAACAAGTACGAGACCTTTCGGCTGGCCAACGGGCACACCGTCAAGCTCCCCATGGACCAGGGCGAAGGCCAGCGCTGGAACGCCAAGCCGGGCAACCTCTACAGCGCGCCGACGAAAATCCGGGTCGATCCCTCCAAGGACGAGATGATCGCCGTCAGCCTCGACCTCGAGATCCCTCCCATCCCGCCGCCCCGGGACACAAAATACATCCGCCACGAGAGAATCCAAAGCAAGCTGCTGACCGAATTCTGGGGACGGCCGATGTATCTCGGGGCCTGCCTGCTCCTGCCCGAGGGGTTTGACGAGCACCCGGGGGCGCGCTACCCGCTTATCGTCAATCACGGCCATTTCCCCTACACCATCGAGGGATTCCGGGAAACGCCGCCCGACCCGGACCTCAAGCCCGACTACAGCGAGCGTTTCCGCCTTCCGGGTTACAACAAAATCCAGCAGGAATACGCCTATAAATTCTACCGGGAATGGACCGGCCGGGATTTTCCCCGCGTCATCATCATGGAGATCCAGCACGCTAACCCCTATTATGACGACTCCTA
>Ga0315274_10007581_pt1 | contig 15701 bp, 12 predicted proteins | sample YL17G02_20_MG_FD_203700 | JGI IMG/M metagenome (GOLD analysis project Ga0315274, IMG submission 203700) | Sediment microbial communities from Yellowstone Lake, YNP, Wyoming, USA - YL17G02_20 | ecosystem: Environmental > Aquatic > Freshwater > Lake > Sediment | place: USA: Wyoming | collected... | reverse complement strand
TCGCGAAGCGCACGAGAGGCGGGATCTCGAGATCGAGAGAGCCAATAACGAGATCCGCGTCCTGCGGCGCGAACTCGATGCCGCCCAGACGGCCGTTGCCTCCGTTTCCGAATTCAAAGACGAGATTGCGCGGCTGACGAAACAAGTGGATCACTTTGAATCCGAGCGCGAAGCCGCGGAACGGGAGCGGACGCTGCTCGTGACCGACTTGGCGCAGAAGACGGTCTTGGAGGAGGAGGTGAATGCGTTGCGTTTCCAGTTGCATACCACGCAGCAGCAGACGCATCAGGCGGAAGGCGAGGCGCGTTCTCTGATTGAGCGGGCGCAGGCGGTACTGGCGCAAGTCGAGACAAGCCGGAACAAGTTCGGGGATATGGAGGAAAAGTACCAAGAGCAGATCCAGGACCTGGAACGCCGCGTCGCGGAATCCGCGAGAACGGCCACCGAAGGAGAAAGCGGGGGGATGCTTGATGCCCTCCAACGCGAGTACGAAGCGCAGCGACGCGATCTGGAAGCACAGGTTGCGGCCGCGAGACAGGACGCGCGGGTGGCGCTGAAAGCGCGTGACGCCGCCGTCGAGAAGTTGGATCACCTGACGGCCACGCATGCGGCGCTTGAGCTCGAGTTCGAACAATTGCGCGAGCAACTCGAGACGCGCGGAGAGGATATGGAGGCATTGCGACGCGAGGCCGCGGCGCAAGTTGCGGCGGCAAACGCCCAGGCGGGGGACATCGAACGCGAGTATGCGCATTTGCTGTCGACGACCGATTTCTCGCATCAAGTGGCGCATGTCGTCGTGGCTGGGCTGCAAAGTCTTCGTGAGCAGATCGTGGAGGCCGGCGAAACCATTGACAAGCTCGCCGCGCGCCTAGTCGAGGTGGCTGACCGCACGCAAGAGGGACTGTCAGCCGCGCCGGGCAGCCCTGCGTCTCGTGCGGTTAATGGCCGTACCCAGAGAGATCTTCATGGTCTTGATCGATCCGATACGCCCGATGTTGGTCCCTCCGCACACGATAGGGGCAATGATGAATTCGTCTTGGCGGAATCGGAGCCGGCGGCCTTTGACCTGGATGCCGCGATCCGCGCGCGCAATGCCGTCAGCGTGGAAAAGTCTCCTTCCGAATCATGAACACGTTCGAAGACCGCCTCATTGCACTGTTTGACGTTATCCATCCCTTGGATCGCATTCCGCGCGCGGGTTACGTTGTGCGGGGCGTCGCGCATCCGGAATCAGTGGCCGCGCACAGTCATTTTGTTTCGCTGCTTGTGCTGATGTTCTTGGAGGAGTACCCGGACCGGTTCGACAGCGAAAAGGCGTTGACGATGGCCTTGATTCACGACCTGTCCGAGGCCAAGTTGATGGACATCCCGATGCCGTATGCCGACGCTTACCTGAAAAGGGCGAAAGACCACGCGGAACAAACGATCATCGAGGAGATGTTCGCGGGATTTGCGCCCAAGTTCGCCGCGTACCATCAGGAGCTTCTCGATGCGAAGACGCCCGAGGCGCGCCTCGTGCGCGGGCTCGACAAGGCCCAGATGATGGTCAAAGTGCTCTTTTATGAGCGCGAGCGGAGCGGATACCTCGAGGAGTTCTGGACCGGCGCCGCCAATTTCCGCGACTACGGGATTCCGGAAGTGTCGGCGCTGTTCGACGCAATCTGCGCCCGCGCGGAGCGTGCAAGGCCGAAACGTTTGCGGGAAGAGGAGGCAGGAGAGGCATGAAACTCGACGCCGATCTCACACTTTTTGATCTGCCGGACCTGCGCACGCAGGACTTCTCGGCGCACAACGCGCAGAGCGTTGAACTGTGGAAAACGTTTCAAGAGCGGACGCATGACCGGATTCCCGTGCGTTTCAACTGCAATCCGCGGATGTTGATGCTCGACCCCGCGTACAACACGCGCGGGCTTACGTACGAAGAGTATATGCACGACCCGGAAATCATGGGTCAGGCCATACTCGAGGCCCGGTATTGGCAACGCTTCCTGCTCCCCGGAGACCACGAGCGGGGCTTGCCGAATCAGTGGGGCATGTGTATCGACTTCGAGAACCATTACGACGCCGCGTGGTTCGGATGCCCGGTGCACTACCGGGAAGGGCAAGTTCCCGACACGACGCCCATTCTCAAGGACGACAACAAGCGCATGCTGTTCGATGAGAGAATCCCCGACCCGTTTCACGGGGAATGGGCCGAGCGTTGCCTTCATTTCCTGGAGGCGTTCCGAAAGAAGCAGGAGCAAGGTTGGACGTTCATGGGCGTCCCTGTTGTCGTCGAAAACGGCGCCCCCTTCATGGGTTGTGACGGGCTGTTCACGGTGGCGGTGTCGTTGCGCGGCGCCACGGCGCTCTGCCTCGATCTCCTCAGCGATCCTGAGTACGCCCGCGAGTTGCTCGAGTATGTTTACGAAGGGCTCACGTCGCGCATGAAGGCTTGGCGCAAGCGGTTTAACGTTCCTGTGCCCATCGACGGGTTCGGTTCGGCCGACGACGCCATCGAGATGCTTTCCTCTGAGCAGTACCGCGAGTTTGTGTTGCCTCTGCACAAGCGGTTTTTCGACGAATTCGGCACGGCGGCCAACCGCGGAATTCATTTGTGCGGTGACGACCAGCGGCACTTCAAAACGATTCATGAGGAACTTGGCGTGGTTAATTTCGACACCGGTTTTCCCGTCGACTTCGCCCGGTTCCGCAAAGACCTCGGTCCGGACGTGCTCATTTCGGGCGGGCCGCGAGTCCCGCTCTTTCTCGAGACCGGGCCCGAACCGTTGCTGGCGGAGGCCGAACGAATCCTCCGCTCAGGTGTTCTCTTCGGCGGCCGCTTCATTCTTCAGGAGGGAAACAACCTCCCGCCGTGCACGCGCCTCGACCTCTGTGAAGCCCTGTACGGAATCGGCAAGCGCCTGGGCCGCCGGTCACTCTGGGGCGCACAGACAATCTCGTGACGCATCGCCGGCCCCCCTGTAGTTTTGTCTTCGGCGCCACTGCCCTGCTAAAATGGCTCGTATTGGTTTGAGAACACGCGGAGGTTGGTTATGCCGCTCTTCGGATATGTTTGTGGGAAGTGCCACAAACGCAGTGAGATTTTGATCCGCAGTCATGAGGTCCCAGTGTGTCCACACTGCGGTTCGGCCCGGTTGGTGAAACAGGCGAGTGCATTTGCGCCCGTCGGGGCCTCCGTCAGCCGCCCGAGCGCTCTTCCGGGCGGTTGCGAATCCTGTTCGAGTATGAAGAACGGGACCTGCCCCCGATTTTGAGGCCGGATTGTCGCAGCTTCTGCAGGAATGACTCGTCTTTGAATGAAGATTCAGACTTCTCAATATCCTGACCCGTCCTTGTGCACGGGTCCCACGGCTTTTATCACCTCGAACGAATCGTCCATCCGACGGTGTATAGAACGGCTCGATGTCTTGGGCCGCACGTCCGTCGAACGCGCAGTGCGCGTGTTCAAGTTTGTGCGCGACGACATCGCTTACGATTTTCTGGCCAAGCTTACTCCACAAGAGTATGAGGCGTCGTACACGCTTCGGGCCGGGAAAGGATTCTGCACGCAGAAGGCCGTGCTTCTCGCCGCGTTGGGCCGTGCCGCGGGCATTCCGACCGCCTTGGTGCTCACCGATCTCCGAGACGACTCACTGCCCGATCGGGTCATTCGGGCCATGGGCGGCAGCAACCTGTTCGAATATCACGGCCTGGTTGCGTTCCATCTCGACGGCCAATGGGTGAAGGCGGACGCCACGCTCTCTCCGGACGTCGTTCGACGCAGGCGTTACCGGCCCGTCGAGTTCGATGGCCGGGAAGATGCATTGCTGGCGGACACGACCCTCGAAGGCAAGCCTCACATTCGATATGAATCCGTCCGGGGCGTCTACGCGGATCTGCCGTTTGACGAGATGGTTCGGGTCCTCAAGGAGCGGTTCCAAAGAATCGATGTGGAAGCGCTGGCCGCAATCCGGTATAAGATGTAGAATCTGACCCAAAGCAGTAAACGATGTGAAAGCGGAAGTAGCCATGGAACAGGGGAATAATGAACGCGCGGAAAACGGGAAAGCCGTATCCGCGGAGGAACCCCGGAATGAACGGTCCAAATGGGGTTTCCGGGTGTTGCTCTTGATGCTTGCCGTCGCCGGCGCTGTAGGCGGGCATTACTACTACAAAAACGTCTGGCCTTACGTGACCACGGATAACGCCTTCGTGGATGCCAGCGTCGTGCGCCTGAGTCCACAGGTTTCGGGGCAAGTCCTTAAGGTGAACGTCAATGACAATCAGCCGGTCAAAGCCGGTGACGTACTCGTCGAGATTGATCCCAAGCCCTTTAACATCAAGCTATCGGCGGATCGCGCGGCCCTTGAACTTGCGGAAACCAGGTTCAAAGGCGCCCAAGTGACCGTGGACCTAATCCAGGCGACTACGGCGGCCACGCTTGAACAGGCCAAGGCAAACGTGGACGCCGCGAAGGCAGGCGCAGAACAAGCACGAGCCGAGATTAGCGCCGCCGAAGCCGAAGCCCAACGCACCGAGAAGGACGTGCGCCGCTACGAGACCCTCGAGCAAACCGCTATATCCATCCAGAAGCTCGATTTGGCTCGAGTCGGGGCCGAGGTGGCCCAGGCCCACCTCACGGAGGCCCGTAAACAGATCGTTGCGGCGGATGCACGTGTCGCGGCGGCCATCGGGAGTCTTGCGGCTGCGAAGACGGGGCCGCAGCAGGTTGCCGTAAGCCAATCGCAGGTCGAACAGGCGGCAGCGGCGGTCGATCAGGTGAAGGCAGCCGTGGCGGGGTCCGAACTCAATCTGTCGTACACGCAAGTGCTGTCGCCGGTCTCGGGGCGTGTGACGCGGAAGTCGGTTCGCGTAGGGGAGACTGTACAGGCCGGACAGGCCCTGATGGCCATTGTGCCCTACGATATATGGGTTATTGCCAACTTCAAAGAAACTCAACTCACGCGAATGCGGCCCGGACAGCCCGTCGAAGTCTGGGTAGACGCTTATCCTGGCATGATGCTGAAAGGGCATATAGACAGCATTCAGGAAGGCACGGGCGCGCGGTTTAGTCTTCTGCCGCCGGAAAATGCCACAGGGAATTACGTGAAGGTTGTCCAACGCGTTCCGGTGAAGATTGTGCTGGACGAAAGGCCGGATCCGGCGCTCAACATTGCCCCCGGCATGAGCGTGGTTCCGAAGATCAAAATACGATGACGGCCGATCATCCTGAGGGCGCGCAGGATAAGTCTGGTGAAGCGGGGGGTGGGGGTGTCCCTGAGCATCAGCAGTGGCATGCGCCGCACAATCCTTGGCTGATCGCCCTCGTGACGACTCTTGCCACGTTTATGGAAATCCTGGATACGACTATCGTCAACGTTGCGCTTCCCCACATTGCGGGGAATCTGGGCGCGGACGTTAACGACAGCACTTGGGTGCTGACATCGTATCTCGTGTCGAACGCGATAGTGCTTCCGTTGACGGCGTGGTTTGCCTCCTTGATGGGCCGGCGGAATTTCTACATGGCCTGCGTGGCACTGTTCACGGCGAGTTCATTCTTATGCGGGTTCGCACCGACACTTGGGGCCTTGGTTCTTTTTCGCTTGCTTCAAGGCGTCGGCGGTGGAGGCCTGCAACCGATGTCTCAGGCGATCCTTGTGGATACCTTTCCCGCCCGGCAACGGGGCATGGCGATGGCCGTGTTCGGTATGACGGTCGTGACAGCGCCGATCATCGGCCCGACCCTTGGCGGCTGGATTACGGACAACTTCAGTTGGCGGTGGATATTCTACATCAACATCCCCGTGGGTCTACTTTCACTGGCCATCGTTCCGAGATTCGTGTCGGATCCGCCGTACTATGTGCGGCGCAAGGGCCCCGGTAGATTCAGAGGCGACTTCATCGGGCTTGCGCTCATATGCCTCGGACTCGGCGCACTTCAGATTGTGCTCGACCTTGGCGAGCGCAAAGGCTGGTTGGGGTCTCAGTTCATAGTGAATTTTGCGTTCATCGCGGCCGTATCGCTCATCGGCGCCGTTTTTTGGGAGATCTTTCACAAGGACCCAATCCTGGACATTCGTCAGTTGCGGGAGCGAAACCTGGGGATCTCTTCTCTCATCATGTTCTTCTTCGCGAGCGTGCTCTACGGCAGCACGGTTGTGATAACCTTATTCATGCAGGTGCTGCTGGGGTACAGCTCGCTGCAAAGCGGCCTGGCGCTTTCCCCGGGCGGGGTTGCGTCGCTGGTAATGCTGCCGATCGTGGGCGTGTTGACGTCGCGGATGGACGCACGCAAGCTGATCACCTTCGGAATGATTCTGGTCTTCTATGGCACCGTCAAGATGGGATTGTTTTCTCTCGACGTGGATTTCTGGGCGGTCATGATGGCGCGCATCATACAGGCATTTGGTCTTGCATTCGTCTTTGTTCCTCTGAGTGACCTTGCGTTCTCTTATGTTCCGAGGGAAGCCCGCAACAACGCTTCAAGCCTCAACAGCGTGGCCCGGAATATCGGCGGGAGCGTCGGGATTGCCGTCGCAACGGCCTTTACATCCCGTTGGAGCCAGGTTCATCAGACTTTTCTGGTCGGACATCTCACACCATACGACGCGGATTACACCTCGATGCTGCAATCGACGACGCAGTTGATCGCGGGCCAGGTAGGCGATCCCGCTACGGCGGCCATGCAGGCGCAAGCGGCGGCGTATGGAATTGTGCGCCAACAGGCGGCAACACTGGCATTCGTCGATGTCTTTCGTTTGCTTGCCTTCATCACGATTTGCACCGTGCCGATGATATGGCTGATGCGCAGGTCTCCGCATACCGGCTCGACCGAAATGGTTATTCACTAAAGGCGCTTCTTTATCGGCGAATCCGCGAGTCGCTCGCGAAATTGCTCTAGAGTTTGTACATTCTGGCCCGAAGGGCCGTCACATGAAAGCCCAGGGCAACGCCCTGGGACAAGGGCATTTCCCTATTGTGCGCCCTGAAGGGGCATGACATGGCGTCAATCCCAGACATAGCGCCCATCATATTCAATGCCGTAGCGCCTCAAGAACAAACGGAATTCCTCCTGAAACGACCTCGTGCGGTGATGCTCTGACTGATGCTGGATGTAGCGTCGCGCCTGCGCCACATGGGACTGGCTTACGGAAAACGCGCCATAACCGTTTTGCCAATGAAACGCGGCAAACATGGGGTCTTGTGGCTTGATCCATTTCGATGACCCCTTTTTGACCTCTTCGATCACCTTGCGCAAGGCATGGTTTTTCGACAACACAAATGACGCATGGACATGGTCCACGTCGCCGCCAATAACGATGGCCGGACTTTCCCATTCCTGGAAGATGCCCGTCTGATAGGCGAATAACTTCGCGCGAATCGCGGCCGTAAGGCACGCATCCCTATTCTTCGTACTGTAGATCAGGTGAACGAGGTTCTTCGCCAATGATTCCGGCATGGGCGGCATCCTTGTGACGCCCCTTCAGGGCTTTCCCTTCTCTGTTCGTTATGTTCCCAGGGCGTTGCCCTGGGCTTTCATGTTACGGCCCTTCGGGCCAGAATGTAGAAAATCCAAGGCGATTCCGCGAGCTGGCGGAATCGCTGACCGACTCTTGTTGCGCCAGCGCGGGAGTGTTATCATGAATGCGCTTCTGAAGGCGGCAGAATGGGGTCGAGTGCGACAAGAACGGAAAGGAATGGAAGGTAACCTGACAAGGAAGGAGCATTACGATGGAATCCTGGATCAGTGTTGCGGTCGTGTCAATTCTTGCGATTGGTTGGGCTTCTCTCGCCGGCGGCCAACCTATGATGGCGCCCCTGGCTGAAAAGGCCCAAGTCTCCCCCGAAGCACGAGTCGAGACCTGGACCGGAAAGACGATCATGGTGTTTGCGCCGCACCCCGACGATGATACCTTTGCGCTCGGAGGCACACTCGCCCGTTTGGCCAAGAACGGGAACAAGATTGTCATTGTCATTTTCACCAACGACGATAAGGGATCGAAGGACCTCGAGATGACCCGCGAGCGATTGGCGCGAATCCGCCGCGCTGAAGAGGAAGAAGCCTGCCGTGCTCTCGGGATAGGAAAGGAAAACCTTGTCTGGCTGGGCTACGAGGACGGCGATCTCGAGTATGCCGATCCGCACAGGCTCCGGGGCGAAGTCTGCCGCCTCATCAAGATACATCGGCCCGACGCGGTATTCAGCCCCGACCCGGGCGCTAAATGGGAACAGTGGCACAAGACCGACCACCGCATGTGCGCGTTCATAACCAAAGACGCATTCATCGCGGCGGAATGGCACCTCTATTATCCGCAACACCTGCTCGATGAGGGGCTGAAACCGCTTAGCGTTCCCGTGGCTTACTATTATTACACCCAAGAGCCGAACTACGAGGTGGATATCACCGACCAGGCCGACGTGAAGATCAAGGCGGCCACGGCGCACGTAAGCCAATTCGAGCCCTCGCTAAGCAAGTACACGCCCGAGTTGCCCCCCGAAGCGGCCAAGATACTGCAAGAGCACTTCAAGGGCGCGCATGAAAGCGGCGGGCGGTATGTTGAGAGGTTCCGGCGCGAAGAGGCGCCTTGAGTCCTCGCAATGACACCCGAAGCCGAAGATGAGTCGCCTCAATCATGAATCGCGGCACTGGACTGGGTGGCGAGCGTTTCCGCCAGCCGCGGTGGCCAGCAAATTCTCATGCTGCTCGTAGTATGACTGGATGCAGATGAGCGCGATGGCCGCGTAACGGCCATCGCTCGGCGTCATTGTCATTCTTTCCTATGTACGCGTCTGATGTTAGCTCGTGATTCCCCATCCCCTACCGCTGGCGCCGACAAGCTTGCTGATGGGAAACTTGTCCTTAAACCTCACAAACTCGACATGACCGTCCATGTACAGGACGTTACAGCCGCCAGGAATGTGTGCGAAATCATCCGCACCTTTATCGGGCGCGGCGGAGATTGTGTCCCACATAAAGGGGAGTTCGCTTTGCGCCTTGGCACTGGCGGCAGGATTGTTAATGTCGGTGATTAGGAAGCGTTCGATGCCTTCCCTGAGCCGATACACGGTGTTGCCGCCGCCGGTTCCCGTGACCGGGGGATTCGGCAGGTCTGCCGGTGTGAGACCGTACGCCGGGAGGTATATGCTGAACAGGGAAACTACAAGATCGCCTAACGTTGCCCAGTCATAGCCGCCGCCCGGGGTCAGATCGATGTTGACGACGTGGGTAATGACATCGAATTTAGGCTGATGCGGCGTGGGGCGCGGAGCCACCCAACGGTCTCCACTTATCAGGACTTGCTCCTTGGATGCGGGGCGTCGAGGACCTCCCGCACCAACCTGGCCAGTTCGAAAGTGTCGGCCGGTTTTACGAGAAACGCGCATATTCCCATCTCATTCAACTTGTCTTTCAGGTTATTGCCCGCAAAGCCCGTCGTGACTATGATCGGGGTATTGGGACGAGTGGCCAGGACCTCGCTTGCGATCCGCTCGCCGGTCATTTTGGGCATCATGTGGTCGGTGATGACCAGATCAAAAAGCTCCGGGTGAGCCCGAAACGCCGCCACCGCATCCATGCTGTCGGTCATGGCAACGACGTTGTAACCGAACCGCTTTAATGTAGCCTCCATCAAGTGAGCCAACTCGGCTTCATCATCGATGACGAGAATGGTTTCGTGACCTCCTCGGATCGGCTGCCGGAGCAATTGTTCCGCCGAAAGAGGTATCTCGACGCAGGGAAGGTAGACGTGGAATGAAGTGCCTCTTCCCAACTCACTGTAAACCGTCACTGCCCCACCGTGCGCCGACACGATCCCGTGCACGGTGGCAAGACCCAGGCCCGTGCCCTCTCCCTGAGCCTTGGTTGTGAAAAACGGCTCGAAGATCCGGTCAAGCGTCTGTTTCTCCATTCCGCACCCCGTGTCATCCACCAAAAGCCGCACGTAGACGCCCTCATGGAGTCCGGGATGGGACTGGGCAAAATCCGTTGTTACCGCAAAGGGTTCCAGGGACACTGTAAGGGCGCCCCCATGCTCTCCCATGGCATGATAGGCATTGGTGCAAAGGTTCATCAGGACTTGATGGATTTGGGTGGGATCCGCCAAGACCGCCCTGCAGCCGGTGTCAATGTGCGTATGAATGTCAATGTTCGACGGAAGTGACGGGCGGAGCAGCTTCAGTGCCTCCTTCACGATCAAGCTAATCTCGACCGGCTTTCGCTCCTCGTCTCCCCACCGGCTGAACGTGAGGATCTGGCGTACAAGGTCCTTTGCCCGGTCAGCGGCGGCAAGGACATAGGAGAGGTCGCCTTGCAGATCGCTGTCCTCGGGCAGGTCGGCCACCGCAATCTGGGTATACCCGATAATCGCGGCTAGCGCGTTGTTGAAATCATGGGCAATTCCGCCCGCCAGCGTCCCAATGGCTTCCATCTTTTGTGCCTGGCGGAGGCGGCGCTCGAGAGCCACTTTGTCGGAGATATCCCGCTTGATCGCGACATAGTTGATGATGTTTGCGGTCTCGTCCGTTACGGGAGAGATGGTCGTCTCCTCCTCATATAGAGCTCCGCTCTTTCTCAAATTGAAGAAGTGGCCGGACCAGACGTGCCCTGCTGTAATCGTGTTCCACAATTGGGCGTAGAAGGCGGCGTCGTGCTTCCCGCTTTTCAGTATTCTTGGGTTCTTGCCCACCGCCTCAAGGCGTGTGTATCCGGTAATGCGCTCGAAAGCCGGATTGACATATTGGATGGTCCCGTCGGGATCGGTTATGACGATGGCATCGGCGCTGTGTTCCATTGCCATGGCCAGCCGCCTTCGTTCGGTTTCCGCCTTGTGCCGCGCCGTGATATCGCGCGTGACGCCTTGGATCTCGAGGAGCTCCCCGTGAGGGCCCATGATTGGCGCCGCGCGGATCTCTCCTACGACTTCGGCGCCGTCCTTCCTCCGGTGAACAAGTTCCCGAACCGCATCGTTCAGGTTCCAGTCTCCGCGCTTGAGATGTTCGAGGGCTTCTCTAGCCATGACGGCGCTTTGGGGCCGAAGCACGGCGTCAAAAGTCTTGCCCAGAAGTTCCTCGGCCTCATACCCGAGCATCGATTTAGCTGCAGAGCTGACGAATGTGAGGATTCCCTCCGGGCTGATTCGCCACACCATATCGGGTGAGCAGTTGATCAGATCACGAAAGCGCGTTTCGCTGCTTTGCAGGGCGCGGTTGGTCTCACGTTTTTCTATGGCGCGAGCCACCGTCAACAGCAACTGCTCAACGTCATAGGGTTTCTGCATGTAGAAGAAGGCGCCCGCGTTAACGGCCTGAATAGCCGATTCTTGAGAAGCGTAGCCCGTGAGTATGATGCACTCCGTTTCGGGGGAAACCGCCTTAATCGAGTTCATGAGTGCCAGCCCGCCCATGCTAGGCAGTTTCAAATCGATCAGCACCGCGGCCGGACAGCATTCGTGAACAAGGCGGAGCGCCGACTCGCCGTCCCCGGCCCCTACGCAGTCGTATCCCTTCACTTTCAGGATGTCTGACAACGAACGTGTTAGATGGGCATCATCGTCCACAACCATTATGAGCACACTTGTATCCATAGACGCTACCCTAGTGCCCTAACGGGCTGTTTCAGAAGACGGGCCAACTCCGTCCGGCGCAAATCGTTGAAGACCTGCAAGAGTCTCTCCACATTGACGGGCCTGAACAGGTAGCTGCAAGCGCCAAGACGCAGGGCTTCCTGAATCTCGGGGGAAGGCGCATACCCCGGATCGGCTACGACGATGGTTGGCAAGTGAGGCAGAAGCTCCTTGACGTGTTTGACCATGTCGATCCCGTCGGGTCTACTCAAGGCAATATCCAAGAGGAATACCTGTCCCCCGGGTCCCAGGGCTTCCAAGGAGTCGTTATAGCAGGGAAGCACTGTGACCGTCATTCCGCGCAGTCGGAGGATCTGGGCTAACGTTCTGCCAAGTTCAGGATCATTGTCGACAATGATGGCGGAACGTTCCCGGCGAAGCGCGGAAAAAAAGCTTAGCAGGAGATCGATCTCGAGCGGCTTCGAAAGGACCGCAATCGCGCCCTCCTCCAATCCGGCTTTGACGAGCGAGTCCGAGGAATACGCCGTCATCAACACCACCGGCAGGTCTGGCTGCATTATCTTCATTGTCTTGTAAAGCTCTACCCCATTCATCTGAGGCATTTTGATATCCGTCAAGACGGTGTCAAAGCGTTCGCCAAGCAGCATCGTGATCGCTTCTTCGGCCGAGTTGGCGGCTTCCGCCTCGAATCCTTTCACTCTCAGAATGTCCACAAGTGTCTTGGCCATCCTCCGATCGTCATCGATGATCAGTATCCGCAGTGACCTGCTCATGGTTGCGCTTCTTTCGTCGGTAGACGGACGGTGAATGTGGCGCCTTTGCCCTCTTCGCTTTTTACCCGAATGCAGCCCCCATTGACTTCCAATAGCTTCTTGGAGACCGTCAGCCCCAGCCCGATGCCGCGCGCCTTTGTGGTCACAAGGGGCTCGAACACCCTGGCAAGGTCCTGTGCCGGGATGCCACAGCCTGTATCGGAGAAGGAGATCTCGACGCAATCCGTTTCTTCGCAGGCTCGTATAACGAGGGTTCCGCCGTTATCCATGGACTGATAGGCGTTGGTCACGAGGTTCGCGAACACTTGCGCCATCTGCCGCCCATCAACGAAGGCTGGAGGCAAGTCGCTGCCGATTTCGATCGTGGCGGTCACCCCGGCGGGAGGCGTTTGCCTGGCAAGCACACCCGAGATCACTTCAGCGAGTTCGACGCGATCTCGATCCGGGAAACGATTACGAGACAAGTCCAGGAGGTCGGAGACGATCTTCTCCGCGTTCGCCACCCCGGAGGAGATCATGCTCAGATACTCTTTCACCGTATCGTTGGCGTCGGGCAGAGTCGTTTTGAGGAAGTAGACCGCATTCGTGATCACGGCCAGCGGATTGTGCAATTCGTGTCCGACGCCGCCGGCCAATCGGCCCAACATGGCCAGCCGCTCTTTCCGCACCAGTTCCTCCCGTGCTTCTTTGAGCTGCTCCTCTGCATTCCTGCATTCGGCAATCTCGACGCGCAACCCCTCAATCGTTTCCCGGCAGCCGCGCAGCGTCATTTCGGAGGGCGCAAGCGCCTCAGAAAGGACATCGACCGTTTGCGTTATCGTGTGAACGTCTTGCTCGGGTAACCGCGATAGCGCATTGGCTAAAGCGCGCTTATGGATCTCCGCAATGGTCATCAGGCCGTGTCCGCGATTGAGGGCCTCCCGTCCGAACTCATAGGCCTTGCTGAGCGGCGTCTCCTTTGATTCGGCAAGATACTGGCTCAATGCGGACGAATAACGCTTGGCCAACTCGTGCTCGGCGTTCATGGGCCGCTCCCCGGAAAACGCGCCACGAGCATGCCCATCGGGAACAGATCGACGAAGTACCGGTCGCCTGAGACGGTTTGCCCCGGCAACATGCGCGAGGCAACGCCCCATTCGATCCATTGCCGTCCATCACTCTTCGGCTTACTCATGTCGGTGCGTCCATTTTTTCGTGATCACGGTCGTTCCTTTTCCAACTTCGGGTGCAATCTCGAATTCGTCCATCAGCCGCCGGGTCCCCGAGAGGCCCAGGCCAAGACCGCCCCCTGTCGAGTAACCGTCTTGCATCGCCAGTTCAATGTTGGGTATGCGGGGGCCCCCGTCGCGCGCCGTGATCATGATCCCCGGTCTGCCGGCTCTGCTCACTCCAGCGATGACGATTTCGCCCCGATTGGCGTAAGCGACAATGTTCCGCGCCAACTCCGAGATCGCGGTTGCGATGAGGGCCTGATCGGTGTTGGAGACGCCCAGTTCCGCCGCGAGGGCGCGTCCGCGCTGGCGCGCGATCACGATGTCGGCGTCGCAGGTAATCGGAACACGGGCTTCATATGTCATGGCCGCCACCCGCGCCGAGCCGCATCAAATGCGCCGGACCTTCCTCGGGACCCAACGCGGCGCCGGTAAGTGTTTCCTTGCGGCTTTGGTTCTTGGTCTTAGTTATCGGTCTCTCCTTTCCGAAGAACTGGGTTAGAGTGCTTGTTAGAAAACGTGGCGCAGGCCGTTAGCCTGCGAAAAGGCGGCGAATACTGCTTGAGAAACGGCAGACTAACAGTCCGCCCCACGCAGTCAACGCCGTTCTTGGTCTACGGTGCAGGTCCGCGGGCTTCCCCATTCGGCCCCGAGGTGGTCGGGAAAAGAAGACTGAACTTGCTGCCCTTGCCCACTTCGCTTTCGACGTGAATGCGGACCTGGTTGAGTTCGGCGAGTTTCTTGGAGACGGTAAGGCCGAGGCCGATGCCTCGGGCCTTTGTTGTAACGAGAGGATCGAAGATTCGCCCGAGATTCTCTTCAGGAATGCCGCACCCCGTGTCGGAGACGGTGACTTGTACATGGTTGTCCTTTTCTGAGGCGTCCAGAGTGAGGGTGCCATGGATAAGCCTGGTCGAACCAGGCTTATCCATGCCACCCGGCATGGCTTGGTACGCATTGACGATTAGGTTGGTGAGCACTTGGGCCATTTGGCGGGCGTCGACAAAAACGCGGGGCAGATCCTCCGGTACCGTCGTGATCATCCGCACGCCCTGCGGCGGCCTCTGCTTCTCAAGGACCTGGGTGATCAGATCCTTTACGGCAGCCCAGTCCCGGTCTGGGGGGCGATTGCGGGAGAGATCCAGGAGGTCGGAGATGATTTTCTCGGCGGCCATGACCTCGGAGGACACCATGTCGAGGTATCCCTTAACGGTCTCGTCCGCATCGGAAAGGATGGTCTTGAGGAAGTAAACCGCGTTAGTGATCACCCCCAGCGGGTTGCGCAACTCATGGCCGACGCTGCCGGCGAGCTGACCCAAGGTGGCAAGCCGCTCATTGCGGATAAGCTCTGCCTGGGCCTCTCGCAACGCCCGGGTGCGATCCTCGACCACTTCCTCAAGCCGTTCGGAGTACTTTCTGAGATCCTCTTCAGCACGCTTGCGGGCGGTGATATCTTGTACATACATGTTCACGTAGCCCGCATCGGGGATCGGAACCAGCATTAAGGAGTGGACCCGGTTCTCCCAGGCACTCTCGACTTCCTTTCGGGAGCGAGTCTCGAAAGCTTCTGTTGTCCAGGTCAGCCAATCGGTGGGGACACGGTCGCCGACGGAACACTGCCACAGGCGCAAGAGCGAAGCACTCGATTTGTTGGCGTAGAGAAGCGTTCCATCGCGGCCAACACGCAGCACCATGAACGGGTCCTCGTCCGGCAATCTTGCGAGCCACTCGACCTTCGTCTGCGCCTGCCGGCGTTCGTTCTCTGTTTCGATGCTCTGTAACGCGAAGGCAATGTCCCCCGCAACTTCCCGCAGCAGTTCCTGTTCCTCCGCGTCTTTGGGAGCTCCTGAAGCGCCGGAGACCAGAAGAACACCGAATACCCTTTCGCCGTGACTTAACCGAACGGCCATGCTGTAATCGTGGTCGCTGCTGCCAACGAGCGGACAGTCTCCGCAATCCAGCGCGGGATTGTCGACGAATACCACTGCGCTCTGGCCGAGCGCTTTGCGGCAGCATTGGGGCAACGCGCCCCGTTTGAGCCGTGCGTCCATGAGTCGTGCGCCGGGCGCACGATACATGGCATGAAGCGCCTTGCCCAACCTCGATTCGCCCGCCGCGGAAAAGGTCCCCGATCGATTTTGAAGCATCAACCA
>Ga0315274_10007580_pt1 | contig 15701 bp, 13 predicted proteins | sample YL17G02_20_MG_FD_203700 | JGI IMG/M metagenome (GOLD analysis project Ga0315274, IMG submission 203700) | Sediment microbial communities from Yellowstone Lake, YNP, Wyoming, USA - YL17G02_20 | ecosystem: Environmental > Aquatic > Freshwater > Lake > Sediment | place: USA: Wyoming | collected... | reverse complement strand
CGCGCCGCTTTGTAGTTGACCCCGAGCGGGAAGTCCTGGAACTCTAGGAAAATCCCGGGCTTGCCCACCCAGCGAGCGCAACCGCCTTGTTCGTTCACGTTCGGGACGTTGCAGGTCGCCGACTCGTACGACCCGAAGTTCGGCGGAACAGCTGGCAACACGTAGGGGGGAACCACATTCTGCAGGTCGACCAGCGTCACCCTGATGGCGTTTGGATCTGACGATCCGCTCGCCGTTGCTGGCGGGATCATGCTGACCGTTATGGACCGAGGAACCCGAAGGGGGCTCGTTTCACTGGCACCCTCCCACACGATGACGACCGGCTCCCCCCCGACGGGCTTGGGCGGGCAGCCGCAACTGCATGGTTTGATCGGGTCCGTCGGCGTCCGGCAGTAGCCGTTTTCACAATCGCCGCGGTCCACGGTCTTGTCGCAGGCCCCCGACGCGCAGTCGGTGTCCTGCGTGCAATTAGCGCCCCCAACGACGCACTTCCCAAACTCGCACTCCTCGCCGGCCGAGGGCTCAAGCAGACCGTTCCCGCACACCAGCGGAAGACACTTGCAGTTACCCTCGCCGCACGTCCCCCCCTCGCCGCATTGGTCGTTGCTCGAGCAAGCCTCGCCCGGATTAGTCCCGTCAACGCACTTCCTGCTCTGGCAACGTCCCGGGCACAGATCATCGTCCGTGCCGTCACAGTCCTCGCCGACCTCAACATTGTTGTTGCTGCAGACAGCCTTACAGGTGCACTGCAGCGGGTCACCGGTCGCGTAACAGCCGGAGGCGCCCAAGGGCTGTGGGCATGGAACCCCACCCGGGTCGCACTCCTCACCTGAGTCGAGGATCCCGTCCCCGCACGGATTCGGGGCCCCGCACTTGCAATCAGTCGCCGGATTGATCGGATCGTGCATGACGCACAACGTGCTCCCCGGCCCCTGCGGGGGCGGGGCCGCGGTGCGGCAGACCGCGTTGTCCAGGCCGTCACAATCCTCGCTGCCGTTCTTACGCCCGTCGCCGCAGACGGGGGCGCCGCAACTAATGTCCACGCCGGCGCGGCCAGTCTGATTGACGCCTGGGAATCCGCCGAAGCGGATGGTGTAGCACTTCCCGGCGTCAACGTCCGCCTCCGCAATGCCGCCCGTTGCGGCCCCTATAATGACGCAGTCGTCATCGGAGGCATCCACCAACATGGCGGTAGCCTCGCCCTGATTCGCCGGGCAGGGACAATTCGTCACATCGTCCGGATTGTGATAGATCGCGATCCCCGAGTCGAAGAAAGTTTCGGTTCCGGAGCCACACCCATCCGCCCTCAAATGGCAGTCCTTGACCGGCTTGAAGAAGTACCAAACGTCATTGGTTATTACTTCGTTAAATCTGCCCGCCGCGAAGAACCCGTCCGTGACGGCGCACTGAGTGCTCACCGAATAGAACCCCACCGGCACAGGCGTCGTGACATCGACGCACCTGTCGTTGGGCGGCGGACCACAGTCCGTGGGGCACGTGGCATCGTCTTCATGCCAGACCCCAGCCGCGTCGTCGCAAACGCTCAACGTGCTCGACGTACAAGCGCTCTGGCACGAACAGCAGGCCTTCGGTTGGGAGGCGCACCCGCCGGGGGCTATGGAGGCAGAGGTGCTCATGCCGAGACACCAAGCCAAGTCCCAGTTTCTTTGCACGCCCCCGACGTATCCGTTCGTCTCACTCCCCGCCGCCGAGTATTTGTTTCCCTGCGTCGAGGTCTTGAGGAGGTTCATCCAGTGCCAAGTGCACTTGGCTCCAAATATGGCATCGGGGGTGTTGTTCGTCACCTCCAACCAGTAGCACTTAGTCGCCTTCAAGCCGACGATGGGATTGTCGAGCGTCAAGGAGAATGCCCACATCTTAGCGGCGACAGTATCAGTCGCGATCGCCGCCCCAGGAACGACGGCCTTCGTGCGGTTGGCGTTGCTGACGTTCGACTCGCCGAGCGGGGTCGGCACGCATAGCCCGGGGGAATTACACTCGCCGTCGAGAATGCACCTTTGATAAGGGTGAGTCGAGCACGCGCCTCCCCCGGGAGCGCCGTCGACATCCTCGTAGACGCGCACACGGAAACTGTCCGGCCATTGAGCGGAGGGAGGTTCCGGACCTCCACAATCGGTCCCGACACGAGTCAGGTCGGCCTCGTCGTACAAACCCCATACGCACACGGTTTCGAGGTCCCCGTCCGCACTGAGAACGAAGTCGTCGGCCATCTTCGTTCCCGACCCGGTTCCGAGGTCGCTCGCGGAGATGTCAAGGGAGGTGATTTCAACACGCTGGCAGTTGCTTGCCCCTTCGATCACGCAGACCGGGCACGGAAGCGCCTGGTCCTGGTCGTCGGCGATACCGACGCACTCGGCAGCAGGGCTCTCGCAATCCATCCCCAGAACCGTGGAGCAGGACCAATCGGTGTCCGAGCACCTTCCACCGTAGCACGCTACGCCGCCGACGAAGATCCCCCCGTCGGGGGGGAAATTCTGCTCGCAAGCGGCCTGGGTCATGATTTGGCCCATGTTGTCGCGCTTGTCCTTACAGACGCCGGGGCCCGTACAGCAAGAACCCTGGGCACACGGCGTTCCCACGCACAGGGGGACGGCCGTGTTGATATTCGGCGGACCAAGGTAGTAGCCTAGTTTGTCATCACACGAGGACTTTACCATCTCCTCGCACACGTCATCGCACGAAACCGAGCACGCGCCGGAGGCGCAGTCGGCGTCCTCGTCACACGCAGCGCCCCCAATCAGGCACGTCCCGCCGGGACAGGGGTTGTTCATGTTGCAAACCTGTCCAGTGCTTGGACTACCCACGCACTTCAGGTAGCAGCAGGCCGCCGTGGGACACGCTTGCACGGTGAAGTGCATCTGGTAATTCCCGTGTGCCCCGGCCAAAACCGAATAGACGGGTTTCCAGTACGTACCAGCTTCCAAGGGCCCGTAGGTCTCCCACACGTTGTCCTCCAGAAGGCAGTACGGGTAACCGCGGGCGCTGGCGCTCTGACCCGGGGTGTACGGGTCCGCGGCGTCGCTGAGGGTGCTGCCACAGGTACCATCCGGATTACACTCCGAGAGAATTCCGACCCAACTCGGCTCACGGGTGGGGTCGCTGCAGCAGAAATCCAGCCGAACCCGGGCACATTTGTCGATCGAAAACGCCTCCCACCAACCCGGATCGACTCCGTTGAAAGAGCAGTTTTCCGGCTCTTCATCGCTGGTCGAGGCGTAGATGTTCGTGCCGCTGATGGTGACCGTCTTGGGCCCTTCGCTTAAGGTGGGCACGGTGATCACGGTGACGTAGGCGTCCATGCAGTTGTCGCCGCCGGTTCCACGGCTCACGCAACGCCCGCGGCAGACCCCCGAGTTGTCCGGGCAGTCCGTATCGGTCAGGCACTCGTTGGGATCGGGAGGCACGCCGCCCACGCACTGGTGGGTATCGAGGTTGCACGTCCCCTCATCGAGGCAGGTCGGCGTCGTCGTGGTGCAGGCTGCCCCGTTGTGGCTGCCGCCCATACAGAAGCGACAGTCGGTATCGACGTCACACTCTTGCAGGTTGTTCGGACCGCTCATACAGCGCAGGTGCGAGTAATTCGGGATCGGACAGCAGTGTTGCTCGACACCGGCACCGTCGTATCCGTTGTCGGCGTCGCAATCCGTGCCGTATCCCATCCATGTTGCCCCAACAGTCGCCTCGCACAGGGCTTCTGTATCCGCCAGCGTGCAAACCCCGGCATTACAGCACGCCCCTTTGACGCAGGCAGTAATCGCCTGGCAGGACACAGGCACGCAGGTTCCCTCTACTTTGCAGTCGGAATCCAAGGAACAGACTCGGTTTTTGGCGTGTTCGTTCGCGCAGGTTTGTGTGGTCAAGTCGCACACGCCGACCTCGTCGCACGAGTCGTCGCCGGGTCCTGGCGGCGACGTTATCGTGCATGGCGTCCCGACGTTGCCCGTCGAGCAAACGTCCGGCGGTACCGGAGGAAGAACGGACGGGCACTTGCTGTTGTCCGGCTGGCAGTTGTTGCCCGTCCCGCAATCGGAGTCCTTCGTGCAGAACGTCAACGGGTTGTTCGAGCATGTTCGGCAACTGCTGCCCGACCGGGTACCACCGTTGCAGGATGCGCAAAGCGTGCCGTCGCCGTTATAGGTCCCCTCCTGGTCGACGCACACCCAAGACACCACTCCGTCTACGCACTCGCCGGCAGCCGATTCGCAGCAGGCCCCGGTGGGAGGGGTGACCTTGTCGCCGGCCAACTCGAAAGCCAAGATGCCCGGCGCCACCCCACAGGTGCCGCCCGGACAATCGGCAGCGGTCACACAGGCTTGGTTCGCTTTCGGTCCGCCGACACACATCTTGAGGAAATTGTTGCCAGCGCCCGGTAGGGGCAACAGCCCAGGCCACGAATTGATCCACAATGCGTTGGGATCGTTCACACCCACAATTCCCGCCGTGGACGTTGTGGACAGCCAAAAGGCCTTGGAATTGGGTAGGAACCGTTCAGAGGTCCGCAGGACGATCCATCCCTCCGGTGGAATGGTCAGCGGCGCTCTGAAGATCACGACGACAATCCCCTCTGCAACAACCAAGTCCGTTTGAAACCCAACGTTAACGTCCTCGACGAAGTTCCCATCTTTGTCATAAACATCCAGCGAGAGCCGGGAAAGGTTAACCACGTTGAAGACGAAGCGGACAACCTCGAGCTGCAAAAAACTGGCGTTGGGCACTTTGTAGTCATCCCCAAGCGCGTACAATCTCCCGGCCGGATCTTTGGGGTCAGTGCATGGACCACCGGGACCACCCGGCGCCGGCACGCAAGCCCGTGAATCAGAGATCGGACCGACCATCACCGGGTAGATCGGAGGCGTTTCCTTGAAGTGCTGGGTAATTCCCGAAGAGTACTTGGGACACCCAAAGGGATCCTTCAGAAGGTCTGCCGGATTCCATCCTCCGCAAGGATCCTCCGACCTTTGTTCACTGTCGTCGTCCATGTACCACAGCGTATTAGCGGTGTTTTTGCAGGCATCGAGCTTCTTCAATGTGCACGAATGCGCGTCGTCCAAGGCCGGGTTGCAGCATCGTCCCAGGAAGCACCACGGAACCACGGGGAGGTCAATACATGGGTTCTCCACCGGGCAATCGGCGTTCGACAGACAGTACACCGGGCCGGCGAGGTTCTCGCACTGCTTCTCCGCACAACGGGCCCCGGCGCCGCAGGGGTTGAGACCGGGATGGCACTGGCCGAGGCACAAACCGCCTGCCCCGCCGACATTGCAGTTCGCGTCGATCGTGCAGACGATGCCGGGGGTAGGTCCGCCGACGCAGGTGCGCTCGCACGTCTCGTCACCGTTGCACTTGCGTCCGTCGGCGCAGTCACTGTTCTGGGTGCAGGACGGCTGGCAGCGCTCGCACAGGCCCCCCTTACAGATGAGGGGGTCCACATCACAACCGATCCCGGGTCGCACCGAATTGTCGTCGCAGCGCGGGAACTCCTCGGCACACACCGTCCTTTTAAGCGGGTCCGGGTCGCTGCAGCAGATCGCAGGGGTACCGTTCGTGCACGTCCCGGGACCGCAGTTGCCTTTCACGGTACAGGTGCCGCCACCGCAAGTGGCGGCGGTGTCACAGGGTGCGTTGGGAGTCGGCCCCCCTGAGCATCTCCCGGCAACATTGCAGTCCTCATTCATGTTGCACGCGTCCCCAACTCTTCCCACTGGGGCTGTGCAGGAATGGTCCGTAACATTGCACGTACCGTCCTCGCCACATGAAGCGTGGGACTTGCACGATTGCCCAACAACGTTCGGCGCGGTGACCACTGTACACTCGGCGCCCTGACACGTTTCCCTTCCATTGCAAAAGAGGCCGTCATCGCATTCGCCGGATGCGTCGTCGGCTACCGGATCGTGCACGCACGTTCCGGTGCAGACTGCCGATCCAAAGACGAAATCGCAGCGGTCGGTGGTGCACGGGTCGTTGTCGTCGCAATTGACGGCAAAGGAGCACCGCCCCGCCGGGTAGCCAAGGTCGCTGCAAGTGTGGAGGTACCAACCACCGTCCGCCACCCCGCCGGCCTGGTCGTCCGGACCGGGCATGGGTCCGTGGAGCTTCCCGGCCTGGCGAAGCCGCGTACCCTCGTCATCCCGCCAGTCCACGTAGACCGTGGCGATGACTCCCAGACCGGTCGCGGGAATCGACCCCACGGTCACGCGGGACGAGTTTCCCGCAGGCACGGCTGTCGGCATCTGGCCGGCGAACAACGGTTCCACTTGCGTGGGTGTTGTTTCGCGAGCGACGCCCGTCGTCGCCTTGTCCCCCGGTTGCGCAGGACGAGGCGCCGAGGGCGCGCCTTCCAGCTTAAGGCTCAGCCCGAGGGCCAGAACCGCGACCCCGAGCACCCCCACCAAAGAACGCCATCCACTGATCCCAGTTCCTGACTTCATAGCTCTCTACCTCCACCCTTCTTGGAAACGATCCGCGTTCCCAACGACCCACAATACTGAAAAATCCATAACTCACCGCCCACTCCCACGCGGCGGCTGATTTCCAAACTTTTTACCCCGCTGATACGCGCTAGCTTCCGAGACGCCATTGCACTTTCCCGCTGAAGACCGGACGTCACAAAACCTGCTGCGGCCAACGTCGGCAATCCCAGTCCCTCACGCAATTGATGACGCGACAGGAATCCTTTCCCCCGTTCGCGTCTTCTCCCTCTTGCATTCGGTCCGACCATTTCGCACCGCTTCGTACAACGCTCAAGCTCGGCGATACATGCTTCCCCTACCGACCACCGCCGACACGAGCACAGCGACCAGGACTTGACGACGAACCCGAACGCTGCTCCAACGGGGCCGATATTACCAAGACCCCCATGCCCGTGTCAACAAGATTTTCTACATTGTTACAACGGGCCACCGGGAAACTGCCTAGATTATCCAATTTCGATAACTTACTCGTGTAACGGTTAATGAACGCCACGTCCAGCTTAGTGCGGGCCGGTATTTCCGGACCCATCGGACGGTCCATCGTGAAGAATTTTCTCGCCGTGAGCTACCGACGAGAGAATCTCGGAGGCGCGTTCCCCGATCGTCCTGCGAAATCGCAGCGCGCAACCCCACGGTCACGCATCTTCGCCGCGGGACAACTTTGCACGCGACGGGACTGCAACGCTGTGACACATGCGTGACATTAACACAATGCGCCGACGTGCCCGCGCGCTTGCGGCTGTGCAGCAACCACCGAACGTGCGGTGCGGCGGTTTCCAAGCCGCGCATTTTTTGCTATTCACGCTCTTGCCGCCGATGGAACGCAAGAGTCACAACGCAGAGTCGTCCCTGTTGCGGAAGGCTGAGTCCGCGCCGACGCGGACCGGCGTGCTCACCGTCTCGCAACTGACCGCGCGGATCAAACACGCAATCCAATCCACGTTCCCCTCGACCGTTCACGTCGTCGGCGAGATCAGCAACTTCAAACGGCACACCAGCGGCCACATCTACTTGACGCTCAAGGACGAAGCGAGCGAGCTGTCGTGCGTGCTGTGGCGCAGCGAGGCCGTCAAGCTCAAGTTCGCGCCGAAGGACGGACTCGAAGTGGTCGCGTCGGGAACGGTCGAGGTTTTCGAACGGGCCGGACGCTACCAGTTGTACATCCGAAGGTTGGAGCCGCGCGGCATCGGCGCGCTCGAGCTCGCGTTCCGACAACTGTGCGAAAAACTGCAAAAAGAAGGGCTTTTTGAGGCGCAGCGAAAACGAGCGCTCCCTCCGTACCCGCGACGAATCGCGCTTGTGACCAGCCCCACGGGGGCGGCCATCGCGGACATGTTGCGAACCATCGAGCGGCGATATCCATGTGTGGAAGTGCTGGTGTTCCCGGTTCGCGTGCAAGGCGACGGTGCGGCGGCGGAAATCGCAGGGGCCATTCATGCCGTCAACGCCCACGCCGAGGCGCTCGGCGGAATCGACGTGATGATCGTGGGCCGCGGCGGGGGATCGCTGGAGGACCTCTGGGCGTTCAACGAGGAGATCGTCGCTCGTGCGATTCACGCGAGCCGCATTCCGATCGTCAGCGCGGTCGGACACGAGGTCGATGTCACGATCGCAGACCTGGTCGCGGATGTACGTGCGGCCACACCGACGGCCGCGGCGGAACTCGCGGTGCCCGTGTTGGAGGAAGTACTGGATGGGCTGCTCTCGCAAGAGTTGCGACTGTCGAGAACAATTCGCGCGAAACTCGAGCTCGGCGGCACGCGACTTACCGGGCTTCTGAAGCGCGAACCCCTGCGCGACGCGATGATCGTCGTTCGCCGGCGTGAGCAGGTCCTCGATGAACTTACCAACCGGGCCCAGCGCTCACTCGCGACACGGATTCACGGCGTTCGGCGAACTCTTGACGCGATCGAACCTGTGATCCGGCGGATCGCACCCCACACGTACCTGCTGCGGACCGGGGTCATCCTTGGCGACGCGGAGCACGCTCTTCGCTGGGCTATGTCGCGGCGTCTGGCCGGCTGGACGGCGTCCTTGGCGGGTTGCGATGGGCGGCTCGATCGAGCGTCGCCGGCCCATCGGGTGCAACGACTTGGGGAACACGTCGCCCAGCTTGGCACGTCGATACCCGCGGCACTTGGGCACCGGCTGACGTTGCTGACCGAGCGGGTCCGGTCGCAGGAGACATTGCTCGCAGCCGTGAGCCATAAGAACGTTCTGGCACGTGGATTCTCCATTACAAGGCTGAAGAAAGGGCGTATGATTCTCCGGTCGGTACGGGAGCTGAAGGACCGCCAGCGGCTGGTCACGCAGCTCGCCGACGGGGAGTTCGAATCGGAGACGATGAACATCAACCAGATGGAGTTGTTCGAGTGAGGCCCCCCAACCGGACCCCAAGGGATTGCGCGCGGCCGTTGTCCGAACCCCAAGCGCGAGCGCGGGGTCTTGGCTGGTCGCTTGCGCTCCCGGTTCGGATCGGATAGCGAGCCTATGGCCAAGAAGAAACTGACGTTCGAGGAGGCGCTGAAGCAGCTCGAGACCATCGCCGAGCAGATCGAGCGCGGCACGATCGGCCTGGAAGAGTCCATCGACAAATACGAGGAAGGCATGGCCCTGGTCAAACAGTGCCGCGACATCCTCTCCAAGGCCGAACTCAAGATTCAGCAACTCCAACAACGGGGCGACGGGACCGTGATAGCCACCAATTTCAAGCGCCCGAAGGATGCGGGGTTGGAACACGAGGGCTGAACCGATGGATTACACGGTGGTGATCGAACCGGCGAACGACGGCAGTTTCAGCGCCTACGTCCCGGACCTTCCCGGTTGCGTGTCATGCGGTGACACACCGGGGCAGACCCTGGATTCGATTCGTGAGGCGATTCACGGACACATACAAACGCTGCGCGAACTCGGCGAACCGGTCCCCAAACCCCGCTCCTTTGCGAGCGTCGTCCGTGCGGCGTGAGAGTCGCGGCGGCGGGGCGAGCCCGCCTTGCCGGGGTGGAGCATCAGAGCCGCGAACGGAAGCGAGCGGATTCGTAGAGTGAGCATGGCCGCGCTTCGCAGGGGCGTGCGACCCGCCCGCTCGCCGGATGGGGTATTATGGAGCACGTTTTTCCGATAGTCCCGGCATCCGGCAAGGCCGTTTGGACGCTGGCCGCAATCGCTCTGTTCTTGCTGGCGTTGCTCGGTCTGCTCGTTTACACCGGGTACTCGGCCCGGCATGTTCGATTCGAGGTTTCTCCCGGCGGGTTGAGGATCACGGGTGACTTCTACGGCCGGACCATCCCGCTGAGCTCCCTGGTTCTCGCCGAGGCCGGGAGCGTCGACCTGCGGCGTTCGTCGGAATACAGCCCTCGATGGCGTACGAACGGCACGGGCCTGCCGGGATACCAGGCCGGGTGGTTCAGCCTCGCGAACGGCGAGAAGGCGCTCCTGTTCGTGACCGATCCACGCCGCGTCGTCCGTGTTCCCACCACGGAAGGATTCACGGTCCTTTTGAGCGTCGAGAATCCCGAGGACTTCCTCGCGTCCCTGCGTGCGACGGTCGGGCCATGATGACCCGGCGGACGTACGGCGGGGGGCGGGTTCTCCTCGTCTTCGATTGTTGGTACAACAGCCGAGCGAACAAGCTGCGGCGCGCCGACCCCGCCCTGCCTGAACTGAATGGGTGCCCATGAGCGTCCGACTACATCCCCATGCCCGAGTTCGGTTATCGGAACGGGGCGCGACGGAGGCGGAAGTGATCGCCACAGTTGAGGGCGGTGAGTCCTTCCCGGCCAAGCTCGGTCGGCACGGTTTTCGGCGCAACTTCGCGTATAATGCACCATGGCGAGGTCGCCGCTATGCCAACAAACAGGTCGAGGCGATCGCCGTCGAGGAGAACGGCTGGTTGGTGATCACCGTGATGGTTCGGTTTTTCTAGGAGAGTCGCATGAAGCTGACGTACGATCCGCGTTACAACATCGCCTACCTGGCGCTGCGCGAGAAAACCGAACAGGTCGAGACCATCCGAATCAGCGACGAACTAAACGTGGACCTCGCGCCGGACGGGACCGTGTACGGCATCGAGCTTTTGAACGCCAACGAGCAACTGAGGATGGGAAACGGCGAAACGCTCACGATTGTGAACGAAGCGGCAGGTGCCTCGGCGGCGGTCAAACTCCCTGGGTAAGGGAATCTCGCGTCGGTTCGACCCGCCGTCTGCCGCATGTCCGACGCCGCGGCGAACGAGTCGCGGAGGGCCAAGCTCGTCCTACCGGGTCCGTGGCGTCCAATCGCACCTCTGCACGCCTTGATCGCATCCCTCGCTCTGCTGAGCGACCAAACGCTCATCACCTGCAACCCACAACATTTCAACCGCGTTCCCCGGTTTCGCGTGCGCGGGTATTGATTCATCGCCCGCCCCGCGACGTGCTCGGTTCCTACGTTCGAGCCGGCAAGCGCCGACGAGGAACCAGAGTGCCGCCTCTTGCGGTTAACAGGACGAGGACCAGCCGGGCTTGTCCGTCCCGCCCGACGACCTAGAATCTCGGCATGATCCAACCAATCGAAGACAATCGGGCGGCGATTGCGAACCTGTGCCGGCGATTCAACGTCGCCCGGCTGGAGGTTTTCGGCTCGGCAGCGAGCGGCGAATTCGACGAAGCTCGAAGCGACGTGGATTTTCTCGTCGAGTTCATGCCGCTCGAACCCGGTCCCCTGGCCGACGCGTACTTCGGTTTACTGGCCGAACTCACGATGCTTTTCCGGCGGAAAGTCGATCTGGTCACGCCCAAGGCTATTCGGAACCCCTATTTCCTCCGCAGAGTGAATGAGACGCGCAGGGCCCTATATGCGGCATGATCCCGAAAAATCGCTCGAAGATATCCGCAAGTGTGCCACTGCTGTGTCAGCAGTGGGTAGTGGGATCAAGGTTTACGCACTGCCCGCAGAGCAGTGGCACCCGCCCGGTCCACGGTGAAGCGGCGTCGCTTCGATCGGCGCGCCGTCCCGTATTCGGTTCCTACGTTCGGGCCGGCAAACGCCGACGAAACATCACCGCACCTCCCGTCAGGGTCAGCAACGCGGAAACAAGCAGCCCCCAGATCGAAGCGACAGGGATGCCCGGAGCTTGAACGGCTACAACTACGTCGTCGATCCGGAAGATGGTACGGCGCTGTCCATCTGTCTTCACCGAAAACTCGAGCATGATTGGCTGCCCCATGTCCTCAGGAGGGATACTTACCATGACGTTCTGCCGTTGGTAAGTCCCTGTTGGGGGGCAACTTCCCCATGGACTAGCGCCTGTATTTGAGAATGTGCGCTCCGTGACGATCTCGTTGCCGCCACCCGAACGTCTTACCCTTACCCAAAGGAAATCCTCAGGTTGCAAGTCGCGTGCTTCGCTTTGCACGTACAAGTAGAAAGCCACGACTATCCTGTTCGTAAACGGCGGCAGGATAATAGGTGATTCGGTAAAAACGCGACCCTCATTCCCGGGACCATGTTCGGCATTATCGCCAAGGTAGGCATACGAAATCCCGGCTCCCGGCGCGGGGTTCATACAGAACGTTTTTGCGAACCCGGCCGGATTATACCCAATGACTTTCTCCTTGTACCAGCCGACCGGGCGCTCCGTTGGCAAGCCAATATCTTGGTAGTCTTCGAAGCTCCCGTTGGTGGGCATGGCTCCACCCTCTCCGTAGAGAAACTGTATGACAGCTTTGTCACCGTCGCTGAACCGCTCCCTCTGACCGATCGAATCCTGCCACCGTACACGGTAGGACGATAACACAGTAATCGTTCTGCCGCCGTCTGAACACGAAGGGTCAGTGCTGTTGGGGCAGCCTGCACAACGGCTGAAGTAGCATTCGCCGTAGTGCATCACTGAGTCGAAATCGTAAAACCCGTAATCTCCACGCGGATTAGGGCGGATAGCGAAGTTGTACGCCTCATCCGGCGAAATGTTGCCTAAATTGATCCGCACGTAATTATCACGGTCACCACGCGACTGTTCGTGCCATAGCCCAATCGCGTGTCCCAGTTCGTGAGCAATGCGGTAGGGCTGGTCCCAGGTCACGATGCTGAGGTCTTGACCGGCGTTGCATAACGCCATGTCCCATGGCGTAGCACACATTCCCACCCAAGAACTGTTTCGATCTGATGAGCGAACGCGTACGTAGTGTGCTTCCGGTGCCGACGGACTACGAGGTACAAATCGCACGGGAGTTGCTGCTTCCCACAGGTTCATCGCGTTGCGCGCCTGCGTTTCGTGCCCCAACGCGGACGCGTCAAATACATAAGGTACGATCCCACTTGCCCACAGATTTACGGCATAGGCTGCCGCAACCCCACCCTCGCCCGGCGCAAACGCCGCAGGCACAATAATGTCTCCTTCGATAATGACACATCCCGCGGGGGCAACAGCCAGGGGGATGGGCGCCTCGCGAAGTGCTCCCGACGCGTGTTTCAACCCCGCACCTCGGGCCTCTCGGTCGCCGTTCGCTTGTCCCGGAATGACTTCCGCGTCCGATGCCACCGCGTCCTCCTTCGAGGCTGTCCTCTCGGGATTAGAGTTCCCAGCGGTGGGACTGCTTATGCCAACCAAAAGAACGCAGGTCAGAATGGACTTAATAACTTGCCTCTGTTCGGCATCGGGGCTGTGCACAGGTCCGAAACCGACGTTGCGAAACCGCTTTGCGTACATGGTCCTGTCCTCCTTTTGAAAATGAGCTTGTACCCGTCAAGATCGCGTCCTCCGGAAGGGAAAGAGCGTCAGGCGATCATGGGATCAGTCCCCCACCCCAAGGGATGGGGCACCGTGCAGATGATCGCAGCGCCCTCGCCGACTTCGCGCGACGTTCTCACGTGGGAACCATTCTACCTCGGCGGGTGAGCAATGCAAAGAAAAAAAGGAAAAAAGTTAAGTAGGGTCCGCTGTGCGGACAATAGATTCACCAACCGATTGGGACGATGGTCCGCAAAGCGGACCCTACGATTGAGATGACCGAATTCATTCGAATCGAGGCGGCAAGTGGTCTCGCAAGGCTCAACCTCTCGCGGGCGGACGTTCATAACGCCTTCAACGAGGTGACGATCGCGGAGATCACGGAGGATCGACGTAGCGGGCGAAGGGGCTATCCGTGAATCGGCGGGTCATTCGCCGTTCGCCGAGGAGGACGACGAGCAGCGTCCGCAGGAGAATCCAAGCGTCGAGAAGGAACCCGCCGCGGCGGACGTAGGCGACGTGATGACTGCTATTCAACGGCGCGCGTGCGAGTTGCTCGAACGAATCAGCGCACGGTGTTCGGAGGCGGCTAGCCCCAAGGAATTCGGCCTGCGAGCTATTCCGATGACATGCCGACCCGACTTGAAAGAGGGCGTGGATAGTCTGCTCCAACTCGGCTTCGCCCCGCAAGCTCGACGATTGCAAATGGCCTTCGACGAGATGATCGCCGAGCTCAACAACGGCTTTACCCAGGACAACTTGCAGGAATCTGAGGCGCGACTGAGTAGGCCGGCACCGCCTCCCAAGAATGACGAAGAAGAAGCGGACAAACAGGTCCGGCGTTGGTTCTTCAAGCGGGCGGTGGCGGACCTGGGTAAGGTGGCCCTCGATCTGCTGATCTTCGTCAAGGCGACTCGCGACTCCGACGTGACAAGTGCTGCCCCGCGGGGCGACGACCCACAGGGCGACGCCAAACGCAACGGCGAAACTCCACCCGGCGGCGTGCAAGGCGGCGACGTTCAGGCCCCCGACATTCGCGCCGAAACAGAAACCTCCTCCCGACCGGTGATCGACGATGTCGTCACGTTGGAGCAGGCGGCGGCTTTTGCGAGGTTGAGTAAGCGCACATGTGAACGATATGTGCAGAAGGGCACGCTCCCGCCCCCTGACTTCCCAGGGGGGGCGGCAAAGCTCACAAGTGGAAATGGTCAACGCTCCGCCCGGATCTCCAAAAGGTCGCCAACCGCCCCCTTCCCGAACGTTTTCTTGGATCGCAGATCATCTGACCGACATCTGACCGTCAATCAACTCAACAAGAACGGCTCCGGCCCCGCTGTCAATCGCACGATCGGCAGCTTGGCGTTCATCGCGGCACCGCGTGCCGCCTGGGTCTGTGTCCACGACAAGGCTGATCCGATCCGACGACTGTTCCTGCGGCAGAAACTCAACATCGCGAGCCAAACGACCGGGCTGGCGTATCGAATCGTCCCGTCTGCCGGTGATCCAGAGGTGCCGGTGGTCCAGTGGGATGCCGAGCCGGTGACGACGACAGCCGACGAAGCACTCGCCGATGAAACCGGGGCTGGCCGCGGAGGCGACCGCGGCGCGAGGGTTGGCGAAGCGGTCGCTTGGCTGAAAGACCTCCTCGCTAACGGCCCCCTCCCGCAAGGCACGATCGAGGCGGCGGCGAAGAAGGGCGACTTGAAGTGGCGGACGGTTCAACGAGCGAAGTCAAGGCTCGCGGTCGTAAGCCGCAAGCAAGAGTCGGGCTGGGAGTGGTCCCTTCAGGAAACCGACGACGAAGGCGACCAGACCCAAGTCCAAGGCTGCCAAGACCCGGCTACAGGCAATGTTGGCGGTGTTGGCACTCTTGGCGTTCTTGACGCTTCCACCGCCGCGCCCGATGAGCGTACGAAGGCCGCCAAGACCGCCAAGCATGCCAAGAGCGCAAAGAAAGGCCAAGTAGGCAACGTTGGCGGTGTCTGAGCCGTTGCCCGTCCGTTATGCTTCGGAAATTGGGCGGGGTTGTAAGAGGAGGGCGGCGGATGGATTCCGGCGATCGCCGACAGAATCGACTTGACACGATATCGTACATGGGATAAATTGAGGGCATGAAGGCGAATCCCGACAACGAACTGGCCAATGCGATCCGGGCGGCTTTCCAGGAATCGCGTTGGTCCATCAAACGGCTGGCCGACGAATCCGGTGTCCCGTATTCGTCCTGTCACGGCTTTGCGATGGGCACGCGGGACGTTTCAACGGGCGTGGCGTCACGGCTTTGCCGGGCGCTCGGGTTGCGGGTGACCAGAGTTAGGACCCGAACCTAGGTAATGGCGGGCATCTACAAGAAGGACGACAAAGGGCCGTACATCATCGCATACTTCGACCACACGGATCATCGACGCGAGAAATCGAGCCGCACGACCGACCATGCTGCGGCTGAGCGAATCGCCAAAAAGCTTGACGCAGACGCGGCTCTCCGGCGGGAACGCATCGTCGAC
>Ga0315274_10007577_pt1 | contig 15704 bp, 12 predicted proteins | sample YL17G02_20_MG_FD_203700 | JGI IMG/M metagenome (GOLD analysis project Ga0315274, IMG submission 203700) | Sediment microbial communities from Yellowstone Lake, YNP, Wyoming, USA - YL17G02_20 | ecosystem: Environmental > Aquatic > Freshwater > Lake > Sediment | place: USA: Wyoming | collected... | reverse complement strand
ATTCGAAGCTAACCAAGGCTAGGAATTGTTTTTAGAGTTATGTAAAGTAGGAGATTAGGTGACCTATCCCCCTAACCCCCTTCCCTTTGTTAAGGGAAGGGGGAGGTTTTTTCTTAAGAGGGGGCTTAGCCCCCTCTTTAACACCCCTTTTTTTATTCTAGGGGATAACGCCCCTCTTAAACACTCCAAACAGGCATTAGGAAACAATCTCATATTTAAATTTTTGACTTATTGAGCCTTTAGTTGATAACATAAAGGTGCTGCTCAGATTTGAATTTTCTGAGATAATATCACAAAGCAAGAGAACCCACAGGAGGGACGATAATGCCGGGTTATACAGGGAAAATTCTGGTTGCTGATTTGAGCTCAGGCAAAATCCGCGAGGAGAAACTGCCGGAAAAGCTCTACAGAGAATTTATCGGTGGGGTGGGGCTGGGGGTAAGATTGCTATACGAGCGCCAGCCGGCAAAGGTCGACCCTCTGGGTGAGAAGAATATACTGGGCTTTATACCGGGACTACTCAGCGGGACTATTGCCCCAGGTACTTCAAGGCTTACCGTAGTCGCTAAATCTCCTCTCACCGGCGGCTGGGGTGACTCCAGCGTTGGGGGCTATATAGCTTATGAGATAAAGAGAGCCGGCTATGACGGTATCCTGGTTCAGGGAGTATCAGCTCGCCCGGTTTATCTGCTTTTATACGAGGGTAAAGCTGAGCTGAAGGACGCCTCGCACCTGTGGGGTAAGAATACCAGGGAAACGGAAGAGGCGCTGCGCAAAGAAGTGGGCGACCCAAGACTCAGGGTAGCATGTATAGGGCCCGCGGGGGAAGCTAAGTCTCTGATTTCGGCAATAATAACCGAGACGCGAGAAAGCAGGGCGGCAGGCAGGTCAGGGCTCGGGGCGGTGATGGGTTCAAAACGCCTTAAAGCTATTGCGGTGCGAGGACAGAAGGAAGTTCCCGTAGCTGACAAAGCACGCACGGATGAACTGAGAAAGCAATTCGTTGACTCGGTCAAGAATACAAAGGTCAAATTCATCGGCTCGATAAAGAGTGGGGGGACAGCCGGCATAACCGAGGGCTGTATACGCGGCGGTGCATCGCCGATTAAGAACTGGAGTTTGATTGGACTGGATGCTCTGCTTGAGGCTATGCCTGCCCATGAGCCGTATGAGGACAGGATGAACAAATACCTCGTGCAGAGACTTGCCTGTGCCACATGCCCAATAGGCTGTGGGGGCATACTGAAAGCTGATGAGCTTGGCATAGGCGAGTGTGACCGACCGGAATACGAAACTATAGCTGGCTTCGGCCCAATGTTGCTTAATAATGATATAGCATCAATCCTGAAGGCCAACATTATCTGCAATCTCTATGGCATAGATACAATCTCGGCAAGCGCAGCCATTGCTTTTGCCACGGAGTGCTACGAGCGAGGCATCATCACCAAGCAGGATACCGATGGCATCGAACTGACATGGGGAAATGCTTCCGCCATGCTGGCTATGCTGGAAAAGATAGCCAAGCGAGAGGGTTTTGGTGCTGTACTTGCTGACGGTATCAAGAGAGCAGCAGAGAGAATCGGGCATGGGGCTGAAGAGTGGGCGATACAAATAGGAGGGCAGGAACTGGGATATCATGAGCCCCGACAAATTCCTTCACGCGGGACGGGTTATATCGTTGACCCAACGCCGGGACGCCACACTGCCTTCTTTGCCGGAAGATGGCTGGAAGCCGGCTCTCTACCGGGACCCTATCCAGAATTTTTCGATACTAAAATAGAATACCGTGATTATGGACACAAGAGCCTTATCTATGGACATGCCTCCAGCTATGAGCAGGTGTTTACCTCCACAGGCGCGTGCAAGTTTTTACTTTTCCAGTCAGACTTCCCGTTAATAGAGCTTATCGTTGCAGTAACAGGATGGGATTTCAGCCTCGCTGAAGCCGAGGCTACCGGCAAAAGCATTCAAGCCCTGCGCCAGTTATTCAATATCAGGGAAGGAATAAAACCTGCAGAGCTGCGCCTGCCACAGAGGGTTACCACACCAGCAACTATGGGCCCGTATAAGGATGCCCCTCAAGATTTCGAGCTTCTAAGAAGCCAGTACTATGAAGCGATGGGATGGGATGCGGAAACGGGATATCCCACAAAGACAACATTAAAGGAATTGGGCTTAGACACTTTAGTCAGAAAATTTGGGCGTAGCTAAATAGCTAGTGCGATTGCTCAGGGCTTCGCTCATAAATGATGGTCAACTCTTTTAGCCTTTCGCTGATAGCTGGCGTCAGCATATCAGCAGTGAACCGCCACTCCCAGTTGCCCTTCGCAGTACTGGGGAAGTTCAAGCGGGCTTCGGCGCCCAGTCCGAACACATCCTGAAGCGGGAAGATAGCCATGCTCGCCACAGAGCTCAAGGCGAGGCGGATGAAGTCCCAGTGAATTTCTTTCCCATCCGCACCGAGGTATTTCAAAGCAAATTCCCTTTCCTTGATAACCTCTTCTCTCGTGAGAGTTGTCTGCGTGCCCGGCTCGACAGTAAACCAGCCGACAGTCGTATTGTTGTCATGAGTGCCGGTATAAACGACGCAATTCCTAATGTAATTGTGGGGCCTGTATTCACGGCCTTTGGAGCCGCTACCGAAAGCCATCTGCAAAACTTTCATCCCGGGGAAGCCAAGCTGGTCTCGCAGAGCATGGACTTCCGCTGTTATCACACCCAGGTCTTCGACAATAACCTGAATATCACCCAAAGCTGCCTTTACTGCAGTAAAAAGGGCTGCCCCCGGTCCCTTAACCCATTTGCCGTTTACGGCGGTAGGTTCAGCGCCCGGAATCTCCCAGTATGCCTCAAAGCCACGGAAGTGGTCTATTCTCACGATATCAACCAACTCAAAGTTTACGCGGAAACGGTCAATCCACCACCGGTATCCGTTCTGAGCCATGACATCCCAGCGATATATAGGGTTCCCCCATCGCTGACCGGTAGCGCTGTAATAGTCAGGGGGCACACCGGCTACTACGAGCGGATTACCCTTATCGTCGAGATGGAAAAGTTCCTGGTTTACCCATACTTCAGTACTATCGTGAGCCACATAGATAGGCATGTCGCCGATAATGCGTATTCTTTTCTGATTACAATAGCTTTTCAGAGACTGCCACTGCTTGTAAAAAACATGCTGTATATATTTGTGATACCGAATTTCGTCATTAAGCCTGCTTCTCCACTCCGATAATGCCCCTGGGTCTCGCCTCATGACCTCTTCTTCCCAGCCAGTCCAGATTCGTCCTTTATGCACCTCTTTTAATGTCAAAAACAGCGCATAATCCTCAAGCCAGAAGGCATTTCGCTGGCAGAAGGCATTAAAGTCGTCGGGGTGTCCCGCAGAGTATTTTTCCTTGAATCTCTGGAAAGACTTCTTCAGCAAAGGCCCTTTGTAGTTAATCGCCCGTTCATAGTCTACGCAGCTCTTAGAAAATGCCGGGGGATTTTCGATGTCAGCAGAATCAAGAAGCCCATCCTCAACCAGCTTCTCCAGGCTGATGAGCAGAGGATTGCCAGCAAATGCGGAGAGGCAAGTATAAGGCGAGTTCCCGTAGCCCGTAGGGCCCAGCGGCAATACCTGCAACAGCGATTGCTCTGCGCTCGCCAAGAAATCAACGAAACGGTATGCCTCAGGCCCCAAGTCTCCGATGCCAAAGGGACTGGGGAGTGAAATCGGGTGCAGCAATATTCCGCTGGCTCTGTATTCCACTCGTTACCTCATTCTCTACGTTAAGGTATTACGGCTATGTGCATGCCTTTAAGACTTTCGGCAAAGAGAAATGCCTGTTCAATAGAATCGAGGGGAAACTTATGGGTCATGAGGTCGCTGACATCAATCTTTTTTCTCACCATCATATCAAGCGCCTCTCTATGTTCTCTCGGTGTTGAACCATGAGAGCCATGAACCGAGACTTCATGGTAATGAATCGTATTGCTGTCCAGAGAGATATTCGAGTTGAGCGGCGGCAAGCCGGCGAAGATATTGACTCTTCCTCCCCTGCCGGCAAACGAGAAGGACTGTTCTAATGCTTGCGCCGAGGAGCAGGCAACGATTACAACATCGGCTCCCCTACCATCAGTGAGAGACAATACTTCCTCATCAGCGTTACTCAGTATAGGGTTGATGACCTCATCAACCGAAGAGAGGTTAACCCCTTCCAAACGCTTTGCATCTCTCTCGATAAGGAGCACCTGACCCGCACCATTTGCTTTAGCCAAGCGACAATGCATAATGCCCAACGGACCGCCCCCAATTATAACAACCACATCTCCCTGCCCGACTTGCGAGGCTCTTTGTGCTCTAATGCAGCAAGATAAGGGCTCGGCAAGGGCAGCATCTTCCAAACTAACAGCATCTGGGATTTTATTCAGAACGCCAAACTTTATGCCACATGATGGAACTAATAAATATTCAGCATAACCACCAGGTAACTGGTATCCAAAGGACTGGCTGTTCTGGCAATAGATTGGCTGTCCTTTGCGACAGTAAAAACATTCGCCACAGGCTATCCTAGGGATAACCGCCACACGGTCGCCCGCCCTATAATTTTTTACGCCCGTACCGATTGCCTTTATCTCTCCGGATATTTCGTGCCCCAGAACCTGAGGTAACTCGATTCTGAAATGACCATAGTGATAGATTCTCAGGTCAGTGCCGCAGATTGAGCACACCTTTACCTTGAGGATTACCGACCCCTCTTCCAGTTGGGGGTCAGGCACTTCCTTCACTACGAGGTGCTCAACCCTTTCTAAAACACCGGCTCTCACTTTACCTCACATAGGTTTAAAGAATAGAACTGCCAGCGGCGGCATAGTAATTGCCAGGGAATAGGAGCGACCATGCAAGGAGACTGGCACAGCTTCCACGATGCCAAGGTTGCCCAGACCGCTGCCCCCATACTCTCTGGCATCGCTGTTTAATAGCTCTTTCCAGCCCCCCCCCTTGGGCACACCGACCCGATAATTCAAGCAAGGGACGGGAGTAAAGTTACATACGACTAACACAACATCATCCGGGGAGCGCGCCTTCCGGATAAGGCTGAGCACGCTATGCTCAACGTCATTGCAGTCAATCCACTCAAAGCCTGCCCAGTCAAACTCAAGCTCATAGAGCGCAGGCTGGCTACGGTAAAGCTGATTCAAGTCTTTTACCCATAGCTGTAAGCCGGAATGAGGGAGGTATTGAAGGAGGTGCCACTCCAGGCTCCCCTCATGGGCCCACTCCCGCCATTGACCAAACTCTCCACCCATAAACAGCAACTTCTTCCCGGGCTGGGCATACATATAGCCGTAAAGTGCCCTGAGGTTGGCGAACTTCTGCCAGTCATCCCCAGGCATCTTGCCCAGCAGCGAGCCTTTACCATGTACGACTTCATCGTGGGAGAGAGGCAAGATAAAATTCTCAAAGAAGGCATAGAGCATGCGAAAGGTCAGATTATTATGATGGTGTTTCCGGTAGATAGGTTCTTTCGACATGTATTCCAGTGTGTCGTGCATCCAGCCCATATCCCACTTAAGGCCGAATCCCAGACCGCCGATATAGGTTGGACAGGATACCATAGGCCAGGCGGTAGACTCCTCAGCGACGGTCTGAACGTCATGATTTTCCTTATAAACTGTTTCATTAAAACGCTTCAAGAAGGCAATTGCTTCCAAGTTCTCATGACCACCATATTCGTTGGGTATCCACTCACCTTCTTTACGCCCGTAGTCAAGATAGAGCATGGAGGCAACAGCATCCACACGGAGACCGTCAGCATGATATTTATCCAGCCAGAACAAAGCGCTCGAAAGGAGGAAGCTCCGCACTTCATTACGACCGTAGTTGAAGATGAAGCTATTCCACTCAGGATGAATACCCTGCCTTGTGTCCTCGTGCTCATAAAGGTGCGTGCCATCAAAGTAACCAAGCCCATGCTCATCTGTAGGAAAATGGGATGGCACCCAGTCAAGGATTACACCAATATTATGCTGGTGCAGGTAGTCAACGAGATACATGAAATCCTGGGGGGTTCCGTAACGGCTGGTCGGGGCAAAATATCCGGTGACCTGATAGCCCCAGGAGCCATAAAATGGGTGCTCCATGACTGGCATTATCTCAACATGGGTAAAGCCCATCTGCTTCACGTAGTCAGCCAGAGCAGGAGCAAGCTCACGGTAGGTAAGGAAGCGATGACCCTCTTCAGGAACCCGCCGCCATGAGCCCAGATGAACCTCGTAGATGGAGATGGGGGCATTGAGAGCGTTTCTCTGCCGCCTTTTCTCCATCCATGACCGGTCTCCCCAGATATAGTCTAAGTCCCAGACTATCGAGGCGGTTTTCGGGGGGACTTCATTATAAAAAGCGAAGGGGTCGGTTTTTTCCACACGATAATTATTGTAGCTGGAGACAATATAGTATTTATAGAGTGTACCCTTACTAATGCCGGGGATAAAGCCTTCCCAGATACCTGATTGCCCTCTGGCATGCAGTTGATGGCTTGACTTGTTCCAGCCGTTAAATTCGCCCATAACAGATACCCGCTTGGCATTGGGTGCCCATACGGCAAAATATGTTCCCTCTACTCCACCAACGCTCATGGGATGAGCGCCGAGCTTATCATGAAGCCGGTAGTGAGACCCTTCATTGAAAAGGTAAAGGTCGTCTTCAGTCAGCAGTTTTACATCATAGCGAACCATTTTAATATCTCACACCTTTTTTATCTATAATCTTCAATTTTAACTATTTGGGCACTCCAGTGGCAAAAACGCTGTACTGTGTCTACCCAGTAGTCCAGATTACCCTCAACCTGTGAGGGAGTGCCATCGCAAAGCTCGATAGCAGCAAAATAGAAATAAGAACAACCAGAAATATAAAGCTGCCTCTCCGCATTGTGCACCTCATTCAAAAATCCCAATCTGCGCTCTGCTAAGTGATTCTTTCCACCTTAAGCAAATTGGTAGTGCCGGCTATGCCGATTGGAACGCCACCTGTGATTACTATCAAATCACCGGATTTAGCTAGACCCGAGTCTTTGACAATCTTAACAGCGGTGGCGAACAGCCCATCTACCGAAGCTGGTTCTTCTACCTGAATAGAATAAACGCCCCAGCGAAGCATCAATCTACCAGCTAAAATGCCGCTCGGAGTGAGTGCTAGAATTGGCGCTCTCGGGCGGTATTTGGATACCCTACCCGCTGTGCTGCCAGACTCAGTGAAAGCTACAATCGCCACCGCCCCTAACCTCGACGCGGTATGGCAAGCGCTATAACTTATAAGTTCGTCCGTCTCCCGCTCAAGCCAACCACCTCTTTCCGCCAGCAGTTGCTCGTAAGGCAACCATTTTTCTGTTTCCTCAGCGACCTTTGCCATCGTCTTTACTGCCTCTACGGGATATTTGCCGATAGAAGTTTCTGCAGAAAGCATAATTGCGTCCGTGCCATCAAATATGGAATTGGCAATATCGGTAACCTCAGCACGAGTCGGGCGGGCAGCATTGACCATAGATTCCAGCATCTGGGTAGCAGTGATAACCGGCTTACCTACACGATTACACTTCCAGATAATTTCTTTTTGCACCAGCGGCACCCTCTCCAGAGGGATATCAACACCGAGGTCTCCCCGCGCCACCATGATACCGTCACTGATTGCCAAAATGCTTTCAAACTTTCGGACTGCATCTCCCCGCTCTATTTTGGCAATAACGGGTATATCTAAGCCGCTTTCATGGATTATGGCTTGTACTTTAGCTACATCCTCAGCGCTGCTGACGAAGGAGAGAGCCAGATAATCAGGCTTTTCCGCAATGGCGAAGAAAAGGCCTTCTCTAAGTGAATCAGTTAAAAAAGGAATAGAAATGCGTGTGCCGGGGATAACCAGCCCACGACCATCTGCAATGACGCCGCCAACTATTACCCTGCATTTTGTCTCGTCGCCATCTTTTTCAGTCACTTTTAGTTGTATTGCGCCATCATCAAGAAGAACGGTATCTCCCACCTTTACATCTTGATAAAAACTAGGTAGATTCACTGGCACCATCGCAGCATCGCCTTCCACCTGCCTCGCGGTGAGAACCACCTGCGCTCCCTTTTTCAGAGAAGTCTGGCCACCTTTTAGCCTTCCAATACGGTACTTGGGTCCCGGCAAGTCCATAAGGATAGCGACCTTCGTCCCCAGCCTCTTGCTTACTTCCCTGACCGTCTTTATGTAGTTAGCATGCAAACTATGCGTGCCGTGTGACAGATTGAGCCGGGCGATATTCATGCCAGCCCGAATAAGTTGCTCAATGAGCGCCGCTGAACCGCTGGCAGGACCAATGGTGCATACTATTTTGGTCCGTCTTCTAAAAAACCCAGAGAGTTTCATATATTTCAGTATTTCCTATACCATCCCTCAGGAACACGCAGGAATTCTTCGTTTTTGACCCCCGCCTTGACATACCAGGGCCTACCGTATTTCTCAACTATCCTAATAAGCTCCTTCAACCTCGAGGCGGCCGTTTCCCTGAAGAATTTCATCCTCTCTTCTCTAGGGCGAATTTGAGCGCCTTCTTTCCACAGTGCGCGTCCTGCTAGGAAGCCTGAAGCACCAGCTTTGCAGGCTATCTCTGCCTGTTTTTTGAACGTATCAAAGTCAACTCCAGCACTGAGGAGCACCCATGGTCGCCGTGATGCCCGGTCTAGCTCCTGGCAGAGTTTTAGCAACCGCCCTTCGTCCTGCTCAAACTTCATGTCCGCAGGGAATTCGGCTTTTAATACATCAATTGGCAGGGCAGTCATCTGACGTGCGGTCTCAATTACCAATTCAGGTTTAATATCGGCAAACTTCTTCGAGGATACTCCTGCTTCTTCAACAGGGTAGCTAACCGGCTCAACCAGAAAAGTTATATCCTCTTCAATGCACTGGTCAGCCAGCCGGGAAACCAAACCTAGCTGCTGTGTTGTTGTCTCTTTAAGGTCAGGTCGAAAGTAAATGAGGAGCTTGGCTGCCGAGGCGCCTATCTTTTTTATCTTCTTTACATTCCAATCAGGAAGAAGCTCAGTAATTCTGGCTGTACTCTTTCCTATATATCCCGTCTTTTCCATGCTTACCAGCAGTCCAGTATGCCCGGGCAGAACACCCGCCGCTATAGCCTGCACTGCTCCGTAGATAGGGTCAAGAAGTATAGCACTGGCAAAGGGCGTCACCGCCCGGCACAAATCAAGTTTGAAATCTACCATATCTTGATAAGTGACAGCCTGAGGGTTTTCCGGGTTCAGCACTTTCATTAGAGAATCCCTGTGGTCAATAGCGCAAACGGTCAATAGACCATTGGAATCCGCCAGCTGCTGTAGTCCGCGTAATTTACCGATGGATAGGCTCATAAGCTGCCTCCTGTATTGACATGCAGGGTTCTGTTCAATCAGATAGAAGCTTTGCCAGCTCCCTTAGCTCCGGATGTAGCTCTTTCTTCTTCTCCCATGTATCTTTAAGCGGAGTGTAAGCTACCCTTCCATTTATCTCACCGACCATATAGCCACTTTTACCGTTTAAGAGAGCGGTCACTCCAGCGGCGCCCAGTTTACTGGCAAGAACCCGATCACGTGCAGTGGGAGAGCCTCCCCGCTGAATGTGCCCGAGGATACATACTCTGGACTCAATACCTGTCCTGTCCTTAATTTCCTCGGCTATACGGAAGCTGCGCCCTGGTTGCTCAGCCTCAGCCACCACCACAATGGCGCTTCTTTTACCCTGTTTGAAATTCTCGGTCAGATGCCGGCAAAGCTCGTCTATGCTGTGCGGTACCTCGGGGATGAGTAGTTCTTCTGCACCACCAGCAAGCCCGCTCTCCAGTGCGATAAACCCGCTGTGGCGTCCCATCACCTCGACAAGAAAAAGGCGATTAAAGGCAATAGCAGTATCCCGTATACGGTCAATAGCCTCCAGAGCCGTATTTATCGCTGTATCAAAGCCTATGGTATAGTCAGTGCCGTAAACATCATTATCTATAGTCCCGGCCACACCAATAATGCCAACGTCACATTCTTCTGCCAACTGCGTGCCGCCACGAAATGTTCCATCGCCACCAATAAGAATCAGCCCTTCAATCCCAGCTTCTTTAAGAACTTTTATCGCTTTTTGCCTGCCTTTGCTGGTCATGAATTCAGCGGAACGGGCAGTTCCCAAAATGGTTCCGCCCTGATAGATAATATTGGCGACAGCTCTTCTATTTAGAGCCATTATCTCACCGCGGATGAGCCCGTCATAGCCCCACTGTATACCGAGAATCTCAAGGTTATTAGCTAAAGCAGCACGCACCGCCGCCCGGATACAGGCATTCATACCCGGAGCGTCGCCACCGCTGGTCAATATACCTATTTTTTTCATAGTTTTCCCTGCCTAGTCTATTTATCCTGCAGCACAGCCACGCCGGGCAGCACCTTGCCTTCTAAGAATTCGAGAGAAGCGCCGCCACCGGTAGAGACGTGGGACATCTTACCTGCTAACCCCATTTCTGCCACTGCCTCGGCAGTAGAGCCACCGCCGATAACAGTGGTCGCGTTCAGCCCAGCTAAGACTTTAGCCAGGCGGCGTGTTCCTTCGGCAAACTGAGGTATCTCAAAAACGCCTACTGGGCCATTCCAGAGAACGGTCTTGCACTTCTTAAGCTCTTGCGAAAACTCGTCTATCGTGCGCGGCCCAATATCAGCGGCAATCCAGCCATCAGGTATCTTAGTAGATGGTACCGTCTTGGTGCTGGAGCCAGCCTCCAGCTTATCCGTTACCACCATATCCTGCGGAAGCAAAAGTCTGACGCCGAGAGATTTCGCCTTTTCCATAAGCTTCCGAATGTAATCCAGCTTATCATTCTCAACCATAGAGGCACCGACGCCATAGCCCTGGCTTTTTATGAAGGTAGCCGCCATACCGCCGCCAATAAGCAAAGCATCAACCTTGCCGACAATATTCTCCAGAACAGCCAGTTTTCCGCTTACTTTCGCTCCTCCTATCATGGCAGCGAATGGTCTCTTCGGGTTCTCCAGCGCACCTCCTAATGCCTTAAGCTCCTTTTCCATTAAAAAGCCGGACACTGCCGGCAAATACTTAGCCACACCAACCACCGAGGCGTGAGCGCGGTGACTGGCACCGAAAGCGTCATTGACATAGATATCTGCCAGCTTGGCTAGAGCTTGGGCAAAGTTCGCGTCGTTAGCTTCTTCCTCAGGGTGAAAACGGAGGTTTTCCAAGAGAGCAACCTCACCATTTTTCAACCTGGATACCTCATCTTCCACCTCAGGGCCGACACAATCCCTCAGTGCTTTAACTGGCTTACCAATGAGCTCCGATAGTCTTTGAGCCACAGGAGCCAGCCTTAGCTCTTCTACCACCTTACCGTCCGGTCTGCCCAAGTGGGAGCAAATAATAAGCCGGGCATGACGTTCTATCAGGTATTTTATTGTTGGTAAACAGGCTCGTATGCGGGTATCATCGCTTATGGTGCCGCCCTTGCCCATAGGCACGTTGAAATCGACGCGAAGCAGCACCTTCTTACCGGATACATCAATATCTTCAACCGCCTTCTTGGGCATGTCTGCCTCCCGATATTATTTTCCGTTTTACAACCCCCTGCGGACTATGTAGTTGATGAGGTCAACCAGACGGTTACTATAACCCCACTCATTATCATACCACGCAAGCACTTTGACCATAGTGCCATCAATTACCATGGTATTTTCGGCATCTACGATTGCGCTCGCTGGGTTGCCTTTGAAATCTACGCTGACCAAAGGCTCCTCGCAGTATTCGATAATGCCCTTCAGCTTTCCTTCGGCAGCCGCCTTGAAAGCCTTGTTTACCTGTTCAACAGTAACCTCTTTTTTCACATCAGCCACAAAATCACATATGGACACGGTGGGTGTAGGCACCCGGAGAGCGATGCCATGGAGTTTTCCCGCAAGCTCAGGGATAACAAGAGTAACCGCACGCGCAGCTCCGGTGCTGGTCGGCACTATGCTGAGCGCAGCCGCACGGGCGCGGCGCAGATCCTTGTGAGCTGTATCAAGAAGTCGCTGGTCATTGGTATAGGCATGGTCAGTAGTCAGAAACCCACGGGTCACACCGAAGTTATCATGGAGAACTTTTACCACTGGGGCAATGCAATTAGTTGTGCAGGAAGCGTTAGAGATTATATTGTGTTTGGCCGGGTTATATTTGTCCTCATTGACACCGAGGACTACCGTTACATCCTCTCCCTTGGCTGGTGCCGATATGATGACCTTTTTCGCCCCGCCCTGCCGGTGAGCAGCAGCTTTGGCGGCGTCGGTGAAGAGACCTGTAGACTCGACTACTATCTCCACCCCGTAGTCGCGCCACGGAATCTTAGCCGGGTCACGCTCAGCAATCACCTTCACTTTACGACCATCAATTATAATCATATCCTGAGTAGCTTCCACTTTGCCGGGGTAAATACCATAGGTGCTATCGTACTTGAAGAGATGAGCATTTGTTTTGGTGTCAGTAAGGTCATTAACCGCAACCACATCGATATCCGCTTTCTTCTCAGCTATCGCCCGTAGTACAAGCCTGCCAATCCGTCCGAAACCATTAATGCCTACTTTTACTGCCACTTTTGTCACCTCCTTCTTTTTTCAAGTACTTCTATTTTAGCTTCGATAAGAGAGGCTTCGCCTCTCTTTGACTCTCATCAGAGCAAAAGCAGCTGCGCCGAGCACACCGGAATCTCTTCCCAGTTCGGCGCGGGCAAAGCGCACTGCCTCAAAAGACTGCCTGAATGCCCTTTCACCGGCGACCTTAAAAGCCGGCTCAAGCAGCATATCACCCATATTGGACAAACCTCCACCAATCACAATAAGCTCAGGGTTGAATATATTTACCAAATTGGCTAAACCTATGCCGACATAGTATCCAGTCCGGGCAATAAGCTCTTTAGCCAGAGCATCGCCATCTTCAGCCGCCCTGTGAATGACTTCAGCCGTTACTTTGTCGATATCACCACCGGCATAGTTCAAAATAGAGGTTCTTGCCCCTTCTTTTATTTTATGTCTCGCTTCCCTTGCCAGAGCTGTTCCCGAAGCCAGCGTTTCCCAGCAACCCTTATTTCCACAATTGCACAAAGGACCGTCACTGTCAATGGTCATGTGCCCCACTTCACCGGCAGTGCCTAAAGCCCCGGCATAAATTTTGCCGCCAATAATAATGCCGCCGCCAATACCGGTGCTAATGGTGACATAAACAAAGTTACGAGCACCTCTGGCAGCACCGAAATAAAGCTCACCCAGCGCCGCAGCATTAGCATCGTTAGTCAGGAAAGTCTTTTTGCCCATCTTTTCTTCAATAGCATCTCTCAAAGGAACATCATGCCATCCCGGCAGATTCGGTGAAGTGAAGAGGACGCCGATCTCTGGATTTGAAAGACCGGCTGCACCGATGCCTATGGCAGCGAGTTCACTAGCCGACATACCAGCCTGAACTAGAGCACGGTTTGCAGACTCCACAATCAACTCTATGACTGCTTTATAACCTTTCTCCGCCGAGGTTTCAGTATAGTCACGAGATAGCAATTCGCCATTTGAAGTGGCGACTGCTGTCAGTATCTTGGTGCCACCCAAATCAATGCCGAGAGCCAAACCAGCGGAATTTCTACGCACTTCTGGCGCCTTTCCCTTGCAGATTATAGAAAGCACTCATACCGGCGTAGCGTCCTGCTTTGCCCAGTTCCTCCTCTATTTCGAGTAGACGGTTATATTTGGCAACTCGTTCCGAGCGGCAGGGCGCACCTGCTTTAATAAAGCCGGTGTCCATGGCTACCGCCAGGTCAGCAATAGTGGTGTCCTCAGTCTCGCCTGAGCGGTGGCTCACTACTGCTGTCCAGTTTGCCTTCTTTGCCATTTCTATAGCAGCGATAGCCTCACTTATGGTGCCTACCTGATTAGGTTTAATCAGAATAGAATTTGAGCTTTGCTCAGCTATACCGCGCGATAGCCGGCTCAAATTGGTAACATAGAGGTCATCACCCACGAGCTGCACCCTATACCCCAGCTTGCGCGTCAGGAGTTTCCACCCCCGCCAGTCATCCTCAGCCAGTCCGTCCTCGATACTGAGAATGGGGTAGCCAGCCACCAACTGCACATAATATTCTATCATCTCTTCCGATGTAAGACTCTTGCCCTCGCGCTTTAAGCGGTACCTCCCATCCTCATAGAACTCACTGGCCGCCGGGTCCAAGGCTAAATAGATACCCTGACCGGGGTGGTAGCCAGCCTTTTCAATAGCTTTCATAATAAGCTCAATGGCAGTCTTGTTAGAGGAAAGTGACGGGGCAAAGCCGCCCTCATCACCAACACTTGTGCTTAGCCTTTCAGCCGATATCACATCCTTTAAAGTATGGTAAACTTCAGCGCCCATTCTAAGAGCAGTGGCAAAGCTATCGGCACCTACGGGCATTATCATAAATTCCTGAAAATCTGTGGAGTTTGCAGCATGCTTACCACCGTTCAAAATATTCATCATGGGCACCGGCAAAATGTGATTGTCCTCACCACCCAGGAACTGGTAAAGAGGAATTTTCAGAAAATTCGCTGCAGTATGAACTACAGCCAGGGAAACGCCTAAAATCGCATTGGCACCCAGTACTAACTTATTGGCTGAGCCATCAAGCTCAATCATCTTACGGTCTACCATCTTATAGTCAAGGGCAGACATCCCCCTCAGGGCTGGACCGATTATCTCGTTGACATTCGTAACAGCCTTGAGTACGCCTTTGCCCCTGTATCTCGATTTTTCACCATCACGAAGCTCAAGGGACTCATGCTTTCCAGTGCTTGCGCCGGAGGGAACGGCGGCATAGCCAGAAGCACCATTGGAAAGCTTTACAGTTACACCAAGTGTTGGATTACCTCTTGAATCAAGTATTTCCCTTGCCCTGATATCCGAAATCTTATCCATACTCTGCCTTTAGCCCAACTTTTCAAATTCACTCTTGGCTGCGCCGCAGACAGGGCATACCCAGCTATCTGGTAGAGCTTCAAAAGCCGTGCCTGCTTTTATTCCGCCATCAGGGTCACCTTGAGCTGGGTCATAGATATAGCCACAGATTTTGCACCTGTATTTCGCCATTTCAGATATCGCTCCTTTCTTTGCCTCAACCTTTTCCTCAACATAAGTGGCTGCCGCTTTGGGTGTTTTCCCTCCCTTAATCTGGTGATAGTAATCATAGGTCATACAGGCTTCGTCCGAGATAACTTCAGCATTGACCACTTCGCCAACAAAGATAGTATGTGTGCCAACGTCCATCTCCTGAGTTACTCTGGCTTCTATATAGGCAGTGGCATATTCCAGAACCACCGGTACGCCAGTATTGCCTATCTTGTAATCAACACCGTTCAACTTATCTGTATCCCGGCCTGACCTGAAGCCAAAGCGACCGATAAAGGTGAGAGGAGTATCCTGGCAGAGCACAGAGGCAGCAAAGACCCTGCTCTCCTTAATAAATTGCCATGTTAGATTATTCCGATTGATGCTGATGGCAATAGTCGGCGGCTCAGAGGTTACCTGGAATACGGTGTTAGCAATTTGACCGTTGAACCGGTTATCCTTTTTGGAGGTCACCACATAGAGACCATAGCCTATTTTGTGTAATGCTTTAATATTCACCGTTAACCTGCCAACAATTTTCTTTTCC
>Ga0315274_10007573_pt1 | contig 15707 bp, 11 predicted proteins | sample YL17G02_20_MG_FD_203700 | JGI IMG/M metagenome (GOLD analysis project Ga0315274, IMG submission 203700) | Sediment microbial communities from Yellowstone Lake, YNP, Wyoming, USA - YL17G02_20 | ecosystem: Environmental > Aquatic > Freshwater > Lake > Sediment | place: USA: Wyoming | collected... | reverse complement strand
CCCGAGCTTATGGTAGACACAGGTGATCCACAACCTGTCAAATCCAAAGCTCTGGAGAGAAAAAAGCATAGAACATACTAAGCGGACAAATGTCCTAATAGTAAATAGGTGACATCTGACTGCGGGTGTTTCAAGACAGGCTCAGCAATCGCTGGGCCCTTCTTTTTCCAGTGGAGTCAGGGAGGTAAGCTGCGTCCTGCGCCAAAGACCACAAATCTTCTGTTGAACGTACATCCGAAACGCGGCGACGAGACTCCGATGCGGTCGATATCCCCGCCCCCGCTTCTGCAGCTTCTCAGTATCTCCAGCTTACGGTATCCGCTCCTGCCGGTGCGGTTGCACTGATGCGGGCAAGGATCTTCGGGGCATACATTTGGTTGTAGCGAAGCCGTGAGAGGGCGTTGGGACGGGTGTGATCGCCATTCCAGCAGTGCTCCGCGCGGTCCCCGTAGTCCACCTCGCCGCCATAAAAGGGGTTGGTTGTCCCTTTGAGAAACTCTTCGAGCAGGTAGACCGCATTGTTCAGATAGAAGTTGTCCATGGTCCCGCAGTAGACGTGGATCTTCCCCTCCAGCTTGGGGCCGAGCGTGGCCCAATCGCGCTGAAGGATGTGGGAAAGGTCGTAGTGCTCCCTCCAGTACGCCGCGACGTCCTTGTCGATCTTCCCGGTCACCTTGTCCCAGATGCGCTTCGGATAGCCGTCGGCACCAACTGGGGAAAAGACCGCTTCCCAGATGTCCCACTGTTGGCCGGATCGGCTCCTGGTGCCGAGGGCAAGCTCGAACATGTTTGCTTCTTCGAGCGTAACGCTCACCTCACCCAGCCAATTGCGCATGCCGGGACGAGGCGTGTGTTTCCAGCGGCTGTCCGCGTAGTAGGCGTTGTCGTTCTTGTAGATGTTCACCTGGGTGTAGGCACGGAAGTCGACCGGGTCTGGACAGGCTGCGAAACAGCCGTTGAAATCGTCGGGATAGAAGACCTGCACTGCCAATGCTTCCCAGCCTCCGGTGGAGCCGCCGTAGGTGAACCGCGCCCAGCCCTGACCGATGCCGCGAAACCGTTTTTCAACCTCGGGGATGAGCTCCTTCATAATGGCATCGCCGTAGGGACCGAGGTTCTGCGAGTTCACGGCGTAGGAGTCGTCGTAGTACGGATTCGCGTGTTGGATCTCGATAATGAGGAACCGCGGGAAGTTCGGTCCAATCCATTCCTTGTAGAAATCATAGGCGTACTGCTGCACGATGCGATTGTAGCCGCTCACGCGAAACCTCTCGCTGTAGTCGGGCTTGAGAGAAGTGTCGGGCGGCTCCTCGCGGAACCCACCGAAGGTGGCTGGAAAGTGACCGTGGAATACCATGAGCGGATACCGGGCGTTCGGGTGTGCCTCCCATCCTTCGGGCAGGAGGACGTTTGCCCCGAGGTACATCGGGCGGCCCCAGAATTTCGAAAGCAGGTTGCTTTGGATGCGGATGTGCTTGACGTACTTTGTGTCCCTGGGTTGTGGGATGGGGGGTACCTCCTGGTCGAGGACGACGCTCAGGGCCTTTTTTGACTTCGGGTTGAACGAGATCCACCGGGGTGTCGAGAAGAGATTCCCCGGAGCGCGGTTCCATTGCTGACCTTCACCGCGGTCCATCGGGAGCTTCACTGTGTGTCCGTCAGACCGGTGGAAAGTTTCGTACTTGTGCAGCAACGCCTGCACGCGGTAGCGGCCCTCAGGGACGCTCGCCAATGACCGGAGGGGGAAACCGAACGCCAAACCGTCGACGACTTGTGATTGCCCTTTGGTCCATCCTTCCACGTCTATGCCGAAGATAAGCTGGGTGTTGAGCCCGAGGTCGATTTGGAACCGCGGCTCGGCTGTGCTGTCTGTGGAGAGCATGAGCAGCAGACGGCCGTCGAAGGCACCGGTGTGGAGATTGGAGGGAATGGTCACCGAGAAACGGGGCTGGCCAAAGAGTGGAACGCCGGCCACGAAAAGGCACAGAAAGAAGAACCGGGTGAATTGCCGCGAGCGCATAGTCGCCTCCAGAGTTGTGGCACTGAGCTTAGCATCCTGCGACGGAGTAGTGCGGGTTGCAGACGTCGCTCCGAATATAATGAAATGGATGCCGAGTTGCCGATGACTCGCACAGCAGGTCTCATGAGCATCCACGAGGACCCAGGTCCTTCGAACCTTTGGCTCCTCTTTAACCCTTCGGGGTTCCCGCCTTCGCAAAAGAGCTTCGGCGGACAGGCGCTCAGCACAAGTCCCTCGACTTACCGCCTTCCGCCAGAATGACGGCGGACAAGTCGGCGGTTCGCTCGGGACAAGCTACTCCAGAGGCCGAATCTGAAAAGGGTTGGTCTCCTTTTTTTTTTGTGACAGCGGCAAGTTGGTGCATACCTCCATCCGCCCACGTGCACGCATGACCGATCTCTGTAAGCCCGGGCTTAACGTTGGTGAACCGCTCCCGTGGAATTCTGCAGGATGATGCTCACGAGTTGGCCGCGGCTCGAGATGCTGGCTTTCTGGAAAATATGATAGATATGATTCTTCACCGTGTGCGGAGAGATGAACAATTCCTGCTCAATCTCCTTGTTACTCTTCCCTTTCAAGATCATCTCGACAATGTCGCGTTCTCTTGCCGAGAAATGGAATTCCGCGCAGATCTTATCCAGGCTGAGATTGGGTTCCGCAGTCCGGATTTGCGATCCATAGTAGGCGGCGACGAACGGTTTGAAGTACAAAAGCAAACACACATTCAACGCAAGACCGGACAGCATGGCGACAAAAACGTCCCAATGTGTCGGGAGGAACAGTGCACTAATTTCCAGACACGACAGGGAGACAAAGAAGAAGCCAAATACCTGGGACATTCGCCTATGCCGATCTGGCTGTACGTATCTTGACTTGACTAGAAGGTATAACGGGAGGAGGAAGTCTAGTACGACGAGGCTCAGATTGATACCGGCATGAACTCCCAAAAGAAATCGATTGTCATCGACGTTGAAGAAACGGTAGATGCCGGCGACAAATGCAGAGAGCCATGCTGTGCAGATGAAGCCATATGCGTACACAAACCACCGTGGTGCACGGGTCATTCCAGAAAGGTGCCACACCGTCGAAGCGAACATGGCAACCTCAATTGCCGCGAGGGTGAACCCGATTGAACCCATGACAACAATAACGAGGATGAACATTCCGTCGGACGTGATCGGACCGACATTCCTGATAAGATATTGGGCAATCGTCGTCATCAGCCCGACAAGATTATAGACCGCTATGTAGAGAACAAATGCCCGAACGGCAGGAAATCGGTACGCACGATAGATTTGAATTCCCTGGTAGACAACGGTGCAGCCAATTGTGAGAATCAGGATGCTGACAAAGATGATAAGATGGCCCATGTTGGTGTCGCGATTATGGCCTGTAGTTGGGGGGTTTGTCGTCGAAGCGGGTGCTTCGTACGGCGCAGGTGTTGAGAAACAATTCCTACCCGAAAATAAGCAATACTTGGCAGAAGTTTGAGAACTTTTTCTCATACACAAATCGCATCTCAAAGACGTCTATCCCGTAGGCTGGTTTTGACACCGAGTTCCCTCAGTACAATGCTCAACAGGTGTGGTCGTGAACCAGGCAGTCCTAACCTGCCATGGTGAGGCGCATTAGAGTTGCCCACGCGTCCGGGAGGGCTATCGTGACAACAAGAGGTTTCATCGTGCCGATTCTCTGTGCAATTGTCCTTGCCGTCTCCTTCGCCTGCGATGGAGTCCCGGACGTCATTGGCCCGAGGGAACCGAATCCGCCAAATACAGAGAAGCCATCAGGAAAGATCGTTTTCGTATCTGACCAGGAAACAAGTCCGACCAGGCAAATCTATGTCATGAGGAGTGATGGAAGCGAGCGGACGAGGATTACTCATGACTCGAATGATTACATCAACCCGATTTTTTCCCCCGAGGGCACGACAATCCTGGCAAGTTCCTACACGATGGATGGCTCAGATGAAATCTACGCGATGAATGCGGATGGAAGTGACCTGAGGAATCTGTCGAATGCCACTGGAGATGATAACTTTGCGTCCTACAGTCCGGATGGTTCAAAAATCGTATTTGCTTCTACCAGGGATGGAAATAGTGAAATCTACATCATGGACTTTGATGGGCACCATCAAACCAGACTGACTGACAGTGAGCTCATCGATCACGCGCCGCAGTTTACCCCTGATGGTTCGAGAATCCTTTACTGCTCGACGGACATGAATGCTCTGGGTACGGATACCTATGACTATGACATCTATGTCATGAATCTAGTCGGGAGCAACAAGATACGTCTCACGGAAGAGCGGGCCTGTCACGTATATCCCCCGCATGCCGGAAAAGAACCCATGAGCAGGCAGCTGATCCTGAAGCCGAGCATCGCATCGGACGGATCGAGAATCGTGTTCTCGTCGTGGGACTCGAAGTCGAGAAACAATCAGGTCCTTTTGATGGATGCGGATGGGAGGAACTGTCGCGTTGTCACTGCTGAGGACTTCATTGTAGCACCTATGTTTGCACCTGGTAATTCCAGGATTGTTTTCATGTCGCATCGTGATCACAAGTACGATCTCTATGAGATGAATCTGGACGGCACGAGGCAAACGAAGCTGACGCGGGGAACTCCGGGGCATGTGCTTTTTGGTCAGTTTTCGCCGGATGGCTCGACAATCCTTTTCGCTACCGACGTCAGCTCGAATGTCTCAGGATCTCATGAGACAATCTGGACCATGAATCGAGATGGTTCCGTCCAAACCCAACTAACGTTTGGCCAAGGAAACGATACCTTTCCTCGTTTCCAGCCAATTCGAAAATGAAAGGTGCCACTATGAGCGACCGGCAGACAGGCCTTCCAGGCCAAAGAGAGCTCTGTGCAATCATCCTAACGGTTTTCTTGCTGAGCCTTTCGGCGGCGCAGGATGAGAGAACAGAGAAAGCGACAATCGAAAAGGTGATCCATGCCTCGATCGGCTGGGCAAAGGACAAGGATTTCAAGCTCCTCTACAGTGTCATCGCCAACGACTCCGAGTATGTTGAAGTCGATCCGGGCAACAGGATTGTGAAAGGGTTCGACCAGTTCATGAGAGCTGAACAATTCTGGGGGAGTCCGGACTTCAGAGCGGTCAGGTATGAGATCAGGGACCTCAGGATCAACCTGTCAAAACGGGGTGAGGTGGCCTGGTTCTATTGCATGCTCGATGATATCAATGAATGGAAAGGAAAACCGGCAAGCTGGCTCAATACCCGGTGGACCGGTGTGCTGGAAAAGAGGGAGGGCGGTTGGGTGATCGTGCAGATGCACTTCTCGTTTGCCGGCGGGAAATGAATGAACCGCAACACCGTGAAGACTTGCCTGTCCGATTCAATATGGGGCGCAGTGCTTGTGTTCAAGCTCGCTTCTGGCAGGATTGCCGTGTTGTCCCGTACCATCAAGCTGATGCAAGTCATTGAAGACTTGAAAGGAAGGGATTAGGATGACGATCGTCAAACAGCTGCTACACAAACCGAGAACTCCACAGGAACTCTACTCGCAGGCATCGCCAGAGACCAGGGCAGGAAAAACCATCCAGCACCCCCTGATAAGGATCCTCGTCGCCATCAGCTTTCTGATTCCCGTCCTGATCTTGAGCAAAGGAATGAAGGCTGGTCTCTTTCCCATTCTTTCAGAGGACATCCTCATTGTCGCGCGGTATCTCGATGCAATGCTCTTTTTCCTCCTCTTCCTTGCAGCCTTCTGGTTGTATGCTAAGCGCGTAGAGAAGAGGAAGGCATTGGAAATCTCCTCCAGAGGCTGCTTGAGTGAGACCGGTGTTGGCTTCCTTGCCGCCGGTATCATCGTGGGGCTTGTTGTCATTGTGCTCGCGACAACGGGATGCTACACCATCCTGGGCGTGACAAGCAGTAAGCGGCTTGTCCTCGATCTCTTCGTGAGATTCTTCATGGGCGCGTTCCTCGAAGAACTTCTCTTCAGATTGATCATCTTCAAACTCACCGAAGAGCTGTTGGGTACCTGGATCGCGCTGTTGATCCAGGCACTGCTATTTGGGTTTGCACACGCTGCTAATGAGAACGCCACACTCTTTACATCGTGTGCCGTGGCAATCGTCGGTGGTCTGCCGTATACCGCTGCCTATGTCTATTCCCGCTCTCTCTGGCTTCCTTTGGGGATCCATTGGGGATGGAATTTTCTTCAATCGGGGATCTTCAGCATGCCAAACTCTGGCACTCCATATCAGGGGCTGTTCATGAATATAATTGCCGGACCCGAATGGCTGACAGGCGGAAAATTCGGCATCGAAGCATCATATCTCACAATTCTCTTGTGGCTCATGGCAGGGATGGCTCTTCTGTTCCTGGGAAAGAAGAGCTCGCAGATGGTGTTGCCAAGATGGAAACGAAGTGTGCTGTCGAGTTGAAACAGAGAGAATTGAAACAGCGCTCAGCAAAAAAGGGAGAAAACATGAAAAAGAGCTTGATGGTTCTCTGTGTCCTTGGTATAGCATGGTTGCACGCAGTTGCACAGCAGATAGACTACGCAAGTCTAACAAGCAACTACCTTGGTCAGAAGGAGCCTGGCTTGAAAGCTGAACTCTTTGCGCCAGGACTTGTGAGTATAGGGGAAGGTGTCCATGGCAACATCGTCTTCACACCGGATTTTACTGAGGCAGCGTGGCATCCCAACTATAAGGTGGATGGGAAAGCACTGATATACATCATGAAATATCGAAAGGGAAGATGGGAATCGCCCACCGAGTTCTTCCCGAAAGATGGATACAACTACTCGGAACCATTCTATTCGTACGATGGGAAGAAGCTGTACTACCTTTCAGGAAACATCGGAACATCAGGCAATGCCGAGAAGGAAAAGATCTTCTACGTTGAAAGACAGGCAGAAGGATGGTCTGCGCCGAAGCTCCTGAGCTCAGAACTCGATGCATACCCGATTCACTGGCAGTTCTCGCTCGATAGAAATGAAAATGTGTACTTTGGCGGCAAAAGTCCCGACAAACAAGGGGAGATCTACTTCTCTCAATATCGGGATAGGAGGTATCTCACGCCTGTACGGCTCCCGGAAACCATTAACACAGGCTCGCCCGAGTTCTCACCCTTTATCGCACCGGATAGTTCATATCTAGTTTTTACACGAATGCTGGTGCAAAAAAGCGGACCACCGCAATTGAACTTGCTTGTGAGCTTCCGCGGGAACAGCAATCGCTGGACAGAAGCACAGAACTTGACCGCCAGGATAGAAATGCCGGTGCAACCACCAGTTATGATGATGGGGGCGCCAAGAATAACCCCTGACGGTAGATATCTCTTCTTCTGTTCCTTCAATGGCAAGGGACACATGGTTTACTGGGTCTCTGCCAGAATCATTGAAGAACTAAGACCTGAGGAATCGAAATAGACTGACAACCAGAGAAGTGAATTACAGGAGGAGGTTCAAATGAGCAAAGATCATGGACTACACATTGCGGTATTGGTTTCTTCTTTCTTTCTTCTCCTCTCTTGTCAAAAAGGGACTCCGTCCAATGCAAGCCCCCCCAATCCAGAGACCCTCGTAATAGTAGAAGGCCAACCGGTCACCGACCATGATGGCAATGTTTACAGAACCATCAAGATTGGAAATCAAACGTGGACGGCGGAGAACTTAAGAAGTACCCATTTCAGTGACGGCACCTCGGTACAGAGTTTCTGCTACAACAATGAAATTGCCAATGCGCAACAGTATGGAAGACTGTACCGGTGGGCAGCTGCGATGAGAAATGCCGCGAGTTCAAATTCAAATCCCAGCAGAGTACAAGGAGTCAGTCCGGCCGGCTGGCATCTGCCAAGCGATGCTGAATGGCAGGAGTTGATCAATAACCTCGGAGGCAGCGCTGTGGCCGGCGGAAAACTGAAGACAACAGACACGCTTACCTGGTTGGGTCCAAATGCCGGGGCAACAAACGAAAGCAAGTTCAACGCCATAGCGGCGGGATTTTATCGAGTCGATGACGTATTTATGGACATGCGCGAACGTGCTATCTTCATGACGGCCACTGGCAATTCTACGGCAGTTATGGTACGTACTCTGCGAAGCAGCAGTGCTGAAATAGTCTCAGGGCAGTTTCACCCTCAGGATGCAGGTTCAGTACGCTGCGTCAAGGATTAAGAGTAAAATAAGGGGCTTCGGCCAAGCTGCCACAAAGACGGTGGTCAGGAAACCATGGCGGACAGGTGCTCGGGAGAACCCACTCTCGGAGGCCAAGTTTGAAAAGATTTGGCCTCTTTTTTGGTTCTTGTAGCGGGGCCGAACCTGTCCAAGTCACAAAGGTGTGTGCCAATCTCGTCTGAACTCCGCGTTTCCGTCCTTCTCGGCGTTTCCGTTCTTGCATCTCCCCAAGCTTTTGTCGAAATTTCCGGGCCGTGTTGCTGCTTTCCTCTCTCTAGCCTTCCGTTCTTGTAGACTTGCCATGAAGGAGCCATTGAATGAAATGCCCGAAATGCTCCGCTGATCTTCCTGATACTTCGAAATTCTGTCTCGAATGTGGCTGCCCAATAACTGCGTCTGGTTCGGCATCAGCCGCGGTCGCCGATCGATCGCCCTTGCTTCAGAGCTACATTCCTCCTGAGTTGGCAAAGAGAATTCTCTCCGCCGGGAAGCAAATCGAGAGTGAACGCAGACTTGTGACGGTTCTCTTTGCCGATGTGAGTGGTTTTACCGCGATGTCAGAGAAGCTCGATCCTGAGGCGGTGGCGACCGTCCTCAATGATTGCTTCAAAGGGCTGATCTCGATTATCTACAAATATGAAGGAGTGATCGACAAGTTCATTGGTGATGAGATCATGGCGATTTTTGGCGCACCCCTTGCTCACGAGAACGATACGGAGAGAGCGGTGCGCTGCGCGCTGGAGATGCAGGAATACATTACTCGGTTCAACACGTTAAGTCCGATCGCACTCCCGGTCCCGTTGGGGATGCATACTGGCCTAAACACGGGGATTGTCGTGGCCGGCAACGTGGGCAGCGATCTGAGGATGAACTATTCGGTGATTGGAGATACGGTCAACCTTGCAAGCAGGCTTGAGCACGTTGCCGCGAAAGGGGAAGTCGTGATCAGTGAAGAGACCTACCGCGTCGTATCCTCGCTGGTCAATACAGAAGAGCCGAAAACGGTTGAGGTCAAAGGCAAGGCCGAGCCTGTGAAGACCTACAAGGTGCTTTCTGTGAAATCAGAGGTTGAGCCGGGAACGAGAGTACTGCGGGAGAGTCCGATCGTAGGCAGAGAGAGCGAGATTGCTGTGTTGAAGGCAGCGGTTGGCCGTGTTGTGGGTAGAAAGGAACAAAGGATATTCATTCGAGGAGAAGCGGGAGTGGGGAAGACGCGGTTGAAGATGGAGCTCATTCGGCTTGCAAAAGAAGGTGGTGTGACGACCTATGAAGGCAAGTGCTCAAGCTTCGAGCTCAACACGCCGTACTACCTCTGGACGATGCTGCTCAAGAGCATTCTTGCTCTCGCTCCTGACGCAAGAGAAAGCGAGACAAGGAAACATCTCCACGACATACTCCAAATCCTGTCTCTGGAGAAACACGAGCCATATCTTGCGACACTGTTGTCGCTAAGGTACGAAGAGATCCTAATGGAAGAAGACCAGGAACGGAAGAGACGGATCTACGAGGGTGTGAAAGAGCTCATTCGCTCCCTCGCTCGACGCAAGCCGTCTGCCTTCCTGCTCGAAGATGTCCATTGGATCGACAGGTTCTCGCAGGAACTTCTCGGTTATTTGTTTTCCGAGGGAGAGCTTGCTCCTGCGATGTTTGTCCCTGTTTTCAGAGACGAGTACGTACACTGGAAAGGTCTGATGGAAAAAGGGGGAGAACTCATAGACCTGAATCGTCTTTCAACGGATGATGCCTCCAAGCTTATGAGTTTGAGGTTGGAAACAGATGAAGTGCCTGTCAGTCTTGCGGAAGTCGTGTATCGACGGTCTGAAGGGAATCCCTTCTTTATTGAAGAGTTGATCAAGACCCTGCTTGACAAGAAGCTGGTGACCGTCAAGAAGCGGAAGCTCGAGATTGCTCAGGCGGACTTTGAGAACGTGCTGCCGGGGACGGTCCAGGGGGTGATCATGGCCCGGATCGATCGTCTGGAGGAGCGACTCAAGGATGTCCTCTTCAGCGCATCAGTGATAGGAAGGGAGTTCAACACCCAACTGCTGAAAGAGATCCTGAAACGGGCAGAGACGGTCGATCCTTCGCTCAAAGATTTGATATCGCTGGAGCTGGTGCTTGAGCAGGAGGAGGCAAAAGAGTTTGCGTACCTGTTCAAGCACTATCTGATCCAGGAGGTTGCGTACAACACGATTCTTCAGAAGAAGAGAAAAGAGTTGCATGCGCTCATCGCCAAGGCGATTGAGAAGCTCTATGCTGACAAGCTGAAGGAGTTTTACGAATTGCTTGCATTTCACTACGAACGCGCCGAAGAATGGCAAAAAGCTGCCGAGTATTTGAGCCGGGCGGGACGAAAGGTTGGGGAGATATTTTCAAAGGATGAGTCCAACGCTTTTGCGGAACGAAAAGAAGCGGCAATCCGGAAACTCTTTGAGTCGTCAGGAGAGCGGCGCATTGGATGGACGATCTTAGCGGGATTGACTGCGGCTGTGTCTGCAATTCTGGTGGCGGTGTCCGTCTTACCAACTCTTGTGACATGGGGTCTTCTCTTTTTCGGGTTGACACATATCTATTTCTTGTTTGATTTCGCGACGATTGCGATGCTGGTCTGGGTGGTGTTCGGCATGCCTTGGGTAAGTGCGGCATTGTTCTTTTTCGGTGTTCTGCCAGCCATCAGGCGAAGGCCGAAGATTATAGAACTCTTGGAGGATCGAATCGCCGTTCACGTCAAAGTCGGTAAGAAGTTCACACTTCATTTCTCGGAAATCAGGAGCATAAGGTTCTATGATTACAAACTGAAGAGCCAAAGAACCGTGAAGCAGAGAGTGCTTGACCCTTTTTACAGGATTGCTGATTACTCGAATTTTGGTCTTCGTATATGGTTTAAGGATGTTGTTCTCGGAGTTCTGCCTCCGTTCTCTTTTGGATTCGGCTCGAAGAAGGGTGAAATCATTGTTGATAGGCAAAAAGGATGGAAGAACCTCCGTTTTTTGTTACCTTGGCTGAAGACCTATAGAAAGAGTCGCTCAATCAGCCTCACGCCTTCAGATCCGAGTGAATACTTTCAGCAGCTCCAAGTGGCGTATGCCAAGTGGAAAAGGATGCAGGCACCGGGAGCAATTGATCACGAAACGTAAATAATCTTGATTGTAAGGCAGGTATCGATGGAGCATGAGATGTCGGATCGACCGATGCTCGGACAAAAAAGCAATTCACAGAATCGGACATTTTGGTCATGAAAAAGAAAAGATATGTTGTGAGCATCTGGGCCTTTCTCGCATTGACAATTTGGGGTGCTGGCTGTGCAAGACAAGATGACTCACTGATGCGGACTATCGTTGTGGGAGGTGGGTTGCTCGGACCCAATCCGGGCCTATCGTTCCGGATAGCCCTTGAATTCAGCCCAAACGGTGCGACCATTGCAGTTGCGAGACCTTGCTTGTCATCAGACGCAGACCTGACGATCCGACTTTTGCAGGTGTCCGACGGAAGCCTGCTGTCCGAGATGACGGTAAAAAGCGCAGGCTACTACGGTAGTGTCACTGCAATGAGATTCGATCCCTCCGGAATAACCTTGGTGACGGCGCACGAGGACAACGTGATAAGAATGTGGCGAGTGCAGGATGGGGTGCTGCTAAACACGATTGAACCGCACCTACTCTCTGTAACCGATCTCAGTTTTAGTCCAGATGGAGGCACGTTTGCAAGCTGCCACTCATCGGGGGCACTAGTTCTGTGGAGCATGCGTGACGGCTCGATGATTCGATCCCAATGGCCCAGCAGCCTGGGAGAGGCCTTCGTGAAAGCGAAATTCACCCCGGATGGCAAGGAGCTGATAACAGGAGTCTTGAATGGACAAATAAGGATCCTGCGCGCAAATGATGGCACTTTATTACGTACCATTGGCACGGACAGCCTCGGGATGGGAAACCTCGTGCTTGCCAGAAGTGGGTCAGTAGTCGCTGTGACATACGAGGATGGCTCAATACGAACATGGAGAGTCAGCGACGGTGCGTTGTTGAGCACTGTCAAAGCCGATTCGACCAGATTTTGTAGCATTTCGATTGATTCCGTCGGCGCAGTTCTCGCTGCTGGTTTCTACTACGGACTGAGTAGTCAGATTCTGGACGTGCTTTTTGACAATAGAGATTACAGCATCAAACTATATGGGACAAGCAACGCGAGCTTGCTACGTTCGTTAGGGGGGCACAAATGGAATGTGACGTCGGTCAGATTCAGCCCTGATGGATCGATCTTGGCGAGCGCAAGTGAGGACAGGTCGGTCAAGCTCTGGGATGTCAAAGGGTTCAAACGGGGAGCACCACAAAGGGATAATTGAGTCATCCTCTTTTCTCAATCCAATCTCCACGACGGAAAGGTAATCGATATGAGATGCATACGAATGAATTTGCTCATCGTTCTCTCCCTCTCTCTTTTTCTTTGTCAGCAGAGTACGTTTGCTCAAGAATCCCTCGCGTCTCCGTTGAGCTCTCTGAGCTCCCGAACAGGCTTGCTGATCAGGGACGACATAACAGTCAAGCTCATCCAAATAAGCTCCGGGGATCTGGCACACGATTATGTCTCGCAGATCGCACTATGGGATCGCTCGCAATATACGCCCGGATTCGACCGGGCGGCGGAATGGGTGGTCAACAAGGCGAGAGAATTTGGACTTGAGCAGGTGGAAATCGAGCGTTATCCGTCCGACGGGAAAATCGAGTATTTCGGCAATCGCACACAGAAGATCTGGAACGTGAAGAAGGCGGAACTATGGCTGACCTCGCCGTTTGAGGTCCAGATCACGTCATATGCGGAGCTGCCGATGTCGCTCGCGAGAAACAGCAGCAGTGCAAGCGTGGAAGCTGAAGTCGTCGATGTCGGAGCGGGGACGACCGATGACGACTACAAGCAGGATGTCAAAGGAAAAATCGTGTTGACGACGGGAGGGGGCGGTGTCGTGCAGCAGGCTGTGTATAAGCGCGGGGCGGCAGGAGTGGTCACTTCCTGGTCGGTTCCGGAGTTCGACTACCTGAACCGCCTGCCGGGAGATTTTCCGGACGAAGTTGGATGGGGCGGGGTTCCTCCCCCTGATGAGAAAAGGGCCGGATGTTTCATGTTCCTGATTTCTTCGCGACGTGCGCAAGAGTTGAAAACGTTGCTGCGTGAGGGGAAGTCAATCCGCATGCGGGCAATTGTCGACGCATCGTTCTCAGATGGTTCGATCAATCTGGTCAGCGGCGTGATCAAAGGATCGAAATATCCAAATGAGGAGATCGTCGTCACCGCTCACCTTGATCATTACAAGCCGGGGGCGAACGACAACGCATCAGGGAGCGCATCAATCCTTGAGATGGTTCGGACGCTGAATCAACTCATCGATGCCAAGCAACTCCCCAGGCCTTTACGGACGATTCGATTTCTCTGGGTGCCGGAATACGCCGGGTCCTGGGCTTGGTTCTCGAAACACCTCGACGATCCCGTCAAACGTATTGCCAACCTGAATTTCGATATGGTCGGCGAGAACCTGAAAGCCACGAATGCAGTCTTTGCCATGATGTATACGCCAGATTCAAGTCCTTCCTTCCTGAATTCGGTCATGGAGTCGATCCTTGATTTCATGAACAAGTACAACGATGAGCGATATCCTCCTCAAAAGGATTTTCACATTATTTCCATCGCGGGATCGAGGGACCGGCTTCAGGGGAGAATGTTGCCGTACGCAACAGGGACCGATCACGAAGTGTTTAACAACGCCAATATCCCGGGAACGGGGCCGCTGGCGTGGCCGGACTACTTCTACCATTCGAGTGAAGACACTCCAGACAAGGTTGATCCGACACAACTCCATCGGGTGATCTTTTCAGGATTGGCGGCGGTGGCGACGCTGGCATACGCCGACGAGCAACACGCGCAACACGTAGCCCGTCTGGCCCTGCTGTACGGCAAGAAAAGAATCTCCGTAAGTGAGTCGGAGGCCGCTGCATCGCTGCTGAGCTCTTCGAAAGAAGTCTTCAACGAGAACGATGCCCTCGCGATAAATCTCGTCAAGCATGTTTACACCCGCGGGCGAGACGCTGTTCGATCGGCTGCTACATTCTCGAGAACTGCTGAAACTCAAGAAGGTATCGAGCGGATCGCTGCGATGCTGAATGACGACGAGAAAGTGGCTCTGAAAGGCATCGAAGAGCTTGCATCACTCCGTGCCAGGGAACTTGGCGTTGGGCGGAAGCCGATGACGCTGACCGAAGCTGAGCGCCGCGCATCGAGGATGATACCGGTTCGCGAGAAAGGAAAAGAGTTGTACAATATTTCCTACGCAGCCCGGAAATCTGCAGGCGACACCACTCTGTTGAAACAGCTTGGTGCCGCGCTCAATCAGGCAGTCACGAACTTGCGGCAAAAAGGGGTGAGCTCTTTGCGTCTCATGGGCATGCCGGACGCGGCGGCGCACTACGCGAACGGCAAGCGATCGATTCTGGAAATCCGGGATGCCTTTGCCGCTGATTATGGATCGATGGACGTCGAGGCCCTCATGCTCTACTTCCAGGCGTTCGAAAGAGCTGGGGTGATGAAGATGGTACAGAAATAGGGAGGAAGAACCAAAAAGTACGAGCATTGAGAAAGAACGTGCGCCCGACCTCTCGGCTGCAATGATGCGTATCGAGGAACGAACACGGTACGAATGGTGCTACGATGCGAGACGATTTAAGCAGATGATTGATGCGGATGGTGGCCTCAAAACAGCGAAGAAACTTCTGCACGCGGATCAAGGAGCAGACGGTTTTTATCGTTCTTCTTGAGAAAGGTCGACTTGATCTTTCCATGGAAAACCTGATACTGGAAGAAAAGTGGTCTTCCTTGTTTAGGGACGAAGAAATAGGAATCGCCAAAAGGAGGCTTGGCAGGGGGTAACCCCGGTATCGGATCCGACAAATTCTGACTCCGCCGTGGCGAGTTCGTAGTCTGTACTGCTCCCCGAGTCTTGGCCCATTTCGGATGAGAGTTTTTTTTGTTAGATTTGGACGAGGCAAGAGAGGGGACCAGGATGAAAAAGCGCTACACGGAGGGGCAGATTGCCTTTGTGCTGAGGCAAGCCGCCGCGGCGGTACAACCGTTTCATATTTCTCACTACTTAGCGAGGTACGCATGAAGCTCTACGTAGGCAACTTGTCTCGAGATGTCACAGAAGATGATTTGCGGGCGGCGTTTCAAGTTTTTGGAGCCCTCGATTCCGTGAGCATCATCAAGGATCGATCGAACAACGTGTCCAAAGGTTTCGGATTTGTGGAGATGGCTGTAAAAGCGGAAGCAGAAGCCGCAATTGCAGGATTGCACGGGAAAGAATTCATGGGCCGGTCAATGGACGTGAATGAAGCCCGACCTCGCCCGGAAAAATCTTCTCGCGGAGGATTCGGTGGCGGTGGTCACGGTTACAGAGGTGGGGGTGGCGGTCGTCGCGGGTAACGGCCAGAGTTGTCGATTGCTTTTTCGTACACGCCTCGGTCGGAACATAGGTTCATCCACTTGCGGG
>Ga0315274_10007572_pt1 | contig 15708 bp, 12 predicted proteins | sample YL17G02_20_MG_FD_203700 | JGI IMG/M metagenome (GOLD analysis project Ga0315274, IMG submission 203700) | Sediment microbial communities from Yellowstone Lake, YNP, Wyoming, USA - YL17G02_20 | ecosystem: Environmental > Aquatic > Freshwater > Lake > Sediment | place: USA: Wyoming | collected... | reverse complement strand
TGTTACCGCCGATGGCCAAACAGTGGAGATAAATGCCAATATAGAGTTCCCCGAAGAGGTCCCTTCGGTAAAACTGCATGGTGCGCAGGGCATAGGTCTCTACCGCACTGAGTTTTTCTATATGAACAGAAAAGACCTGCCGACAGAAGAGGAACATTACCAAGCCTATAAATATGTAGCCGAAGAGATGAAGCCAGATCCGGTTATTATCCGTACTCTGGATTTGGGCGGTGATAAATTTTTGTCTCAGTTTGAAATTCCCCGCGAGATGCAGCCCTTCCTGGGTTGGCGTGCCATCAGGTTTTGTCTGGCACGGCCTGATATATTTAAGTTGCAGCTGCGGGCGATATTAAGGGCTTCAGTGCATGGAAACCTGAAGCTTATGTATCCGATGATTTCCGGTGTCGAAGAATTAAGGCAGGCAAATAAAATACTGGATGAGGTAAAAGAGGAATTAAAGACTGAAGGCGTAGCTTTTGATGAGGATATTCAGGTTGGGGCGATGATAGAGGTTCCTTCAGCTGCTGTGACTGCGGATATACTGGCAAAGGAGGCGGATTTTTTTAGCATTGGTACCAATGACCTGATTCAATACTCCCTGGCCGTTGACCGCGTAAATGAAAAGGTCGCCTATCTATATGAACCCGCACACCCCGCAGTTCTTCGTTTGATTAATAATGTAATTAAGGCGGCGCATCAGGCACATATCAATGTAGGCATGTGCGGAGAAATGGCGGGTGAGGCGAGTCTGGTGTTGATACTCCTGGGCCTGGGTTTGGATGAGTTCAGTATGCCACCGCAGGTTATCCCGGAGGTAAAATATATCATTCGCTCGGTCACTTTAAGACAGGTACAGAAGATTGCCCAGCATGTGTTAAAGCTTTCTACAGGCAAAGAGGTGGAAGAATTCAGCCAGGCAAGGTTAAGGGAGATCCTGAAGTGAAAAAAAGTTTAACACTAGAAAATTTAAAGAAACTGGATAAGTCTGATATGTTGGATTTGTTGCTTGATTTTCCTCTACAGTGCAAGGCGGCGGTAAATATTGCTGAAGGCGCAAGGTTATTGTCTCTAAAGAGGGATTTTACAAAAATTGTCTTCTGCGGTCTGGGTGGTTCGGCAATTGGTGCGGACCTAATCAGGTCATATTTATATTTCGAAAGTAAAATACCTATTCAGGTTTTTCGCGAATATAGCCTGCCTGCCTGCGTGGATAATACAACGCTCGTCTTCTTATCGAGTTATTCAGGTAATACTGAGGAGACATTAAGCGCTTACAGCCAGGCAAAGGAAAGCGGCTCTACCCTGATTGCGATTTCTTCGGGTGGGCAATTAAAAGAAAATGCCCAGAAAGATAATATTACATTCATTGAGATACCTAAGGGGTTGCCGCCGAGATGCGCCTTAGGGTATATGAGTATTATCCCTTTATGTATCTTGGAAAGATTAGGATTGATTAAAGACGTCCGCCGCTCCATAAATCAGATGGTAGCAGTTTTAGAGGATCTAGAGAAAAAGAGTCTTTCTCCGCGCATAGGCCAAAAGGATAATATCGCAAAATCAGCAGCCCTTAAGTTATTTAATAAATTTACAGTGGTATATTCGGCTTCCGTACATTTTGATATCTGTGCCACGCGCTTTAGGGGCCAGCTCGCCGAGAATTCAAAGGCATTGAGCTCAAGCCACCTCTTCCCTGAGATGAACCACAATGAGATTGCGGGCTGGCAGAACCCCGCAAAAATATTTAAGAATTTTGTAGTGGTGATGCTAAGAGATAAAGGCATGCATCCTCGGGTGGCAAAGAGGATGGACATAACAGGGGATATCCTAAAAAAGGAAGGCGTGGGATTGATAGAGATTTGGTCGCAGGGAGAAGATTTATTAAGCAGAATATTCTCTCTTGTTTATATAGGTGATTTTATTTCATATTATCTGGCGATACTCTACGGTATAGACCCTACGCCGGTTGATAGAGTTACCTATTTAAAAAATCAATTAGCCAAGACATAGGTAAATAGGTTCCGATAATAATGAAGGCATTAATATTGGCAGCAGGTTATGCTACAAGGCTTTATCCTCTAACCATAGAATATCCTAAACCGCTTCTTACTGTAGAGCATAGGCCTATAATCGATTATATTATAGAGAAACTAAAAGTAATAAATGCAATAGACGAGATAATCGTAGTTACTAACAGTAAATTTATATCTCGATTCAGGAATTGGAGAATTAAACACCATTTTAAAAAACGCATAAGCCTAGTAGATGATCTGACTAAGGACCATAGCGACCGGCGAGGCGCCATTGGAGATATAAATTTTACAATAGAATATAGACTTATCAAGGACGATCTGCTGGTTATCGGTGGAGATAATCTCTTTGATGGCAGCCTGGAGGCATTCCTGTCTTTTGCTAAAGATAAAAGCCCTCACCCAGTTATAGGAGTTTTTAATATAAAATCTCTACAGGAGGCCAACAAATACGGGATAGTCAAATTAGATAGAAAACAGCGGGTTATAGATTTTAAAGAAAAACCTAAGAGGCCTAAGTATACAATGGTTGCAATGTGCCTTTACTATTTCCCTAAAGAAAGTTTAGGGTTGCTAAGGGAATATTTAAATAGCCAGGAGGACAAACATGATGCCACAGGTTTCTATATAGACTGGCTGAGAAAAAAAGTTCCGGTTTACGCCTTTGTATTTAGCGGACGCTGGTATGATATCGGCGACCATCGCTTTTATAACGAGGCAAGAGAGAAATTTGCCAAGTAAGGGGAGGATTTATATGAATCTGCGTAGACATTTCTTCACTTCAGAATCAGTAGGAGAAGGTCACCCTGATAAGGTCTGTGACCAGATATCCGATGCGGTGCTGGATGACGTGCTCAGGCAGGACCGTAATGGTCGCGTGGCTTGCGAAACTTATGTGACGATGGGGCTTTTAATCGTCGGAGGAGAGATTACTACTAGAGGTTATGTTGACGTGCATAATCTCACCCGTCGAGTACTTAGAGACATAGGTTACACGCATCCGAAATACGGCTTTGATTACCATACCTGCGCGGTAATAAACACCATACATAACCAGTCTGCGGATATCGCTCAAGGCGTAAATAAAGGCGGTGCAGGTGACCAGGGGTTTATGGTCGGTTTCGCCTGCCGCGAAACTCCTGAACTAATGCCTTTGCCTATAATGTTGGCGCATAAGTTAGTCCGACGGATGGCTGAGGTCAGAAGAAAAGGTATCTTAAAATATCTAGGCCCTGATTGTAAATCTCAGGTAACTGTGGAGTATCACGACGGTCATCCCAAAAGGGTGGATTCCTGTGTCTTGGCCTGTCAGCATACCGAAGAGATACTGGATGCTACAAAAGAAAGAATCACTAAAAAGGCACGCCAGGAATTAATAGATGTAATTGCTAAACCGATCTTAAAAGGATATCTGGATCGCCAGACAAAATATTATGTTAATGAAACCGGTAAATTTGTCATTGGCGGGCCACAGTCTGATACGGGTATGACTGGTAGAAAAATTATTGTGGATACCTATGGCGGAGTAGTCGCTCCTGGCGGAGGGGCTTTTTCAGGTAAAGACCCTACAAAAGTGGACCGTTCTGCAGCTTATATGGCTCGTTACATTGCCAAGAATATTGTGGCTGCGGGTTTAGCTGATAAATGCCTCGTTAATCTCGCCTATGTTATCGGTAGGCCTGAGCCTCTGGCGATAATGGTAGATACCTTTGGTACGGGAAAGCTCTCTGAGAGCGCTTTTATAAAACTCATCAGGCAGAACTTTGAACTCACGCCACAGGGTATGATTAAGGCATTAGACCTTTTGCGTCCGATATATCTTAAAACTGCCTGCTACGGGCATTTTGGCAGGACAGAGCCAGAGTTTAGTTGGGAGGATACGGATAAGGCAGCGGGTCTAAAGAAACAAGCTGCTAGACTATAAATAAAGTGAAAAGTTAAAAGTAAAAAGGTAAAAGGCAAAAATAATTACCTAAGAATGAGGAGATTATGAACTACGATATCAAGGATGTCAAGTTAGCCAAAAAAGGTGCGTTAAGGATTGAGTGGGCAGCCAATAACATGCCTGTGCTGGAGTTGATTGCTCAGCGTTTTAGAAAAGAAAGGACTTTGAAGGGATTTAAAATTGCCTGCTGTCTGCATGTTACCACTGAAACAGGTGTTTTAATGGAGGCATTAAAGACCGCAGGCGCGAGTTTAGCGCTTTGTGCCTCCAATCCTTTATCCACGCAGGATGATGTAGCAGCCTCTCTGGTAAGAAATCTTAAAATTCCTGTATTCGCAATTAAAGGCGAGGATACCAGGACATATTATCGGCATATAAAATCAGTATTGGCAATAAAGCCGGATATTACTATGGATGATGGAGCGGATTTAGTATCTGCCATTCATAAGAAGTCCACAGTCCACAATGTCCATCAGTCCACAGTTTTGGGCGGTACTGAAGAAACGACCACCGGCGTGATAAGATTACGGGCCTTGGCAGGCCAGGGCAAATTGCGCTACCCTATAATTGCTGTAAATGACGCGCAAACCAAGTACTTATTTGATAACCGCTATGGCACAGGCCAATCTACCATTGATGGGGTAATCCGCGCCACCAATAAATTATTGGCAGGGGCCCATTTTGTGGTCTGTGGCTATGGCTGGTGTGGCAGGGGTGTAGCCATGAGGGCAAAAGGGATGGCGGCGAAAGTTATCGTCGTAGAGGTAGAACCGTTGCGCGCCTTAGAAGCGACTATGGATGGTTATGAGGTCATGCCCATAAAAGAAGCAGCGAAAATCGGCGAGGTATTTGTGACTACAACCGGAGACACCAGCGTAATCCGTCGGGAACATTTTCTGTTGATGAAGGATGGCGCAATCGTTGCGAATGCCGGGCATTTTAATGTAGAAATAGATATACCGGCATTAGAGAAATTAAGCAAAAAGAAAAAACGCATCCGCGATTTCGTGGATGAATATATTTTAAGGAATGGCCGTAAGATTTATCTTTTAGGCGAAGGACGTCTCATCAATCTAGCAGCAGCAGAGGGTCATCCTGCGCAGGTCATGGATATGTCTTTTGCCAACCAGGCGCTTTCCGTGGAATACATTGTGAAAAACAGCCGCAGATTAAAGAATGATGTCTATAAGGTCCCCGAAAATATAGACAAGGCCATTGCAGCTTTAAAATTGAAATCCCTGGGTATTAAAATAGATAGTCTGACCAAAGAGCAGCAAAGGTATTTATCCAGTTGGGAATTAGGCACATGATTAAGCGCATTGCAGTTTTGACCACCGGCGGAGACGCACCGGGCATGAATACGGCGATACGCAGCGTGGTGCGTTACGGAATAAGTAAGAAACTGGAAGTCATGGGTGTATTTCGTGGTTACTGGGGCCTCATTAACGAAGAGATGAGGCTTCTGGACCACCGTTCAGTCTCGGGGATTATTAACCAGGGTGGTACGATACTAAAAACGCAACGCTGTCCGGAATTTGAAACTAAAGAAGGTCAAGAACGGGCATGTGGGGCAGTAAAGAAGAATGCCATCGACGCTATGATTGTAATCGGAGGTAACGGTAGTTTTCGGGGCGCACATGAATTTGGTACGAGATACAAGGTCCCTTGCGTTGGCATCTCCGCATCCATTGATAACGATATTAATGGGATAGATGTGACTATCGGCTCCGATACCGCTATAAACACTGCCCTGAACGCTATTGACAACATCCGCGATACTGCCACTTCTATGGAGAGGATTTTTGTGGTGGAGGTTATGGGCAGGGATTGCGGATATATCGCCCTTTCAGTTGCTTTGGCAGGCGGGTGTGAAGATGTAATCATCCCGGAGAGAAAAATTGATTTAGAGGCTATGTGCCATGACATTGTCGAAGGAAACATAAGAGGCAAGATAAGCTGGATTATTGTCGTGGCTGAAGGCGCAGCGCATGCCGAAGAAATTGCAAAGAAGATAACAGAGATGACGAGTCTAGAAACCCGGGCTGTTGTTCTGGGTCATATTCAAAGAGGAGGCCGCCCCACTGCCGCAAGCAGGGAGTTGGCCTTAAATCTGGGCCGAGCAGCAGTTGATTGCCTGTTAAAAGGAGAGTCGGATAAGGCTGTGGGTATGCATGAGGGCAAAATAATCAGCATAGATTTTCAACTTGCTATAGCTAAAAAAGAATTGAAAGTCGATAGTTTTTATAATTTAATTAAGATATTGACTTAAAGAAAGAGGAGTCCAATAATGGGGAGAAGGCCGCTTGATATTGAAAAAATTGCCAGGGATTTAATTTTAAGCGACGATTTGGTTACGAAGAAAAAGTTAGCCAAAAAGATCCTGGGTATCGCCTATAAAAAAGGGATTTATCCTTCCAGTATCCATCAGTTTTATATGGCACGCGGCAGGGGAGAATTCGCTGGTTTTACCGTACCGGCAATAAACTTAAGAGGTATGACCTATGATTTAGCCAAGGCTATTTTTAGAGTAGCAAAAAGAAATAATGCCGGCGCCTTTATCTTTGAAATCGCTAAATCCGAGATAGGCTATACTGCTCAGCCGCCTATTGAATATTCCAGCGTAGTCTTGGCAGCAGCCATAAAAGAAGGTTTTTCTGGCCCGGTATTTATTCAGGGAGACCATTTTCAGCTTAATGCCAAGAAATTTCAAGAGGAACCTGAGAAGGAGATAGAGGGATTGAAGGCTTTAATCAGTGAAGCTATTGAAGCCGGATTTTATAACATTGATATAGATTCTTCTACGCTGGTGGATTTATCAAAGCCGGAGGTAAAAAAACAGCAGTTTAACAATTATGAAGTCTGTGCCGAACTTACCCAGTTCATCCGTCAGATTCAACCGCGGGGCGTTGAGGTTTCTGTAGGCGGAGAAATCGGAGAGGTGGGCAGTAAGAATTCTACCCCCGAAGATTTAAGGGCTTTTATGGAAGGCTATAAAGAGAGATTACGTAAGGGCCGCATGGGTATAAGTAAAATTAGTATTCAGACCGGTACTTCCCACGGAGGAGTGGTCTTACCCGACGGTACAGTAGCGCAGGTAAAATTAGACTTCGATACCTTAAAGACACTTTCTGAAATTGCCAGAAAAGAATATGGACTTTGCGGTGCAGTGCAGCACGGTGCCTCCACTCTGCCTGCTGAGGCATTCCATAAGTTTGCTGAATGCCAGACTGCAGAGGTGCATCTGGCTACGGAATTCCAGAACATGATTTATGAAAGTAAACATTTTCCGCAAGAATTAAAGACCAGGATTTATGAATGGCTAAAAATAAACGCAGCGCAAGAGTTAAAAGAAGGTGAGACTGAAGAGCAATTTTTCTACAAGACGCGCAAGAAGGCATTGGGGCCTTTTAAGAAAGAGATTATGGGCCTTGCGCAGGAAATACGCGATGCCATTGCAGGTGAGATTGAGCAAAAATTCGATTTTCTCTTTAAGCAGCTAAATGCATTGAATAATAAAGAACTAGTAGATAAATACGTAACCTTAAAGCGCGTGATTATCCGTAAGCGCGAGGAAAAAGAGCAGGTTGTGCATGATACAGAAGGAGCAGACTAAGATGCGTTCAGATAAAATCAAAAAAGGATTGGAGCGTGTTCCGCATCGCGCACTTTTGCATGCTACGGGATTAAGCAGGAAGGATTTAGGCAGGCCTTTTATCGCTGTGGCCTCTTCTTTTACAGATTTAATCCCCGGACATATCGGTATGCGGGATTTGGAGCGTTTCATTGAACGCGGAATATGTTACGGTGGCGGTGTGCCATTTTTGTTTGGCGTGCCGGGAATCTGCGACGGTATTGCCATGGGCCATTTAGGCATGTGTTATCCTCTGGCCTTAAGAGAAATAGTGGCGGATACAATTGAGACGGTTTGTAATGCCCATCAATTGGACGGGATTGTCTGCCTGACTAATTGCGATAAGATTACTCCCGGAATGCTCATGGGAGTGGCGCGTTTGAATATCCCTGCAATTATTGTCACTGCAGGTCCCATGCTTTCTGGTCGCTTCCGACAGAGAAAACTTGCTTTCGTGCACGACACCTATGAGGCATTGGCACGGGCAAAGAAGGGAGAGATCTCCCCAAAAGAATTATCTTGCTTGGAGATGGAGGCCTGTCCAGGAGCGGGTTCCTGCCAGGGTTTATATACCGCTAATACCATGGCCTGTATTACGGAAACTTTAGGCATGTCTTTACCGGGCTGCGCCACAGCATTAGCAGTTTCTGCTAAGAAACGCAGAATTGCCCAGGCCAGTGGTGAGCGTATTGTGGAACTGGTGAAGAAAAATATCGCGCCCTTGGATATTATTAATAAAAAATCTTTAGAGAATGCCATTGTAGTGGATATGGCCTTAGGAGGTTCCAGTAATACGGTGTTGCATCTGATGGCCATTGCTCATGAGGCGGGCATAAAATTGGATCTCAAGAATTTTGATAAAATAAGTAAGGTGACGCCGCATATTACTAATTTAGAGCCGGCAGGTACACACTTTATGGAAGATTTAGAGTATGCCGGAGGAGTACCCGCAGTGCTTAAGAGATTGAAGAGCAAGTTAAATAATACCATGACGCTAAGTGGACAGAGAATATTTGAGATTGCCAATAAAGCAGAGATTTTTGATGAAGAAGTTATCCGACCGTTCTCCAGGGCCTATCATAAACAGGGTGGCATTGCGGTTTTATTCGGAAATCTTGCGCCCGACGGAGCAGTGGTGAAACAATCAGCAGTGAATTCTAAGATGATGAGATTCAGCGGACGTGCACGGGTCTACAACCGCGAAGAAGAGGCAATGAGCGCAATTCTAAACCGCAAAATAAAAAAGGGCGATTGCATAGTGATTCGTTACGAAGGCCCTGCAGGCGGTCCTGGTATGCGCGAGATGCTCGCTCCTACTTCAGCGATTGTGGGCATGGGCTTGAGCGAATCCGTGGCCCTGATTACAGACGGAAGATTTTCCGGAGGCACAAAAGGGCCTTGTATCGGCCATATTTCTCCTGAAGCAGCAAGTAGGGGACCTATTGCGGTCTTAAAAGACGGTGATATAATTACCATAGATATACCTAACAGAAAACTAGAAGTTAACTTGACAGAGGTCGAAATAGAAAAAAGATTTAAATCCTGGAAACCTGTTCCTCCAAAGATTAAAACAGGGTATCTGGCGCGATATTCTAAAATGGTAAGTTCCGCAGACAAGGGAGCAATATTAGTATGATAGGTGCAGATATATTGTTAGAGTGTTTAAAACGAGAAGGCGTGCAGGTTATGTTTGGCTATCCGGGCGGTTCCGTCTTACCCATATTTGATAAACTTTATGACTCAGACATAAGGTTTATTCTGACTCGTCATGAGCAGGGGGCAGCACATGCTGCAGATGGATATGCACGGGCAACCGCTAAGGTAGGAGTTTGTTTAGCTACCTCTGGACCTGGTGCAACTAATTTAACCACGGGTATTGCCAATGCCTATATGGATTCCATTCCTATTGTGGCTATTACCGGACAGGTAAAAACTTTTCTTATTGGTAATGATGCCTTTCAGGAAGCGGATATTACGGGTGTAACACGTCCCATAACCAAACATAATTATTTAGTTAAACAGACAAAAGATTTAGCCCGGGTTATACGTGAAGCATTTTATATTGCCTCAAGCGGCCGGCCGGGTCCGGTTTTAATTGATATCCCTGTAGATGTTCAACAACAGGATGTAGAATTTATCTGGCCAGAAGAGGTGGATATCAGAGGTTATAAACCCACGCTCTTTGGTCATCCTGGTCAGATTAAAAAAGCAGCCAGACTTATTGCCCAGTCCAAGAAACCGTTAATTTATGCTGGAGGCGGGGTTATTACTTCAGGCGCAGACCAGGTATTAAGAGAGTTTGCCGAAAAAATTCAGGCGCCTGTAACTATGACACTCATGGGCTTAGGCAGTTTTCCCGGAACGCATGAGCTTTCTTTAGGGATGCTGGGTATGCACGGTACTGCTTATGCCAATCATGCCATCATGGAATCGGACTTAATTATTGCTGTGGGTGCGCGTTTTGATGACCGGGTTACTGGTAGACTCGATGCCTTTGCTCCTTATGCCAAGATTATACATATTGATATCGACCCCGCTTCGATAAGTAAGAACGTTAAAGTGGATGTGCCGATAGTAGGTGATGCTAAAAATATCTTGGGCGAACTTTTGGAAGAAATTAAAAAGTTAGCTGATACAACTAGTTGGCTGAAGACCATTGATGCCTGGAAGAAAAAATATCCCTTGAAATATAATGCCGATGGTAAAATAAAACCCCAGTATGTTATTGAGCAGATTTATGAAGCCACAAAAGGGGATGCTATTATTACTACTGAGGTCGGTCAGAATCAGATGTGGGCCTGCCAGTGGTATAAATATACTCATCCGCGCAGTTATATCTCAAGTGGTGGCTTAGGTACAATGGGTTTTGGCTTTCCTGCTGCTATGGGAGCAAAGGTTGGTTGCCCTGACAGGATAGTTTTTGACATAGCCGGAGACGGTTCCATACAGATGAACATCCAGGAACTGGCTACATGTGTTTGCAATAAGATAAATGTCAAGGTGGCTATATTGAATAACGGATATCTGGGAATGGTGCGGCAATGGCAGGAATTATTCTACAAGAAGCGTTATTCTTACACTACGCTTTATAATCCGGATTTTGTGAAATTAGCCCAGAGCTATGGTGCAGTGGGTATACGGGTTACCAAAAAAGAAGAAGTGCGTCCAGCAATTGAAAAGGCGCTCGCAATAGATAATACGGTGTTTATTGATTTTCATATTGAGCCGGAAGAAAATGTCTACCCTATGGTTCCGGCAGGTGAAGCCATTAACCGTATGATTGGCGGGATGGCATAATGAGACACACAATTTCAGTATTAGTAGAAAATAAATTTGGAGTCCTGGCGCGCATCGCAGGTTTATTTAGCGCGCGTGGATACAATATTGCCTCTTTAGCTGTCAGCGAGACACTGGAGCCGGCTATTTCTTATATGACAATAATAGTGGAGGCAAAAGACGAGTATGTCCTGGAGCAGATAAAGAAGCAGCTCAATAAACTCATCGACGTGATCACGGTAATAGATTTTACCAAAAAGGAGCATGTTGACCGCGAGCTGATTCTGGTTAAAGTTAAATATTCGGCCAAAGATAAGGTCAAGTTAGAGAGTATACTTAATAAGTATCTGGCTAAGATTATCCAGCATAAGGCTGATACTGCAATTATTGAAGTTGTAGGAGAACAGCTGCAGATTAAACAATTGCTGGAGGCCTTGGGCCAGTTTGGGATTAAAGAACTAGTCAGAACTGGTAGAGTAGCCATGGCGTATTAAATTTAAAGAAGGAGATGTAAAGATGGCAAAGGTTTATTATGATCAGGATGCAGATTTAAGTATTTTAAAGGATAAGACTATTGCGATTATCGGTTATGGTATCCAGGGTCGGGGGCAGGCCCTCTGTTTGCGTGATTCTGCCTGCCGCGTGGTAGTTTCAGAACTCGAAGGCACACCCAATTTTGAGCAGGCAAAGAAAGACGGCTTTATTCCGGTTTCTGCAGATGAGGCAGCCAAGGCTGCAGATATTATCCAGATTCTAACTCAGGATCACGTCCAGTCCAAGGTCTATAAAGAAAGTATCAAACCTAATTTAAAAAAAGGAAAGGCACTCTGTTTTTCACACGGTTTTAATATCAGATTTAAACAGATAAAGCCTCCTAAAAATGTAGATGTGTTTATGGTGGCACCCAAAGGTCCTGGTGCATTGGTCAGGCGGATGTTTGAAGAAGGTAAAGGTGTACCCAGCCTATTAGCGGTTTTTCAGGATGCCACAGGCGAGGCAAGGCAATTAGGTTTAGCCTATGCTAAGGCAATTGGAGCAACGCGGGCAGGGGTAATCGAAACCACCTTTGATGAAGAAACTGAAACCGATTTATTCGGAGAGCAGGCAGTTTTATGCGGCGGGGTTACGGAATTAATCAAGGCAGGATTTGATACGCTGATTGAGGCAGGTTATCAGCCAGAGATTGCCTATTTTGAAGTGCTTCACGAATTAAAACTGATTACGGACTTAATCCAAGAAGTAGGCATTAGCGGAATGCGCCGTAGAGTTTCCAATACTGCCTGTTACGGAGATTTAACGCGAGGACCGATGATTATTACGGCAAAGACCCGCAAGACGATGAAGAAATTGCTTAAGGATATTAAATCCGGAAAATTTGCCCGCGAATGGATTAAAGAGAATGAGGCAGGGAGACCTAATTTCAATAGTTTATTAAAAGCAGGGGATGAACATCAAATAGAAAAAGTAGGGCAGCAACTGAGGCAGATGATGCCTTGGATGAAGAAATAGAAGATCCTCGGCCTGCTGCGCAGGCCAAGGATTAATTCGCCCAAACAACTTATGTTCACTATCGTTCCATAAGCTGTGGGCTCATTAATGATGCCTTGGATGAAGAAATAAGTTAAAAGTTAAAAGTAAAAAGGTAAAAGTATAATCCAATGGAAAAGATAATAATTTTTGATACTACTCTGCGCGACGGAGAGCAGGCTCCTGGAGCGAGTCTGAATCCTGCGGAAAAATTAGAGATCGCCCATACGCTAGCTGATCTGGGTGTGGATGTTATTGAGGCGGGTTTTCCCATATCCAGCAAGGGAGAGTTGGAATCCGTGCAACAAATTGCCAAGGCCATCAAAGGTCCGGTTATCTGTGGCCTTGCCCGTGCAATCAAGGCAGATATAGATGCTGCCCAGGAAGCAGTTAAATATTCCAAGAGGCCGCGTATACACGTATTCCTGGCCACCTCCAAGATCCATATGCAGTATAAGTTGAAAAAGGCAGAGGACGAAATTTTAAGATTGGCAGTCGAAAGTGTAAAATACGCCAAGAGATTCTGTCCCGACATAGAATTTTCTCCAGAGGATGCCTCGCGCACGGAAAAGGATTTTTTGTTTAAGGTTGTGGAAGCGGTTATTGATGCAGGTGCGACCACTGTTAATATCCCGGACACCGTCGGCTATGCCGAGCCAGAGGAATTTGGTAACTTGATTGGGGCAATCAGAGAAAATGTACCTAACATAAATAAGGCGATAATCTCTGCCCACTGCCACAATGATTTAGGCCTGGCAGTGGCTAATTCACTGGCGGCAATTAAAAACGGTGCGCGTCAGGTTGAGTGCACTATTAACGGAATAGGTGAACGCGCAGGGAATGCATCCATGGAAGAAATCGTGATGAGCATAAAGACGCGCAAAGATTTATTTACTGACGTAGAGACACAGATTAAGACGGCAGGCATATATAAGGCTTCGCGCTTGGTGAGTAAATTAACCGGCTTTGTGGTTGCCCCCAATAAGGCAATAGTCGGAGGGAATGCCTTCAGACACGAATCAGGAATTCATCAGGACGGAGTGCTTAAAGAACGCTCCACATACGAGATTATTAAGCCTGAAGATGTCGGTTTTACAGGTACTGGTATAGTCTTAGGCAAACATTCAGGAAGGCACGCGCTGGCAGAGAGATTGAAGGAATTGGGTTTTATTCTCAACGCAGAGCAGCTGAATAAAATAAACGAGCGTTTTAAGATACTCGCCGATAAAAAGAAAAATATATTCGACGATGACTTAGTCTCCATAGTGGAAGATGAGATCCGTATAATTAAACCCATCTGGAAACTGGAAAGTTTTGCTATAAATTCGGGTACCAATGTTGTGCCTACCGCAGAAGTCACTTTAAAATACAAGAATAAAATTCAGTCGGCAAAATCTTCTGGTGATGGCCCGGTGGATGCCTGCTTTAAGGCAATTGATAAAATTACCGCTATCAAAGGCGAGCTGCAGGATTACCGTATCGAAGCAGTTACCAAGGGTAAAGATGCCTTAGGAGAAGTAGGCCTTAAGCTTAAAGCAAAAGGCAAAGTGGTAACTGCCCGCGGCTCAAGCACTGATATCATAGAAGCATCGGTCAGGGCTTATATTAATGCCCTTAACAAAATAGAAAGTCTCTAATATCCAGCCTTAATGGATAAAAACTCTTGCCCTAAAATCTACGGTGTTTTAGGATATCCTGCCAAACACAGCCTATCACCAATAATGCACAATGCCGCCTTCCAAGCCCTTAAAATAAATGCTGAATATAGTATTTTTGAAAAAAAACCAGAGGAATTAGATGGATTTTTAAAATCACTTTCAGATAAAAATATCCGTGGTTTGAATGTAACCATACCTTATAAAGAAGCGGTATTGGAATATTTACAATGGGAATCTCCCGAAGTAAGATTTACCGGAGCCACTAACACAATAATAGTTAAAGATAAAAATTACTTAGAGGGATGGAATACCGATGGTCTGGGCTTTTATAGGCACTTAACGAAGGATTTAAAATTTAATACTTCGGATAAAAAAGTTATTATTCTTGGCGCCGGAGGAGCTGCAAAGGCAGTTACAAATCAATTAGCAAGACACGGAGTAAATAGCATCGTTATTTATGATATAGATAAAAACAAAAGTTTGAAATTAGCAGATAAGATTAATAAAGAATTTCCAAGATGTAAGGCTATTTCTGCAGATTCTATAGAGGAGCTCGATATAAAAAATTCCGATTTACTTATAAATGCTACGCCATTAGGCATGCAAGAAAACGACCCTTGTTTAATTAACGCAGACTCGTTTCATTCTAGACTATTGGTTTACGATTTAATTTATAATCCCGCCCAAACAAAATTACTAGAGACTGCTAAGCAAAAAGGAGCAATTATTTCCAATGGATTAGGCATGCTTTTGTATCAGGGGGCACGTTCCCTTGAATTATGGACAGGAGAAAAAGCGCCTATTGCAGTAATGCGAGAGGCCTTAAACGAAGGAGTCGCTAAATTATGATAGGGAGAACTTTAGTATTTATCTTCGGTTCTATCGTCGGAAGTTTCTTAAATGTCTGCATACACAGGATGCCGCTAGGCGAATCTGTGGTCTGGCCGAGTTCACACTGTCCTCACTGCAAAAAAAGAATCCCTGCCTGCGACAATATACCATTTTTAAGCTATATAATTTTAGGCGGCAGGTGCCGTTTCTGCAAGCAGAGGATATCATTGAGGTACCCTCTAGTTGAGCTATTAACAGCTGTAATGTTTCTGGCATTGTTTATCCGCTATGGCCTGAGTTATGATTTCTTCTTTTATATGGTTTTGGTTTGTTCCCTTATTGTAGCGACATTTATAGATATCCAGCACCGTATCATACCTGATGAAATTTCTATCGGAGGTATGATCCTGGGGTTTATCTTAAGCATTATTAAGGGAATTGAGCTTAGCCCGTTCGCTTTTAAGGCTAATCCTATGCTTGATTCTCTTTTAGGATTAATTATCGGTGGCGGGATTATCTACCTTAGCGGATTTCTCTTTGATTTAGTATATTTTAAGTTGCTTAAAAAGCCGCCCATCCAGGGAGAAACCGAATCTATGGGTGGAGGCGACGTAAAATTCTTGGCGATGATCGGGGCATTCTTAGGTTGGCAGAAGGCATTGCTTACTTTTTTTCTTGCGCCGTTTTTAGGAGTAATCATCGGCATCATAAATCTCCTCGTAAAAAAAGACCACACCATACCCTACGGCCCATTCCTGTCTTTGGCAGCGCTTATATCTTTATTCTGGGCAGATAAGATACTGCGTTTAATCT
>Ga0315274_10007571_pt1 | contig 15708 bp, 5 predicted proteins | sample YL17G02_20_MG_FD_203700 | JGI IMG/M metagenome (GOLD analysis project Ga0315274, IMG submission 203700) | Sediment microbial communities from Yellowstone Lake, YNP, Wyoming, USA - YL17G02_20 | ecosystem: Environmental > Aquatic > Freshwater > Lake > Sediment | place: USA: Wyoming | collected... | reverse complement strand
CTTAGCTTAGGAGAAAGACAGCTGGAGCGCGGCGGCCTCTATACCCTGACCCGGCAAACCTTCGATGGGCTTGAGATCATGGGCCAGCCCCTGGAGGCCTATGTGTACGGCGCCCGGCCGGAGCAGGAGCTCCCGCCCTTTTTAACCTTGCTGGGAAGTTCGCTTTTCGGCGAGGCCGGGGACGACCTTGGGGGCTTTAATACCGAAGCCAGATCTCGGGCCAACAACGGATTCATCAACGCCGATTTTTATCGGATCTACTCCGGCCACGATGGCGACACCGAACTTAGGATATTTTACCGGACAGTGGTCTCGTATGCGGAGGGCGTGACCGGCGCCGCCGTGACCGAATTCAGCATCTATTCCGGCCATACCCTGCTTTTGCGCTGCCGCTACGATGAGAATAGCGACCCGGTGCCGGAGGTTTTGGTGGCCGACGCCCGCCTGGAGCACCTCCGCCACCAACTTGAGCTGGTCAGCCACCGGCCCATCAACGATTACGGCAAGGAATTCTTTGAGGCGCTGCTGCAGTTCGCCATCACCAACCAGCAGGAAATGGCCGGAGGGGAGGGCCAGATCTCCGAAGAGGCCGGCACCTTTGAGCAGGCCCAGGCCTTCAACGTGTACCTGCGCGATTACATCTCCGCCGAAAATGTGGAAGTGGAGAGGCAATTGCTCAGCGAGGCCACTCGCCTGGCCGCGGACCTGACCCTGCTGGAGAGAAAAGCGGTATTTATCATCTTATCCCTGCTCAGCCAGGGTCGCCTGCCGGTGCCGGGGGAGCCCGAAAATTCAATCTTGATCACCGCCGACGGCCGGCCGCTCTTGAACCTGGATGAAGCCAGCTGGCGGCTGATCATCGACGCCGCCCAATCCCTGGTCCGCGACCGTTCCATAAGCGTAAACGGGCTGCCCACGCAATATCTGACCGGGAATTGGTCCCCCGAGAATATCGCCGCCGCCTTCAGCACCATGGACCGGTTCCACCGGGCGGCCGGCACCATGCAAGATGAACTGCTCATTTTCGATATCGCCCGGATAGTTTATACCTGCCTGGCGCCGGTCATAAGGAGCGGGGATCTGGCGCTCGACCGCCAGCAGAACACTGTGGGGGTATCGATCTACGGGCCGTTCATGCTGGCCCCGGTGGACGATTCCCACACCTACATCATCCTGCAAGATCTCCGGGCGCTCACCAGGCAGCTTGAGCCGGAGCGCGATATCCCCGCGCGGGTGAACGGCGAGAACGGGGCCGACCTGAACGTGCTGGAATTCGAGCCCCGGTTATGGGAAGTACTGCAGGAGCAAGCTTACGAAGAAAGCCATCTGCGGAAGGTTCCCTTCCGGTTGGTGCTGGAGGATTCGCCCCTTTTCCGCAAAGCCCAGGACCTGGCCCGGGAGAGGGGTTTGACCGGTCTCGATGCCTATGCCGTGTTCGCCGAATACGCGCGCCGCTTAGGTATGACCGAGCTCACTCCCCAGACTGCGGTCATGCTTTTGAACCAGCCGGTAAATTTTGTGATACTGGAGCAATCGCTCACCCCGGAAACACGGCAAACCCAGCCGGATATATTCTATTTGCTGTATCTGGACATCGATATCGTATCCGCCCAGCCGGTGGTCTCCCTGCACCGGGGGGGGATCGAATTCTCGCTGGTTTTGGAATATTCCCCCTTGGTACGCGCGGCCCGCGCCCAAGGGTCTGAGGCCGGCGCCTACGCCATACTTTATGCCTATGCCCGGGAAAAGAATATCACCTTAAGTGAAGAGAACGCTGTGGACCGGGCGATCGAGCTTTTTAACCAGCCGGTGGACGCAGAGATCCTGGCGGAATGCCTGGACCCCGAGACCACCCCGGAGATGCCCGCATCATTGCGGGAGCTGTATCTCGATGTGGATTGGGAAAACAACCGTTTCAGCCGGTCGGCGGAAACCCCCGCGGTCCGCACTCCCTCGCCCTGGAGCCCTACTGCCGATACAGTGGCCGCTCCCACCACCGGACCCGCCGGCGCCTACCAGGTAAGCACCTCGGCCCTGACCCATCCGACCAGCCAGGAGGATATCGGTTTGCTGGCCAACCTCTGGCTGTATGTCTTTACCGCGCATCCTCACACCATCGATGCCGAGTGGCCGGCCATGGCCGCCTACTTTGGAGCGGAAACCGTGGGCTCGGTGCCGCCCGGGGATCCCGCCTCCCGCGCGGAGTTCATCCGGCACCTGCACCGGGTGCCGGCCTTCCTGACCCCGGCCCTGCTTTTCGGCCTGGAAGAGCTTTACCGCGGGCGCTTTTTGGTTATCCAGACCATAGGAGAGGTGGGGGCCTCGGCCTTCCAGCGGATCTTGAACCGGGGATGGTTTGGCCTTACGGACGCCCAGAAGACCCTGATCGAAAAGCTCCTGCGCCAAAAGAGCATTGAATCTTCCGAGGAGGGCGTGCTGGGCAAGATCATGACCCAGCAGGATATAGATGCCTTCACAACCCTGCTCTCAGAGCTGAGGATCAAATTAAGCCAGGCCGCCGCCGGCAGTCGGGAGCGCGACACTCTAATGCATGCCATCAACGCGCTGGCGCTTTATCTGGAGGCCGATAACTTCACTCCCATCCAGCAGGCGCCGGACGATGAGAGAAGAGATGACCTGGACGCTATTCAAATCCTGGCCAGAAATATCGAGAACGACTTATACAGCGTGAACAGCGTGCCGTTGAACGGCATTTATTGCCTGACCGTCCCGTCCGGACTCACCTGCAGTGCGGAAGCCCGGGCGCAATTTGAAGCCGGCCTGGCGGCTTTGTGCCGGATGGCCCGGCTGGTGGCCGCCAACACCTTTGTTGAGCCGCCTGCGCCGCCCGTGGGATTTTTAAATAACCTCTGGCACAGCATAGAGCAGGGCTTCGACGCTACCCTAACCCCCGCCGGTATGGACCTGGAAACGGTGTTCCAAACCGGGCTCGAAGCCGGCACCATCCGCACCTTTAAGCAGATCATGTACCTGGACTGCCTCCTGCACCTAACCCCGGAGGAGATCCAGGATAAAAACGACGGCCTGCGCTTTTTGCAGGAGATAGACGGCCTCTGGCAGATGATCAAAAGATTAAGAGCCCAGCAGAAAGATTTCCGGGCCGGGGTTCCGGGTGTTACGGATCCCACGGTACTGCTCGATACCTACATCGGCGTTTATATCAGCAAGGCCGAAGAGTTCAAAACCCTCTATCAAGCCAGATTTGAGCGGCAGCTGGCGGCTCTTCCGGATATCGACCAGGACGGGCGGAAATTCGCCCTGATCATGCTCTACCACCAGTTCCTGGCCGCGGGCTACCACGCCATGGCCAACTCCATGGAACTGCAGAGGGAGAGGGAGACGGCCGCCGGGGTGGATGCGGTACTCACTGCCTGGGGCATTGACCCGCGCCAGGCCACGGCAGAAGAGCGGATGCGGGCCAATGAGAGATTTTTGGCCGAGAACGGGGACCGCCTGGAAAGGGAATACACCTACCATTTTGAGGACCTGAACGAAATAGCTGCCGAGCACGATGCCCGCTTCAGCCGCCTGTACCAGAACCTGATCAGCGATGATATCGACGGCCGTTTTGTGCGGACCTTCGATCTTAATTTCGGCGGCTGGCAGAACGCGGACGGCTCCCGGACCAATGATGACTATGGTATCTTCAGCTGGAACTTTGATGAGCTCTTGCCCAAACTGACCGGTTTTCAATTTGCTGTCGAGGGGCCACAGGGAGAGACCATCAGCTCCGGCCGCGAACTGCAAGCGTTCATTATGCGCTACTTTAACGGCTCGGCGGCCGATGGATTCGCAGACCAGGTCTGGGGCGGATTGAATACCGACCTTACCGATCATTCCGACCTGGCCCGCGCCAAGCGCGCCCTGGCCTTTGTGCTCTACATCATGCCGCGGGAGAACACCGAATTCAATTCCTTAAACGCCATTCTGACCTTTTTGGGCAACTTCTCCCAGCACACTTTTCTGGGCCGCCTGGCGGTGGTGGGAGTGGGAGGCGTAGAGGCCCTGCTCCATTTACACGATGTGGACGAAGAGTTCAGCGTGACCGTCGGCCCGGACGATAACAACCAGTCCACCTATCTGCGGAACTTGCAGGAATTCGTCAACAACCCGGGCAGTTTTGGTTGGGATGAAATTGCCGATATCCCTTCCCAGGTCTATGCCTGCATAGACGACGGCCGCGATAGCGAGGGCTGTCTGGGATTTTTGGCGGAGAAAAGCCGCGCCGCCTACATGTTCGCCCTGACCATGCGCGGCTATTCGGTGCCCGACAACCAGGGCACTTTCAACATCTCCAACATCGCGCACCTGTATTTCTCCGGGCAGATAGATTTCGATCACCCGCAGAATGCCTTAAACATCGGCTATGAGGAAGTGAGGAACGCGGTAGAGGCCTACCGGAACCTAAGGGAGCTGGTGCTCCTAAACCGCAACGGCCACCGCGACCTGTACGAAGCCCTGCTCAGGGAAAGAAAGATCTTCACCGATTTTATCGGCCTGGGCGGCGACGACTGCGCGATCGCGCCCCTGGCCTTGGAGGCCCTGGAACACCTGCTGTCTTTCATGGAAAGCCATCAGGAGCTGAGGTTCCGGCTGTTCGACGCCCTGAACGCCCACCGCGCGCTGGAGGGGATACCCGACTTAAGCGACGAAGAAAAAATGAACCTGCATTTGGGATTGAGGGTGCTCTCCCAGTTCGTGATGGATTATTCAATGCTCGGCGAAGCCCTAACCGACGAAGGACAGGGCTTAACGGCCACCGGGGAACTCCAGGCGGCGCAGGGCTATTCGGCCGCTTCCCCCCTCCGTCTGTTCCACCGGCAGGGCGAAGGGGACAATCAGGACCTGCTGGTGACTGTGGCCGGTCCGGACGGCAGGTCGCTCAGCCGGACCACTCCCACCACCCCCCGGCTCGAAAAAGAGACCCACGACTTTCTGGATTCAGTAGGCGAGGGATTGTGGACCATGGCCACGGTGGGTCCGCACCTTTTGGCCGACATCGACTGGGACGAGATCAGGGATAAGACCATTGCCGAGGCCATCCTCAAGGGGGCCGAGTTCGGCATCACCATCCCGGCCAGCATCTTTGCCCAGTTCACCCAGTTCTTCCCCAAGATCGTGGACCTGATGGAGCTCTCGGCGCTGGCCGAGAACGGCCCCGATGCGAGAGTGCGCGAATGGGCGCGCCTGGAATACAATAATCAATTTGAACTATTCTGGAACGGAGTGGGCCATACCTTTGGTTCGTTTTTGGCCTTTGAAAGATTGCCCTGGGTGATGCTGATGGAGGTGGAGGAGCTGATCGAAAAAGGGCAGTATGGAATGGCGGCGGGGTTGGCGATGGTGGCCATACCCTTTGCCATCCAGGTTTATAAATCCACCCTGAGCATCGCGGACCAGGCGATGAGATTTTTGTCCAACGTGACCATGGACCCGGCCCGCTGGAACCAGTACGGGCTGGCCAGCTTCCCCTTCTCAATAGGGCAAAATGTATTGCGCTACCTGCAAAAGGCCTACCGGCTGGTCATCCGCCTGGCCGGCGGTGACCCGGAAAGGGCGGTTCCCCTGCTCAATAAGATACAAGAGGCCATTCATATCATCTCCCGCGAAGGCATTTCCGGCGGGCTGGAGAGGGTGGTCAGGAGCTTATGCGGGCGGCCGATGGCCCCGGGAGAGCGCGCCGGCTTGACCCTCGACCGGCTGGAGGGCTCGCCTGCCAGCCCCGACCGGGTGGCCCGGCAAATAGAACGGCGCATTACGCGCGGCGGCTGGAGCGTAAGGACCAATCCCCAGGTAAGGCAGCGGACCGCGGAGACCCTGGACTGGCTGAGGGAACAGCTGGAAGCGCTTTCTCCCGAAAATGAAGAACGGATGGAGCAGATGCAGCAGGAACTGCGGAGGAGGATCGCGCAAATATTCGAAGGCCTGCTGGAGCAGGCCGAGATAGAGGAGATCCAGAGAAGGGCGGAAGAGGTCCTGGAAACTCTGGGTCGCAGAAGCCGGACCAACCGCTTCGTGAGATTTTTAGGGCGGGCCATCCGCACGACCTATGAGTTCATGAACTTCCGCTTCGGGGGCTTCAGGGAGCGGCTGCGCGCCATGCACCTGGCCATGGGCCACCGCATGGAAGGCGCGGGGGCGACCCTGGCGCGGGGTGTCAGAGTAGTAAGGTTGGTGAACACGCAGGTCGCCGCCGCCGCACAGGGCGTCCGGGAGGCCTTGATAGAGGAAGGATTTGAGCCGGGGACCGAGGAATTCGAGCGGTTGGAGAGAGAGTATACCCAAAGATACCTGGAAGAGGGGGATCCGGAGCGGCCTTCTGAACTGACAGACCAGCTGGAAATGGCTCAAGCTCGGGCCATAGAACCGGTTGTCAACAACCGGGGAGCCGAAAGGATCGCCGGGCAAGTGGGCGATATCTTAAGGGATAACGCGGCGTTAGCCCAGGATCCTGTCGTTGGAAAAATGCAAAGGGTGGTCCAGATGACGCTCGAGTGTCTTTTAGGAGTGGCAAGCGACGATCCGCAGTATCTGGGAGAATACCAGCAGCTGCTGCGCGAGGTTTTCGGCAGGAGCGAGGGCTATTCCAGCCTGGAAGAACTGCTTTACGATATTAAAACAAAACTGGAGCGCCTGTTGAACGGGCGGCTTAGCCCGGAAGCGATAAGTAAGCTCTATCGCAAAATAGAGAAGAAGCTTAAGAGAGGCATCCGGGATAACCTAAGCGAGATGAGGCGGCAGGCGCGGGAACTTGCCGAGGAGATCGACCGGGGAGTGGAGCGGGTGGGTGGTCGCGGCCTATTCGAACGGAGAAGCTGGAGAAGATTACGCCGCCTGACCGAGAACGGACGCCAGCAGCTCGGAAGGCTAGAAAGAGCGATCCTCAATTATCTGCGCGGGGATCGTTCGCCGGAGAGCCTGGAGGAACTTAGGGGTGAGCTGGAGCGCCTGCTTACGGAAGAGTTCGGCGAACGCGCCAGCGCCGAGGTGATGGCCGAGATCCGGGCCGAAGCGCGGCGCCTGCTCAGGGTAGCCCTAAGGTATGCAGGCGGCCGCTATCGGCTTAGCGATTCGATCCGGGGCTGGGCCTCGGGGGAGAGCTGGTATCAGGGGAGGATCCTCAACCGGGGCATTAGGGCCATCAGGCAGGCGATGGTAACGGTTCGCCGGCGGTTTATTGACAACTTAATGATCAGAACGCGAGCCGCCGCCCACGCCTTTATCGTTGCCGACCGCCTGCGCGCCCGCCTGGGCAATCTGGGCCGCAGGGTCAGAGTGCGGGTAGACAACCGGGTCAATTTACAAGATGTGCACATAAGGGCTATCCAGGACAGGGTCGTGGCCTTGACCCCAGAGGAGCGCGCCCGGGTAAGAAGGATACGGGTCACCCCGGAAGGATTTACCATCAGCGGGGACAACCTGAACATCGAGGTCCGCTGGGAAGAGAGCAATACCCCGCGTCCGCCGAGAACTGAGGCAGTGCCGCCTGAAGCAGCCGGAGAAGGGGCTTCCGCGGAAAATCCGATCAGCCCGGAAAGAGCCCGGATCATTGAACAGAGACTGCGGGCCTTGACTCCTGAGGAGCAGGCCAGGGTAAGAGGAGTAAGGTTCAGCGATGAAGGATTTGTGATCGAGGGGGAGAATCTGCGCATTGAGGTCCGTTGGGAGGAGAGCAGCACCCCAGCGCCGCAAAGGGCTCCGGAGACCCCTGCTCCTCGACCTGCTGCCGAACCGGCAGCTCCTGCTCCGGCCGAGCCCAGGCCAACTGAGCCAGCGGCTCCAGCCGAACCAAGACCTGCCGCTGAACCCAGACCGGCGGAGCCGACGCCTCCTTCCGCACCCGCTCCGGCTGCTCCAGCGGCTCCTGCCGCTCCGGCGCCGGAAGCAACCTTGAATAACAATGAATTCGTTCAACGCCTGGCCGCCGAGGCCGACGGTGCGATCGACATAGATACCCGGAGCTGCGAGCACTTATCTGAAATGCGGTTCACCAGGGCTCATCTGGAACAGATCAAGCAGGCCATAGAGAATTATCGCCGCCTGTACCCCAATGACCGCATCAACATCATTATCACCGAGGAAGGGTTCTGGGTGGGTGGGGAGCATGGGGTAAGCAATGACCTAACGCCCTGGGAAGGAGAAAGGCCCTATAACCAAGTAGTACGGTTGAATGCCGGCATAGATCCTCGGGACGTGGCCGATGACATGGCCCGGCGCCGAGCGGCCGGGCAGGCAGCTGAAGAAAGTTCGGCTGTGAGAGCCAGGCAAAACCTGGAAACTCGTTTTCCGGAGGCCGGAGTGGCCGTGCATCCGGAGGTTGAGCTGACCGCCGAACAACTGGAAGCGCTGGGTCGTCAAATAGCCGAGACCGCCGGAGGGCGAAGGGTAACCCGGATAACAGTTCAAGGTAATGGAGTCGTGGTGGAAGTGGAGGGAGATGATATAACAATCCAGAGCCGCATTGACCTGCCGCCCCGGCAAGCCGGGGCTTCCGCCCCTGAAGCGCGGCCTGTAAATGTTTCGCCCACCGGGGTGACCCCGACCGCCGATCCCCTAGCGGAAAGAAGCATTAAAATTGTCCTGACGGCAGATGGGGTTACAATGACCGAGGACATCTTGGCCAATATCCTGGAAAGAGTTCCCACCGGCACCCCGCGGGGAGCGGCCGGCCGCGCGGTGGTCGTGGTGGATGCCAATAATATTTACAGTATCACTCTCTATGAAGGGATGGGGGTGGAGGTGGTCAACGGTGAATATCGTTTCTACTATGACAATGCCGAGACCGGCCAGCGGGAAGCGCTTAGGACCTATCGCTTGGAAGGGCGCGAGCTGGTGGCAGTAGGCGAGGAAAATGGTGGCTCGGAGAAGGCCCAGGAGCTCCGGGGTAAACTGGACCGGGATATGAGGCAGGTGCCGCGGCCCGAGGGTTCACGGCTGGAATCCCTCCTGGATAAGGCCGACGGCATCCGCAACGCCGACCTCAGGAGAAGCGTAAGGGAAGCCCTGCTGGGGCTTTCGGAGGTGGAGCTGAACGACCTGAGCCGGCGGCAGGCGCGGGATTTGGGCAATTCACTGGAAGAGCTGGCCGGCTGGGCCAACGACGGGAGAGGCACCAGCGCCCGGCACGCCTTGAATGCCAATCGGGAAGGCCGGATCCGCACCTTCCTCACCGAAAAGCTCAGGATGACGAATGAGGCGGCCGATTCCGTGATAAGGGAACTGCGCACCAGGAGATTGATATACCGCTACGGACAGGAAGCGTTGGGCATTTTGGAGGAAGGGGGCATCGATATCATGGGATCCGAGGTAGAGAGCGCCGATTGGCTGGTGAAGAAGATCGGCGATGCCTACCGCGGGGACGCCCGGGCCGCCGAAGCCCTGCGCGGATTGGGCTTAGAGGACGCGGACCTTGCGAGATTGAACACCGCGGTGCAGGAGGCCGAGGCCCAATACGACCGCGCGCAGGAAGACCGCCGGGGACGGCTGGCAGAGATCGAGCGGCTGGCCGTGGGGACCGAACTCATAGGAGAGGCGGAATATCGCGAAGCCCGCGATTGGCTGGAAACAAAATTAAGGGACGGGGTGGGGCTGGATAACCTGGGCGGAGAGGAACACCTGCAGGAATTGGTGGCCCGCCTCGAAGAGAGAAGAAGGGTCTCGGCAGAGATGCTGCAGCCGGTTACCACCGAGAGCGCCCCGGATCTTTTAAGCCAAATGCAGGAGAAAGCGATCGGTAAATTTGAGGAAGCCCTGCGGAAGCTGGAGCTGGTGGATATCGGAGAAAGAGCTCTCACCATAAACGACCTGAAGCGCCTCGCCTGGGACATGACCCGCGAAGATATCATGCGCGAATTCGGGGTGGATGAAGATACCGCCCGGCTCATCGAGGAGTCCGCGCGCGGCATTTACGCGGAGTACAGATATTTCGAGAGCCTGGTTGCCCTGGCGCAGCAGCTGGGCCTTTCGCTGGCGCAGACCGATCCGGACGCGATCGCGAGGGAGATCAGGAAGTTCTACGACGGACAGGGTGAAGGCTGGAGATATGTCAGGCCCGACCCCGCGAGTTTGAGGGACCTGGCCCAGTCCGATTCCCGGGTGCAGGAGTTGGCCGAACAGCTCCGGCAAAAGCTCGAGCAGCTGCGCAGCGGCGGCGGGGATGGGAACACCAGGATGAGGGCGCTGGTCGGGGAGGCGGTGGGCCTGATGGTAGCCTTAGCGGAGATCGTCGGCGCCGAGCGGCTGGCCGATTGGCTGGGCATTGACAATCAGTTCGGCAAGACCATCTTCGTGCTGGGCTTGCTGCACGTGGGCGGCCAAATGCAGGCGGCGGGGTTCCTCAGCCGGGCGACCCTAACGGAAGTGGCCAACGGGTTCAAGATCTTCGGCCAGTGCGTGGCGGGCACCCAGGCTCGTATCGAAGGGGAGGCCATCAGCGGCCGGTTCACCGCTTTCCGGCTGTTCTGGCAGGAGCGTATGGGTACCAGTCCCCTGTTCATCAGCAACTGGTCCGAGCCCAGCCTGGTCTCCCAGGCGGGCTGGCAGCTGGTCGATACCATTCCGGAATTTTTAGAGGGCCTGGGGCTATTCGAAATATTCGGCCGCACTTTCCGCTTTATAACCGAGACCACCGGGGCCGATGACCTGGGATTCTTCAGCAGTCCCATCACCCAGTTCGCGGTGCCGGGCGTGATGATGGCGGCTTTTAACCGCTTCTTAAGGCCGCGCCTCTCGCCCAACTCCCTGCGGTTCGTGCGGTACGCCAGCTGGGCCACGGTGGTATATTTTGCGACCGACATGATCAGGTTCTTGGGCACGCCCAATTATGTGCTGAGCGCCGAAGACCGGGCCGACGGCCGTTGCGGCTTTGTGGATGACACCCAGCAGCTGGGATTGAGCATTGTCACTGTCGGCATCGCGGACGAAGAGTGCCATGATGACCAGCTCCACCAGGTGATGCTCGATGATTGCGCCAACGCCTCCCGCTACTTCTTACGCATCCTGGCGGAATTTAGAAGAATGGCCGCCCAGGCCGACACCTATAAGGGGGAGAGCGGAAGCGGGAGCATCTTCACAAATGTCAACCGGACCCAGTTCGATTTGGAAAAACTTAAAGAAATACTGTTGGAACTTAATTCCGGCAGCACCGAGCTCTTCGCGATCCGGGACGCCATCCGGCAGCTGCGCCAGATACTACCTCCCATAACCTATGTAGGCAGTGGGCATCCTATCCGGATGGTGGTGGATCTCCTGCAGCGCTATTTTGATGAGGACGGGAATTTCCATGAGGAAAGGATAGAGCAGTTCATCCAGGAAGTGCTGTTCTCCTTTGATCTGCCCGCGACCCTTACCTACGAGGATCCCAATGATTCGGGCCATAACTATTCTGCCGATATCACCCCCGACCTGGCCATGCTCCATGATGCGGAAGCCCGGATATTAAAACAGCGCCGCATGGCCCGGGCCGCCTTCTTTTATGAGCAGGTGCAAAGCGAGCAGCCCCTGACCTACTCTCCACAAGATGTGGAAATGGGATTGGTGATCGAGGGGGATACCCCGGGGCAGGCCCACTTGAATTATGAGAATTCCGACCTGGTCCAGTATCTTTCTTCCCTGGCTTACCAGGCAATCAATCCGGATGTGGAGGGCGCGATAGCGCGGCTGCGGGAGAATGACCCGGAGCAGGATTTCTTTGTGCACGCAGGCATCAGGGAATGCCAGGGCGAGCAGCCGGACCGCGGTTATGGGGATGCGGGCACTGCCGCAGCCGGCACTTCTGATGATGGGGGCGATGCGGGGACTGCTGAGCGCGCCAACCCCTATGGAGGGGAAGATGCCGGGATCGATCCCGACAGCCTGGCCTGGCAGCAGTGTGATGCCGAACGGAGCGCGGTCGAGGCCGAAGCCGCACACAATATGGCGGAGGCCGAACGCGTAGCCCAGGAGGAGGCCGACAGATTGCGGAGGACCATTCAGCTGACGATCATTGAGCTGCGCTTGAAATATTTGGAAACCAGGGATGTAAATCTTTTAAGACAGCTCAACGCCTACGGCGACTATATTGATATTGAGAGGTGGAGGAGAGGGAAAGCGGACATGGAAGCTCTGATGGCCCAGTGCCTGGTGGAGCAGGTGATCATGAGGGGCCTGTCGGAGGAGTCCCTGGCGGAGATGGACAGATTAGTTACGGGCTTATATGTTCAGAGAGTTATTTCCCCTGAGGGTGAAACTCATTATAGTAGCTTGTATCCACTGCATAATGATGAGGTCATAGCCGGGTTATCTGCCGCTCCGGCCGGCACCGCGGCACATTGATTTAATTCCCAGGAAAGTTGCCAGTATCAACCCCACTCCCACCACTCCCGCCGCCGCAGTATTGACCGGCCCAGATTTTAAAAAGGGCAAAGAATAATCAGTAAGGATCGAGCGACTCTCCGCTCCTTTTCCAATGAACCCCAATTTCTCCGCCACTTTCTCCAAGCCATCGGGACTGGAGCTGGCGAAAAAGGCCGCCAGGATAACGATTAGGATACTAAATAGAACTATTTTTCTCAAAATATCCTCCGGCAACCTTTATTAATCCCAGGGTGATCAGCACTTCTGCCAGTCCAATGACGGCATGCACCTTGAACATCGCCAAAAAAGTGGCCAGAAGATCGAAGGTTCCTGACAGGCCAATTTCCAACGCGCAGGCCGAAGCGGCAAGCACCACCGATAGCCAGGCCGCGAGGCCGATGCTCAACTCTTCCGGAAGTTTCTGCTTGAGCAGGGCGTATATATAGTAGGAAAGGAAAGTGCCGATCAAGGCCATATTCACCAGATTGGCTCCCAAAGCCAAGAAGCCGCCGTCCGCGAAGAACAACGATTGAATGATGACCACTGCCGCCAGCGCCAAGCTTCCCGCAAATGGTCCAAGTAATACTGCGGCCAGGACCCCTCCCAGAAAATGCCCCGAGGTGCCCTCCGCGATGGGGAAGTTGAACATCTGCGCGGCGAAGATCAAAGAAGCCACCATTCCCATCTTCAAGATCAAGCTCTCGCCAAAAGCGGTGAGCATCCGGCTGCTGCCGGTCTTTAGGGAATGGACGCCCTTGCCGATCGCCGCCAGAGCTTCTTGCGGAACCACCGCGGTCGCCATCTGCCGGACCCTGGCAAAGCAATAGCCCAGCGCCAAAGCCGCCACTCCTGCCAGCCCCCCCGAAAATTTGGGGTCAATGAAACCATCCGGAATATGCATAGTTTTCCTCCTACATCAAGGCTGTTAAGCCAAAAGTGTACATCTGTTTGGGACCGGAGTCCGTAAGCCCAAAATGCAATCCACCATCCATGGTGATCTGGGAATTCAATAATTTGTTCAATCCCAGGACCAGATTTATGGGGCCCGCGCCGGTCTGGTCCCGCTCTCCCGCGATCTCGGATAGGAATTTAGCATCGGACGGCAGGTTCGCCTCCAGCGCCGCGCCAAAATTGGCCAGAGCGTCGGTGAAAGTGTAGCCCAGGTTGGCGTGCGCCGCGCCAAAGGGCAGGGGCTTGGTCAAAATGGCGTGCGCGAACAGGTTGTTCTTGCCGTCGCCAAAACCTTTGGCCTGGTCGCCGTTACTGAAATTGTTGCCTAGCGAGACCGAGAAGCCGACCGGATTATTTTCCGGATCCATCAGATTATGCTTGGCTTTCAAGATGATATCTCCCATCCCTGAAAGGGTTTGCGCGCTTCCCCGCACGGTCAAATAAGGGAATTCGGCCACCAGGTTGGTGCGGGGCAGCCAGCCGTAAGTCACCACATTAGATACATTTCGGGTATCGACAGAATTCTCCGAGTAATTCAATACCCCGAACTCCCATTGAAAAAATCCCGGCCCGAGCACCGGTGCATCGTCAGTCACCAGGGGGCGGAGGGCCAGGGCGGGCAGGGACAGGAACAGCCCCGCGACTAAAGTCGCGGTTAAAATTCTCTTCATCATATTAATTCCTTCCCGGTCTTTACCAATTTCCCGTGCTTCACTCCTTTGGTGGCCAAAAGGTAGGAAGCGGCCTGTTTTATGTCCTTGGTAGGCCCCTTCATCACCAGCACTTCCAGACAATCGTGATGGTTAAGGTGCACATGCAGGGTGGAGATGATGAGCGCGCCATACTCGTGCTGGAGGTCGGTCAGCTTTTCAGAAAGCTGACGGGCGGAATGGTTGTAGACCAGGGTCAAAGTGGCCACTGCCTCGCCGCCCTCCTCCTTCCACTCTTCCTCCACGAACTTATCCCGCATCAGGTCGCGCAAAGCTTCGGAACGGTTTTGGTAACCGTGCTTCTTGATATAGGCGTCGAACCGCTCCAATATCTTTTTCTCTATCGAGACCCCAAACCTTTCCAGCATAACACCAATATTAAATTAGTAGCACCTGTTCTGTCAAAGAGAATTTTGAGGCGGTGCTATTTTCGGCGGCGCGGGTAACGGCGCAGGGCACGGCGGTAAGATCTCTTCTTGGCGTTTTTTTGGCACGCATTTTGGCTTTTTGCTCTTCCACCGCGATCTTACCGGGCTGGTAGGCCTCATAAACGTAGGCCGAGACCGCGTTGATTATCTCCCGCGCTTCCCGCTTTTTGGGGAATCCGCGCGTGAAGACCGATAAGATGTAATCGCCCCCGGGGGTGAAGACGATCCCCACATCGTTCAGGACACCATCCAAATTCCCGGTCTTGTTGGCGATCTTAGTACGCCAGGGCAGCGGCCGGCAGATCCCCCAGCGGTAGCGCTGGTTCTCCATGAAGGCCAGCATGTCCTTGACGGATTGGTCGGCAAAGCCGTCCCGACAATAGATCTTCAACAACAGCCTCGCCATGTCCTGGGGGGTGGTGTAATTGGCCTCGGGGGAGGGCGGCTCGACCAGGGTGGTCCGGTCCTTTATAATGGTATATCTAAGACCGAAGGCCTGGCAGTATTCATTGAGCTTGGGCAATCCCAGTTTTTCCGAAAGCAGGAGAGTGGCGGTATTGTCGGAAAGCGAGATCATCATGCGGGTCAGGTTCCAGATGGTGTAGGTGTTGGGCTTAAGCCACTGCAAGACCCCGGAACCGGGCAGTTTCTTGTTCTCGGTCATTGCGATCCTATCCTCCAGCGAAAGTTTGCGGTTTTCCGCTTCCTTGAAAGTCGCGGCCATGATGGGCAGTTTTATCACCGAAGCGGCGGGGAAGGGGAGATCGCCGTTTTGAGAGATCGACCGGCCGGACCTGATATCGATCAACACCACGCCCACCTGATCGCCGTACCGGGCCAGAAGTTGGCGCAAGCCGCCCTGCAGGCGAATAGGATCCGCCGCCTGCGCCCCTAAGCCCAGGGCCAGCACCAGCAAAATAATCGGGAAAATCCTTTTCATCTGTACTATAATTCTAGCACAATGGTCAGGAAAGCCGAGAATAAATTTTCGCCTAAATTTAACCGCGACTTTAGTCGCTGGTTTGGAATATTAGCAATTATATCTTGGTTATTGGTTGTTCCCTCCCTAGCAGCCAGCCGCAGTCTATACTGGGACTCCATTCAGGCCGATATCTATATCAACGACGACTCCAGCTTGAGCGTGGTGGAAAAACTGGATTATGTCTTTACCGGGGAGTGGAACGGCGGCTATCGCTCCATCAATCTGAAGGGATTGGATGAGATCTCCAATGTGGAGCTGTGGGAAGAAAAGCTCCAGTATGTCG
>Ga0315274_10007570_pt1 | contig 15713 bp, 10 predicted proteins | sample YL17G02_20_MG_FD_203700 | JGI IMG/M metagenome (GOLD analysis project Ga0315274, IMG submission 203700) | Sediment microbial communities from Yellowstone Lake, YNP, Wyoming, USA - YL17G02_20 | ecosystem: Environmental > Aquatic > Freshwater > Lake > Sediment | place: USA: Wyoming | collected... | reverse complement strand
CGCACCACCCTGCACGTCAACCACATCCTGGGCCCCGGCAGGGACGTATCCGTATCCATGCACGCCTCCGCGCCCATCATCGCCGAGCGGCCCATGTACTTCCTCCGCGCGATGTATTGACAACCTACGAGAGCCTGCATCGCGTAAGCGACAGCGCCGTCTTCGGCGCGACGGTGTCCCAGTGCCTGGATATTTCCGAATGTCCAGGCCTGGCACGTGTACGTCCGGACGAGAATCCGTCGCGTAAGCGACATCTTCGTTCTGCCAGCCCGGGGCCTCCAGGTAACGGTCTCGCTTCGCTAACACGCTCCGCTCCGACCGACCTGGTAGTTCCCCGGGCTTGTGGCAACCAATACTAAGCTACGACCGACCCCATGGTTCTCGGGCTGGATGGGTGACGTGTACGATTCGGACGAGAATCCACGTTTATACTCCTACAGCTCCGGCCTTTTCTTAACCGATTCTTTACATTTTCTCAAAGCGGGGTTAAAGGGCCGGTGCGAACATCAGTATAGAAGGAGGTGATAAGCATGGAGAGCAAGCTGGCAAGATGGACCATCGTCATATCCACACTCGCGATCGTGGCCACGTTCTTCCTCTTCACCGCGGTTCCCGTGCTGGCACAGGACGCAGAGCCGCAGGAACAGCGGGAGAGCCAGGGCAAAGACGTTCCCCCTGAATTGCAGGCCAAGATGCAGGAATTCAAGCAAGCAGCAGCGGGACTGCGGGAACCCGGAGCGCTCTTGAAGGCGGACATGAAGGAGTTCAAGACGGGCATGAGAGAGCTGTTCCGGAAGGCCCGCTCCCTGTCGCGCGATGAGAAGTGGGACCTGATCGACCAGGTCTCGGCCGCGAGGGATGAGTACCTCGGGACCGTACAGGAGAAGATCAAGGCTATCAGGGAGAACGCGGGTGTCATGAAGGATGCCGTCGCCGGGGCCAGAGAGGCCTGGGAGCAGGACGACCTCGACGGCGCACTTTCCGGCCTCGACCAGGCGATCGCTAAGGTCGGCGAGCTGAAGGCACAGATGGAGGAACTGCACCAGCTGTTCCAGGAGGTCCTGGATGTTCTAGGACAGCTCAACGAGGAGGTGGGCGCCGCGCCCGCATCGGCGCAGGAATGGGCCGCCTGAGGCCTGGAGAGATGTCCCGGGAACCATGGCGGCCCCGGGTATGCGGGAAACGGATTGCACTATGGAAGCCGCCGGCACCGGGGAGGAGGAGGCCCTCCAACCCCCCGGAGGACCTCCTCCCCGGTGGACCGGGGCACTAACGAAGGGATGCTGCGGATGAAGGACAGGATGGCCGCCTGGTGGAGAAAACGCGATGGCTACGACATGCTGTCCATACTCTTCATCCTTGCCTGCGTCATCCTCATCCTGGTGAACCTGTCCATGTATCCCGTGTACCTGGACATCCCATACCACATGGCTGTGACCAGGGGATTCCAGGAGGCAGGAGGGGTCACTACCTGGGACTTCTGGGACTACGCCCCCCAGGGGCGGCCACAGATATACCCACCGCTTCTTCACGTGGGCATGTCCATGCTCCAGGATATGGGCCTGTCCGCCGAGACCACTGCCACCCTGGTCTGCGTGATGATGTTCCCCCTCATCCTGCTCAGCCTGTGGTGGGCGATGCGCAAACTCTTCGGCTCCCGGGCCGCCTTCTATGCCCTGGTGCTGGTAGGGGTGCCCTACGCCTTCTTCTACCAGACGGGGATCACTATCGCCGCCTCCCTGGTGCTGGCCTTGACGCCCCTGGTGTTTCTAGCACTGGAGGAAGACCGCAAGGCGGCTGCCGCTGTGCTGCTGGCTATGTGCCTCTATTCCCACCTCATCCTGGGGCACCTGGTGGCGCTGGCCCTGTTCATCTACATGCTCCACCGCCGGGAAGCCTGGAAGAAGATACTAACCGTGCTGGTAGCCGCTTACATCCTCTACCTGCCCTGGGGCATCGTGGTCCTCTCAAACCTCAGCAGCTTCACGGCTTCGGAGCCCGGCTTGGGGAGTGATTTCGCCTTGCACCTGCTGCTGTGGGGATCGGCAGCGGCGGGTTTCGTGGTCTGCTACTTCCGCAAGAAACAGTATTACCTGCTGCCCTCGTACTTGCTTTCCATGGTGCCCATCGCGTTCTTCTATTCCCATCGCTTCTGGGAGGGACATGTATTCCTGCCCCTGGCCATGCTGGGGGGCGTGGCGCTGGACAGGCTGCATGCCTTTCTCAAGGAACGCCTGTCGCGCCGTACCTCGACGGCCGCCTACGCTAAAGCGGCGGCAGGGTTGGTGCTTGGCGGTCTGATACTCCTGGTCTTCTTCGCGGACCCCGTGCTCGCCTCCTCTAAGAACGGACCCGCCACGGGAGGCCTGCGAGGACAGGCAGGCGCAGCTCCAGGCCCCGGTGCTCAGAATGGCATGTATCCGCCCTTGGGCAGTGGAGGCACACCTTTTATGCCGCCCGGCCAGGAGGGGTATGCGCCGCCCGGGCGGGAAGGCTTGCCGGCTCCCGGCCCGGGCGCCTATCCCCAACCGGTCCCGGGCGAAACAGTGCAGCAGGGCCCCCCTTACACGCCCGCTCAACCGCCGGGTGGGGACCAGCAAGGCCATTTATCTCCGGGCGAGGGAAGGATGCTACCGCGCCGGCCCCTGCAGAGGTTGCAGGACCTGGCTGGGGATTCCCTGAGCATCTCCCTGCGGCCTACCACCATCCCCGTCCTGCTGGGCCTGGAGGAAGCGCAGCAGAACATGGCAGGCGCGCAGGAGGTGTTCAGCGAGGAGAACCATGAGCTGATGTCGGCCATCGAGGAATACAGCGAGCCGGGGGACGTGGTCTTCACCCCCGACGGGCGCCTGGGCGACCTCGTATACGCCCTGACCGGGCGCTACGCGACACAGGGCATGTTCCACGAGGTTCAGCCGGAAGAGCAGCCGGACCCCCTGCAGGAAGCCGACATGGCCGTCATCCCGGCAGGGATCGGCGCTGCTGCAGGCGATGCCGCCACAGGCAGGTTGGAAGGATTCATGGAGGAGGAAGGCTGGTCCGAGGTGGGCAAGTCCGGCCGGTATACGATCCTGGTGCACGAGGATCCGAGCGGGGCCGACAGCGAAGCGAGTTCCGCGGCTCTGCCCCTCTGGGCCGCCTACGCCCTGCTCCTGGCCGCCGCCGCCGCCATATTAGTGGACATGACCAGGAGGAGGCCCGGCCGCTGGATGCCGGGCGGCCCCGACTTCATACCGCCGGAAGACCCTCCCGGCAAAGATGCCTGCAGGGACAACGCGGTTATAGCGGTGGTGCCCGCCCACAACGAAGAGGAAAACGTCGGCGACGTGGTGAGCGAGATACGCCGCAACTGTCCGGGGCTGGACGTGCTGGTCATAGACGACGGGTCCTTGGACGGCACCGGTAAAGCGGCGCTCGAGGCGGGAGCTATGGTGCTCAGCCTAAAGTCAAACATGGGTGTTGGCGAGGCGGAGCGGCGCGGCCTGGCCTACGCCTACAGCCGGGGATACGCATACGCGGTGCGCCTGGACGGGGACGGGCAGCACCCTGCCTCCTGCATCATCGGGCTGCTCGCGCCCCTCTGCAGCGGGGAGGCCAACGTGGTGGTGGGTTCCCGCTTCCTGGCGGGTTCGGGCTTGGGATACTCCATATCCAGGTCGCGCCGGTTGGGTATGGCCTACTTCCGGGCCATACTGCGCCTGAGCACTTCTCTTCGTTTCAGCGACCCCACCTCCGGATGCCGTTCCTATTCCCGGCAGGCCATGTACCTGCTTTCGCACGTCGAACCCCCGCGTTATCCCGAGGTCACCTCCCTGCGCCTGTTGGCCTCGGGAGGCCTCGTCGTGCGCGAGGTGCCGGTGGAGGTGGGGCCGCGCCGCAACGGCCAGTCCTCCATAAGGATGCGGGAGGCGCTATGCATGGCGGTGGAGGTCACGTTTGACCTCCTGCACCCGCCCGCACCGCGGGGATGTACGCGGCCGGAGGAGCCCATCCTCGCCTGATGGTCTTTTCTTACCGGGTCTTCCCAACGAGACTCGGCTGTTCCGGATGGGGCCGGGCCACCGAGGAAGACCTCGGCCTGCTCAGCGGACGGAGAAAACCCCCGTTTCAAGTGTAATCGCTCGCTCGCCCGCCCGTTTTTACCTATGTCAGGGTGGAACCAACCGCGTCTCAAGCGACGGACTCGGCACGTCGATGAAGGACATATGCTTACCGACAAAAAAGGGTTGCGAGAAACAGGTCAACGGGAGTAAGAGGGCAGGATAAGGGGGCAGACTTACCAGCCTCTCGCGACACAAAGGAGGGAGCTTCGAGATGCGAGGGAAAAGCAGATTTCTCAAGGTCCTGCTGATCATGGTCTTGAGCGGCTTGTTCTGCGCCGCCACCCTGGCGGTGGCCCCGGCGCAGGAGGTGAGGACAAGCTGCGGCAGCAAGGGATGGTACTTCGCCGAGGGCTACACCGGCGGGGACTTCGACACCTGGATCCTCATCCAGAACCCCAACAAGACCGAGGCCATCGCCCAGCTCAGGTTCTTCACACCCAACGGGGCGCCTATCACCAAGGAAGTGTCTCTGGCCGGTGAGACCAGGTATTCCATCTATCTGAACACCGTCCCTGGGCTGGAGAAGCAGGAGGTCGCCACGGAAGTCAAGATAAAATACGGCGATCAGGACGGGATCATCGCCGAGAGGGCCATGTACTTCAACTACAACAACGGCCAGGGCGACAGGGTAGGCGGGCATGCCTCCATTGGCGCCGCCAGCCTCAGCACCAGCTGGTACCTGCCCGAGGGCTACACCGGAGGCGGGTTCGACACCTACATCCTGCTCATGAACCCCAACGAAGCGGACACCAATGCATGGATAAAGCTCATGAAACCGCAGGACGGCAAGTACTACGCCTTCAAGACCACCGTGCCGGCGGGGAAGAGGAGGACGATCAAGCTCGACGACCTGGTGTGGAAAGAGGGAACGGATAACATCATCCCCAGCTCGGTGCAGACCGCGGGCAGCACATCACCGGCACCGGCCCAGGAGGTGAAGTTCAACGACACCGACGTGGCCACCCTGATCTATTCCGATAAAGGGATCGTGGCGGAGAGGGCCATGTACTTCGACTATTACGGCAAGTCAGGAGGGTCGAACTCCATCGGCGCCGCCTGCGCCGCCCCGGAATGGTACCTGCCCGAGGGCTACACCGGCGGCGACTTCGACACCTGGGTCATGGCCATGAACCCCTCCGGAGATACGGTGGACATCACCTATACTTTCTACTCCAACACCCCCGGGTTCAAGCCGGTGGAAGTGGTACATGCCGGTGTAAAGCCCTGGTCACGTGACACCATCCATGTCGACGAGGTCCAGGGTCTTTCCGGGACGGATGTCTCCACCAAGGTGACCGCCACCAGGCCGGTGAAGCTCGCCGGCACCGAGGCAGACCCGGTGGATAAGTACGCGGTCCTCTTCGGCGTGGGGGATTACCCGAGCGGCACCGACTACGCCTACGCTGACGACGACCTCTACGACATCAAGCACCGCCTCGTCGATTACTGCGGCTTCACCTACGACAAGATGCAATACTGTGTCGGCGAGTGCGCCACCCTGAAGAAGCTCCAGGATGCCATGGCGTGGCTGGCGGAGGAGGCCGACGCCAACGACATCGTTGTCTTCTTCTTCGGTGGCCGTAGCTCCGCGGATGCGGAAAACAACATCGACCTCTACGACGGCCAGGTATCGCGCTCGCAACTGGCGGCGTACTTCGCTGCCCTCAAGACCCAGAAGCTGGTTGGCCTGCTGTCCTGCGACAACAGCGGCGAGCTCGCGGGCGAGCTGGCCGGGGCGAACCGCCTGCTCCTGGCTTCCTGCGCCAAGGGAGAGCTGTCCTACGAGTTCGCCGAGGATTCCTTCACCGCCGCCAGCGGCGATTACGGCAACGGCGCCTGGGCGTATTACTTCGTTGAGGCTCTGGGCAAGAAGGCCGCGGATACCAACGGCAACAACGCGGTGAGCGCGGAGGAAGCCCACAACTACCTGTCCAGCAAGGTACCGGCTTTCGTGGCGGCCAAGGCGGGCGCTACCCAGACTCCGAAGGTCTACGATAACATCGCCAGCGAGGTCGACCTCACCGTGGACAAGGTGGCGGCGAACATCGTGGCCGAACGTTCCATCTACTTCAACTACGGGACCGCCAACGACGGCGCCACATCCATCGGGGCCTGCGAGACCCTCCCCAAGTGGTTCCTGGCGGAGGGCTACACAGGTGGAGGCTTCGACACCTTCGTGCTGGTGGTAAACCCCTACGACTTCTGGCAGAAGGTCACCGCCACATACATGACGCCGAAGGGGAATCCCATCGTCAAGGAGTACGACTGTCCGCCCAACTACCGTATGACCATCAAGGTGGACGACCAGGATCCGGCCCTGGCCGCGACGGACGTGTCCACACGCATATCCGCGGAGCCCATGGAGGCTGCCGCCGCGGGCTACGAGGGATGCGGCGTGGTGGTGGAGAGGGCGATGTACTTCACCTACACCGACCCCGGTGACGGTTCGAAGAAGAGCGGAGGCTCCTGCTCCATCGGTTACGGTACCTGGTAATGGAATAACGTAAGAGGGGTCGGGCCCGCCCCGACCCCTCTTTTATTACTCCCATCCGATCTTTACGCTCGATGGATTGCAGCGCGAAAGCGCCAGCGCCGTCTTCCGAGTGTATGGGGTCGTATCTTCGATCTTCGGTTTATTAACCACATAGATCAAACAGATCAGAAATTATGAGTAAACCGAAGATCGAAGATACGACCCCATACACCGAATGGCCTGGCACGCATACATCTTTGCTATAGAGTCCCGTTACTTCTGACACCCCGGGCAGAAGTATGAGCTGCGGCCGGCGATCGTCTCGCGGAGGATGGTCGTGCCGCAGGTGGGACAGCACTCCCCCTCGCGACGGTAGACGCGGTGGCTGTCCTGGAAGCTGCCTCTCTCCCCCCGCAGGTCCACGTAGTCGCTGACCGATGAGCCTCCCCGGGAGATGGCCTCGCCGAGCACCTCGCGCACCGCCGCGTGGATACGCGCGATCTCGGAGGGTGTGAGCTCGTCCAGGCGGCGCAGGGGGTTGACGCCGGCGCGGTGCAGCGACTCGTCGGCGTAGATGTTGCCGATGCCGGCGATGCGCGCTTGGTCCATGAGCGCAGACTTCACCCGGCACTTCCCTCGCAGAGCCCCGGCCAGGCACTCGCAGGAGAAGTCCTCGGCCAGCGGTTCCGGCCCCATGGCGTGCAGGCCGCGCAGGGGGCTGCGGTCACCGTTCCGCAGCAGGGCGGTCTCCCCGAAGGTGCGCGGGTCCACGTAGAGCAGGTCTCTGCCGTCCTCGAGATGGAAGACCAGGTGGGTGTGGCGGGGACGTTCCTCCCGGGGCGAGGACAAGACCAGCGACCCCGTCATCCCGAGATGCACCACCAGCTCCCTCCCGTCGTCCAGCTCCAGGAGGAGATATTTCCCTCTGCGGCGCACGCCCCGTATGCAGCGTCCCTTCAGTCCCCGGCGGTAGCCCAGGGGGGTCGGGTAGGTGACCAGGCGCGGGAGAAAGACCTCGCAACGGGAGATACATGCCCCCACGAGTTCCTTCTGCAGTTGCCTGCGGATTATCTCGACCTCCGGCAGCTCCGGCAATCTTTTCACACCCCTCACGAATACTTATAGCCTGTTGTACATACTATGCAGTATTTCCCATCCCCGGAACACTGATAGGGATTAGCCTCACCGCAAATGCTTTCATCATGTTGCGGTCGGAAGGGACCGGGAACACCGTTAGCGACGGACCGATGCTCTCGGTGCGTAACCGTATTTACCGGCCGGCGCACTAGATAGGGTTTTCGGCCGCCCCTCAGCTCACTGGGGGCAGGTCGGGTGGCTGGAGTGGAAGCTCCACGATGAAGGCGGTACCCTTGCCGGGCTGGCTCCATACCGATATCTTACCTCCCAGGAGGTTGAGCAGCTCGCGGCATACCGCCAGCCCCAGCCCGGAGCCCCCGTGGCGTTGTGAGCGGGAGCGCTCCACACGCACGAACCGGTCGAAGATGTGTTCCAACTCCTCGGCCGGTATACCTTGCCCGTTGTCCCGTACCTGGATGCGCGCGCCCCCCCGGGGCAGGGGGTCTGCGGAGAGCACGACCTCTCCACCTTCGGGTGTGAACTTGATGGCGTTGTCCACCAGGTTGTGCAGGACCTGCTCCAGGGTGTCGCTGTCGGTCTCGATGGGGGATATGCCGGGCTGCACCTCCACCCTCATCTCGACGCCCTTTTCCCGGGCCTGCGGGAGGAGCTTCTCGCCGACCGCTGCCACATAAGCGGCGACGGAAAGCGGCGTGGGATGCAGCACCCAGGCGCCGGCGTCTATGCGGGAGAGGGCCAGGAGCTGCTCCAGCACTCTCTTCAGGCGCCTGGTCTCGTCGCTGATGATGTTCAGGTACCGCTTTTTGTCCTCCTCCTTCTCCACCATGTCGTCGAGGAGGGCCTGGGAGAACCCCTCGATGGAGGTGAGGGGCGTGCGTATCTCGTGGGAGACGTTGGCCACGAAGTCCTTCTGCAGCTGGGAGCTGGTCTGGATACGTTCCGCCATGTAGTTGAAGTAGCGGGAGAGCTCGGATATCTCGTCCCGCCCCGCCACCTCGACCCGGCTGTCCAGGTTGCCGTGGGCCAGCTCCCAGGCGGCCTGGCTCAGGCTGCGCAGCGGCCTGAGCACGTAGCCGCTCAGGTAGAGGGCGAGGAATATGGAGAGTATCAGGGCCGCTCCGCCGGCGATGATCACGTAGCGCAGCAACCCGCCGCTGGAGGTAGCAACCAGGTCGTCGGAGCGTTTCGCTACCACCAGGTTGAAGAAGGTGGGTTGGCTGGAGATGTCCAGAGGGACGGTGACCACGAAGGCGTCGCCCACGGGACCGAGGTCGGTCGCATGCGTCTCGGTCTTGCCATCGGCCAGCAGTGAGGGGTCGATCTCACGCGGCACGCGCACCGGCAGGGGCTTGGGGGCGACAACCCCACCCCGCTCATCCACCACCACGCTGGCAGCGTTGATCAACTTTCCTTCCAGGCGCAGCAACTGGGTGACCCTCTCGATGTTGGCGATAGGCAGCTCCGGGAACTGCTGTCCCAGGCTGAAGGCCAATTCCAGGTCTCTGGCCATCTCTTGGGCCTGCTCCACCAGCTCGCTGCGGGCGGCCTCCTCCTCGCGGTTTTTCTCCCTCCATACGAAGTAGGCGAAGAGAGCGCCGAAAAGGAATAAGCTGAGGACGCTCAGGACGAGGAAATAGAAGAGGAACCTGCCACGGAGGGAGCGGAATGAAGGCCCTTCTCTAGCGGCCATGCCCTCAGCTCTTCCCTTCCCGGAACTTGTAGCCCACCCCCCACACCGTCTCCACGTAACGGGGTTGGGAGGAATCCTCCCCGAGCTTCTCCCGCATGTGGCGGATGTGCACGTCGACGGTGCGCGTGTCGCCGTAGTAATCGTAGCCCCAGACGCGCTCCAGGAGCCGCTCGCGGCTCATCACGATGCCGCGGTTGAGGGCCAGGGTATAGAGGAGGTCGAACTCCCGCGGGGTGAGCTCTATATCCTTCTCTCCCTGGATGACCCGTCGCCGCGATGCGTCGATCACCAGGTCACAGGCGTGAAGCACCTCCTGCGACTCGGATGCGGGGCGGGTGCGGCGCAGCACCGCCTTGACCCTGGCCACCAGCTCGCGCGGGCTGAAGGGCTTGGTCAGGTAGTCGTCAGCGCCCAGCTCCAGCCCTACCACCTTGTCCACCTCGTCCTCGCGGGCGGTGAGCATGATGATCGGCAGCTGGGAACGCGAGCGGATGCGGCGGCAGACCTCCCACCCGTCCGGTTCCGGGATCATGATGTCCAGGATGATCAGGGCGGGGCTGACTTCCTCGAAGAGACGCAGGGCTTCCTCCCCGCCGCCTGCTTCAGCCACCCGGAAGCCATCCTTCTCCAGGTACAGGCGGGCCAGTTCGATGATATTGGGTTCGTCGTCGACGACCAGGATGAGCTCGCCGGCCAAGGGGCATCACTCCTCGATGACGTACGTGCACGCTCTGTGTGCACGCGCTTTCAACAGGACCTGGGCCCCCCATTCCGCAATGGCTGCGTAAGTGGCGACGAAGCGGTGGGCGTTGCATATCCCGCCGAGAGCGAGGTCGACGAAGGGCGAATGGATGAGGTCGCCGCGGTAATCGTAGTAGGTGAGTTCGCCGAGCTGGCGGTGCTGTTCCAGGTAATGGTCCAGCCGCTGCTCCTCGAAGCGCCCTATCGCCAGTTCGCATATCGACGGCGCACTGTCGCTGGGACAGAGGAAGAAGTACTCCTCGTAAGAAGGCTGGCCCAGGAAGCCCCTGCCGGCATCGAGCCCGGAGAGCGCCTCCTCCAGGAGCCTGGAGACAAAGAGCAGAAGCCGGTCGCCGCGGCTTATCCCGTAGGCCTCCCGGTACTCGCGGAAGTGTTCGATACCCACGAAGACGGCTGAGAATATCTCTCCCTCCTGCAGGCGGCCGTTCACTTCACCCTCGACGGTGGGAGCCCCGGGCAGGCCGGTGACGGGGTGGGAGGAGAGCTCCTCCCGGCTGCTCCTGATGTGGGCTTTGATCCTGGCCATGAGCTCCTGGTTGTTGAAGGGCTTGGTGATGTAGTCGATACCCCCCGCCTCCAGTCCCTTTATCTTGTCCTCCACCGCCTCGCGCGCGGTGAGGAAGATAATGGGGATCAACCGGGTACGGGTTCGCGAGCGCAATTGGCGGCACACCTGGATACCGTCCATAACCGGCATCATGACGTCGAGGATGATCAGGTCGGGCTGGATGGATTCCGCCAACTCGATCGCTTCGCTTCCGTCCTCGGCGATATGCACCTCGAAATCCTCGTCCTCGAGGTAGAATTTCACCGCCTTGAGGATCTCGGGCTCGTCGTCTATAAAGAGTATCCTTCCCTGCATACGACCCCCTCGTTACATCGGTGGTTATATTATCGCAGTGGGAGAGACTTAATCCAACCAGGATAAGTGACCCGTCCCGCGGCGGCTTGGTCCTCTGGGAATGCGGATCCTCCTACAGGTTGGGACGTTTCGAGCCGAAAAAATACATGGATGATGGACATAGTCCCTGATAGGGAATAACATAAAATAACAGTTTCGCGGCACGGTCACAGGGGAGTGTCAACGGGCGCTCCTCGGTGGTATAGGGTTCGTATGGTGTGAACTGGAAGGGATTCAAAAACCTCCGGCCGCCGAGACAGCGGGCGGATGATGAAGGGGGTATGGTGAATATGGATGAGGCAAGGATGAGCAAAGGATGGCGGCGCCTGGTAGTCATCTCCTGCACCCTGCTCCTTGTGGGGAGCGCGTTCCTGGTCCTGGGCATGACCGTGTGGGCCCAGGAGCAACCGCAGCCGACGGAGCAGCCCACGGGGACCGAACAGCAGCTGGCACAACCGACCCAAACGGCGCAGCCCACACAACAGCAGCAGCAAGGCCTGACCGTTAACTACTGGGAGCCCCAGGTCGGCACGCGGACCGTGTACTACACCGAGGATATCAACGATATATATGGGGATCTCTATGGTACGTCGACCCTCGGGTACACGGACGTCGGTCTTTTATGGCTCTCCCGCCCGAACATCGTCGTCTATAGGGTTCCCTATACCGCCAACTACACGAGTTCCTATTACTACACCGTCGAGGCCATCAGCAACATGAACCCGGTATATTTCGATCTCGCGGGCCCCTGGTACTTCAACATGACCACGCCTTTCAAGTATATCGAGGAGGTCATCGGCATCCACGAGGCCGTCGATGCCGCCTCTTTCCCCCAGGCGACCTACGCCGTACGCTACCTCGTCATCGGCTCGGGGGGAGAGCGTGTTTGGGGGACGAGCTACCGCAGCAACGACCCTACCCAACAGAAATGGCTTGAATGGGGCCTCACCGTTGAGTATTTCCCTTCCGGCGAGGAGACTTCCTCAAAGGAAATAGTGCACTACCGCAGTTCCATCGATAAGAAGATGCCCACGCCGGCGACGATCATCACCTTCCCGCTGAGCGTGGGAACGACCGGATCCGTTGATGCCGTATACGTGGAAGGAGGCGGCACGAATGCGCTATCCGGGGCCGGTTCCTATGAGGTCATAGCGGAGGGAAAGATCACGCTGCCGGCCGGCACCTTCGACGCGCTGCTTTTAAAGGGGGGTCTTACAACCTCACCCGACGGGGAACATTTCACCCAGCTTGAATATGCCTGGATTGTTCAGGATATTGGTCTCGTGGCGAGTGCGGACAGCCTGCCGAACGAACTAGGCGCTACCTTCGAGGAAGCCACGGATATTCATGTCCTGGAGAAGCAGACAGGACCTGGAGCCGTGCAGCAAAAGTAGAGCGGATATCCATCCCGAGGGGCGGCCGATATGGCCGCCCCTTTTTATATTCCAGACCAAGCGCTCGTGCGATGATGAACGTGCGATTCCCCGGTCCCTGGCCTCAGACCTTATCTCTCATACCTGAGGATCCAGGCCTGAGCCTCAGTCTCTAGCCTCGTGCCGCATACCCTGGATGATTGACTGATTGAGCGCCCCGTGTCCCGTACGCAGTTATAATAGTAGTTGCGTTTCGTGATATATTACTCGGGGTGCGGACGGGGCGGCATCGCGCGCCCTCACGAGTGGGTCGAAGGACGAGCCTGGAGGTAAAAGATGCGATGGGCTAAGGTCTTCCCGGTGGTCATCCTGCTTGCCGTACTGCTGCTGTCGGCGACTCCGCTCGCCGAAGCCCAGGTTGTCGCGCAGGTGCCCGTGATCGAGAGTATCTTCCCGTCCGCCGCCTGGAGGGGCACCCCGGTAGCCATCCAGGGCGTGGATTTCGGCGCCCTGCAGATACCGCTTTTCAGCACGGTGACCTTCAACGGCGTGGACGCCGGCACGGCCATCGTCTGGACCGACACCTATATCGTGGTCATCGTCCCGGAGGCGGCCACCTCCGGCCCCGTGGTGGTGACCAACCTCTTCGGCGACAGCAACCCCTACGATTTCACTGTCTACGAGCAGCCAGCCGCCATCCCGTGTTACTTCGCCGAGGGGACCACCCGCGCGGGCTTCGAGGAATGGCTGACCCTCTACAACCCCTACGACGCGCAGCACACCGCGACCGTGACCTACCTGGTGGCCGACGGGGCCAACCGCATCCGTTACTACAACATCCCCGCCCATGCGCGGGTGAACATCTACATCAACTCGGAGATAGGCTCGGACCGGGACGTCTCCCTGGTGGTGACGGGAACGGAGAGGCTTTACGCGGAGCGGCCCATGTATTTCAGCTACAAGAACCAGTGGCAGGGCGGGCACTGCACCGAGCCGGCGCTGGATACCAGCACCACGTGGTATTTCGCCGAGGGCACCACCCGCGCGGGTTTCGAGGAGTGGCTGTGCCTGGCCAACCCCGGAGCCGTCGACGCCGCGGTACAGGTGACGTTTATCTTCGCCAACGGCGACGCCGTGACCCTGCCCTATGCCGTGCCGGCATGGAAGCGGTACACGGTGGACGTCAACGCCACCGTGGGGCCGGAGAAGGACGTGGCCATCAAGGTCGCATCCGACCAGCCGATCGTGGCGGAGCGACCCATGTACTTCGACTACCGCGGCAAATGGGATGACGGTCACACCACCATCGGTGCACCCGCCACCCTCAAAACCTGGTATTTCGCCGAGGGGACCACCCGCGCGGGTTTCGAGGAATGGCTGTGCCTGGCCAACCCCGGCGCCGTAGACGCGGAGGTCAAGGTCACCTACCATGTCGCCGGCGCTGGTGATGTGGAGCAGTACATAAACGTGCCGGCCGCGAAGCGGCGCACCATCCTGGTCAACTCGGTCGTGGGGCCGGAAAAGGATGTGGCCATCAAGATAGACTCGGGTCAGCCCATCGTGGCGGAGCGCCCCATCTACTTCGACTATCGCTCCAAGTGGAACGGTGGGCATATTTCCATCGGGGCGGCGGCCCCCTCCACCGCCTGGTTCTTCGCCGAGGGTACCACCCGGGCAGGCTTCGAGGAGTGGTTATGCCTCCTCAACCCGGGCGACGTGAAGGCGCAGGTGAAGGTAAAATACGTCTTCCAGGACGCCACCACCCGCACCCAGGACCTGCTGCTGGCGCCCGGCCAGCGTTTCTCCGTATACGTGAACGAGGTGGTGGGGCCGGACAGGGACGTGGCCATATGGGTGGAGTCGGACCAGGGCGTGGTGGCGGAGCGCTCCATGTATTTCTCGTATCACGATGTCTGGGACGGGGGCCACAACGCCATCGGCGTCACCCCCTGAGCTGCGGGAGGACCGGCTCCCGTCGTTTTTACACCGTGGTGCCGCAACGCTTTGGGGTCAGGCCTCAAAGTGTTGCCCTTCATTTCCCATCCTGAGGATACCAAGTGCAATTATTGAGGTCTGACCCCAAAGCGTTGCGCTGTTCTTGAAGAATGCCGTGCTATAATCTCAAGGTGTCACTCATGGCTTTTCGGCAGGTGAGATCCAAGTGGATGAGGTCTGTATAGAGCGTGCTGCGCAGATGATCCTGGAGTCCCTCCAGGTCGTAGCACTTACGGGAGCGGGCATATCCGTGGAATCGGGCATCCCCGATTTCCGCTCCCCCGGAGGCCTGTGGACCAAGTACGACCCCCTGCTATACGGCACCTACGAGTCCTTCGTCAACCACCCCGAGCGATTCTGGGAAATGGCCAAGGAGCTCAACCCCACCCTCGAGAACGCCGAGCCCAACCCGGCGCATTACGCCGTGGCCGAGCTCGAGCGGTTGGGGAAATGCCGGGCGGTGATCACGCAGAACATCGACCATCTCCACCAGAGGGCTGGTTCCACGGACGTGCTGGAGCTACATGGCACCCACCGCACCGGTCATTGTATGAGATGCCGGCGCGTCTTCACCCTGGAGGAGATGAAGGAGTTGAGCAAGGAAAGCGATTGTGTAGCCTGCTGCCCCGAAGACGAGAGCGCCATCAAGCCCGACGTGGTCTTCTTCGGGGAGCCGCTGGACTCAAAAATCCTTTCGCGCGCGGCCGAACTGGCTTCCACCTCCGACCTGATGCTGGTGATGGGTTGCAGCCTCGAGGTATATCCCGCGGCCGCCCTGCCCGACTATACCAGGCGGAGGAAAGGACGGCTGATATTCTTCAACACCATCTCCACGTGCCATGACAATCAGGCGGACCTGATCTGCCTGGGCAGGGCAGGGGAGGTGCTCCCCGCGGTCGTGGAGGCCTATAAAAAGATCGCCGGATTAGCCTAGGCGTTGCCGTACGGGGCCTGGCCCCCGGCCGCACCATCGAGAAAAGGGGGTTTTCAAACGGTGCTTGCTTCTGGTTTCATAAAGGGAAGGGAAAACAGGTATGGGACCGGGTCAGTCGGCGACCTCGCTGCGGGAGTCGACTTAGATAAAGGCCGGGGCCCGGCTCGAGGCTTTTAAGGAGGATGAGAGCGTGCCAGATCAAAAGTTCCCGTGGGACTCACTGTTCCGGGGAGGGGGCGGAGACGGGGGTGAGCTGCCCTCCATATTCCGCCGCAAGGAAGGGAAAGCGTCCGGGGAGGGCTTCAAGGAGAGATGGGAGAAGATAAAGCCCCGCACCAAGTGGATCGTGGGGATCGTTATCATCGTCCTCATCGTCATCTTCCT
>Ga0315274_10007569_pt1 | contig 15713 bp, 9 predicted proteins | sample YL17G02_20_MG_FD_203700 | JGI IMG/M metagenome (GOLD analysis project Ga0315274, IMG submission 203700) | Sediment microbial communities from Yellowstone Lake, YNP, Wyoming, USA - YL17G02_20 | ecosystem: Environmental > Aquatic > Freshwater > Lake > Sediment | place: USA: Wyoming | collected... | reverse complement strand
CAAGCCATTTTATGGCCACGGAGGTATCCAGACCGCCGCTGTAGGCCAATACTACCTTTTCTGACATTTCTAACCTCCTTCGGAGAAATCCCAAATCCTAATATCTAAATCCTAAACAAATTCAAAGTTCAAATGTTCTAAATTCAAACCCTTGAGATTGCTTCGTCGCCTTCGGCTCCTGGCAAGGACATTGTTCCAGGTCGCCATGTTTTGGTCATTGGAATTTCGTTATTGTTTGGCATTTCGTATTTAGTGTTTAGGATTTCGCATTTCTTCCAACACATCTCTTAAAATGCCTATCGCCTTGTCCACCTCCTTTTCGGTGATGATAAGGGGAGGCATAAAGCGCAGAGCATTCGGCTTCACGTTGTTAACCAATAAGCCTTTATCAATACAAGCCAGTACCAACTTCTCAGCAATTTCCTGGTTAAATTCCAAAGCTATGAGGAGTCCTCGACCTCTCACCTCGGTGATAAAATCAAACTGCTGCTTCAGGCTTTCCAGCCTGGTCAGGAAATAATTTCCGACTCGTTTAACCTCTCCCGGTATTTTGTGGTCAATAATATATTTCAGGGTGGCATAAGCGGCGGCACAAACCAGCGGGTTGCCACCAAAGGTGGAGCCGTGCTCGCCTGGAGAAAAGACGGAGGCCTCTTCCTTGGCTAAGAAAGCGCCGATGGGCACGCCGCTGCCCAGTCCCTTGGCCAAAGTCATTATGTCGGGCTCGACCCCATACTGCTCATAGGCGAAAAGGGTCCCGGTCCGACCGACGCCCGTCTGGACTTCGTCCAGAATGAAAAGGATTCCCTTTTCCCGACACCAGTCTTGCACTTTTTGGAGATAGTCATCGCCGGGTATGTTCACCCCGCCTTCTCCCTGAACTGGTTCCAGTACTACAGCGCAGGTTTGCTCACTGGTTGCCCGCTTGATTGCCTCGACATTGTTATATTCCACGTTGATAAAGCCATCAGGCAGAGGAATGTAGGGCTCCTGAAACTTACTTTGTCCTGTGGCGGCGGTCATAGCCAGAGTCCGCCCATGAAAAGAGCTATAGGTAGTAAGGATCTCATAGGCGCCGTGGAGTCGAAGCTTGCCATACCGGCGAGCCAGTTTCATTGCCCCTTCGTTAGCTTCAGCGCCGCTGTTGCAAAAGAAAACTCTATCGAGACAGCTATGCCCAATTAAAAGCTGTGCCAGCTCTATCTGCGGGATGGTATAAAACTGGTTGGACGCCTGGATCAAGGTTTTAGCTTGCTTTTCTAAAGCCTTGACTACTACTGGAGGGCAATGCCCCAGGCTGTTTACTGCCCAGCCGCCGACAAAGTCCAGATATTCTTTGCCCTGGTCATCCCAGGCCAAAGCCCCTTTACCGCGAACCAAGGTCACGGGGACCCTATTGATCGTTCTGAGAAATAACTTCTGTTCTAGCTCTTGCCAATTATTCTGAGACAATTGTTGTACCTCTTGATTTAATTTGCCGGGCCTGTCCGGCGATGTCCTGGAGCAAGGTATGGGAGGCTCGGCCATCTATGATGCGCACGACCTTCGTGGTAGTCAGGGCTCTGAGGCTGGCTTCTACTTTAGGAATCATGCCCCCTGAAGCTACCCCGGAGGCGAGCATATCACTGGCCTCAGCTAGGTTGAGCCTGGAAATCACCTGCCCCGAGCTATCGTGAATACCATCAACGTCGGTCAGGAATATTAGTTTCTCTGCGGCTAAGGCCGCGGCGATTTCCCCAGCCGCCGTATCTCCATTAACGTTAAGCAGCATGACCCTGTCTTCGACCGAGCCGAAACTTATGGGCGCGACCACGGGCATATAGCCGGCGTTCAGCAACAGCTTCAAAGGAGTGGGGTCAACGGCAACAATTTCGCCAACATAGCCCAGTTCGGGGCTCTTGACGCTGGCCCAGAGCAAGTTGCCGTCGCAGCCGCTCAAGCCTACTGCCTTTCCTCCCAGAGCCTGGATAGCCACTACCAGTTCCTTGTTGACCAGACCCCCTAGCGCCGCAGCCACCACCTTCAGGGTCTCGGCATCGGTAACCCTCAACCCGTCTACAAAGCTAGTGGGAATGCCCAAGCGGGCCAGCCACTCGGAAGTCACCTTGGCGCCGCCATGAATCACTACCAGGGACTTACCCTGTTTCTGAAGCTCTACCAGGTCTTCCAAGGTAGTATCGTGGTTGCCCAGGGTGCTGCCGCCAATCTTGACTACAATGATTTTCTTGATTTCCTTTTGCATTACGTTGTATACGCACTGTTAATAGTAACATACTCCTCGGAGAGGTCGCAGCCCCAGGCGGTGGCCTGGCCGTCTCCTAAATTGAGGCACAGCCTTATGAGCACATTATCGCTGTTGCTCAAAGCCGATATCATTTCCGCTTTGTTGAAGGGGATAGGGGAACCCTGCTTCATGACACGAACATCGTTCAAATAGACGTCCAATCTCTCTTCTCTCACCCTGGCTCCGCTTCGCCCCAGGGCAGCCACGATACGCCCCCAGTTAGGGTCGTTGCCATGGATGGCGGCTTTCACCAGCGGTGAACCAGCGATAGTCCGAGCCGCCTGGCGAGCCCAAATCCGGTCTTCTGCCTTTTCTACTATAACTTCGATAAGTTTTGTGGCTCCCTCGCCGTCCCGAGCCATGGACTTAGCCAGGTGAGTGCAAACTGCAGTTAAGGCTTCCTGAAAGGCGGCGCCATTATCTAAGTCAATAGGTTCGTTACCAGCTAAGCCGTTGGCCAACAGAAATGTACAGTCGCTGGGGCTGGTATCGCCATCAATACTTACCATGTTGAAAGAGCCGTCCACCGCCGTGTGTAATGCTGCATGCAGGAAATCAGCGTTTACCACGGCATCGGTGGCGACAAAACAAAGCATAGTAGCCATGTTGGGATGAATCATGCCCGCCCCTTTAGCCACTCCACCAATGGTGAACTTAGTACCTTTCAAATCTACCTGGACGGCCATTTCTTTGGGTCTGGTATCCGTGGTCATTATTGCCCGGCAAAAATCGTGACCTCCTCTTCTGGTTGGCTTTATCTTGGGAATTCCAGCCCTGATTTTATCCATGGGCAAGGGCACGCCAATGACACCGGTACTGGCGACAAGGACTTCCTCAGGAGATATGCTTAGCTTGGCGGCTGCCAGGTTAGCCATTCCTAGGGCATCTGTCAGTCCTGGCCCACCCGTGCAAGCATTGGCACAACCGGAATTTACCACTATAGCCTGCGCCCGCCCTTTGGCTATATGCCTCTGGGATAAAACAACTGGAGCTGATTTAATCTGGTTGGTAGTAAAAACGCCGGCAGCCTTGCAGGGCACTTCGGAGCAAAGAATAGCTAAATCAAGCTCGCCCTTACTCTTTATTCCAGCATGCACCGCCCCAGCCAAGAATCCTGAAGCTGAGCTAACACTGCCTGAAGGGATTAAGTCAAACATAAGATTCAAATATAACAAGAAATGAGGGCAGCGTCTATTTCCAGCGACCTCGCAGCCCGGGCGATTCCCTTTCTAGATTGCTTCGTCGCCTTCGGCTCCTCGCAATGACGAAGCGGGAAGCGCTCGCAATGACACCCCACTTGTCGTTGCGAGGCTGACGAAGTCAGCCGAAGCAATCCTGGGGTGGGCACGTGGAGAAAAATAGAGTTGACCCCGTTCTCACGCAAGCCTGAAGTTGCTTTCGCCTACTATCTCACTCAATTCGCTAGCTAATTCGGGGCAGTAATTTATTGTTATGTTGGGCATCTCCAGGTTAGTCACTTCACCATCGCCGACAACAACCAGAGAAACTCTATCCTGCCCGGGATAACTCTTGAGGATATCCACAATTTTATGGAGGCATTCGACGTCTTTGTCGGCGTCGCCCGACTGGTCGACATCTATCAGGACATGGCGACGCGGGGGTTCCTTTAGCACTTCCTGCCTCACAGGGAGGAGCATCGCCTCCTGGCAGTTTAATTGCACTTCCCCATCCCTGACCTTCACCACACCCTTGATGCTGAGAATGTTGCCCTCCTGCCATAGCCCCTGGGTGCTCTCGTAGAGCCTGGGCCAGGCGATGACCTCGATACTGGCATCCAGGTCTTCAATTGAAGCGACAACAAAGGGGCGATTATCTTTGGTGTGGGCCTGGCGCACCGAGACCACCATCCCCCTAACGGTCACCGTTTCATCAACCATGTCCATATTGATTTCGCCGCAGGAAATGACGCCTGGTGAAGATGGTTCCCTGGCGAGGAAGTCCAGGGGTTGGGAGAAATAAACCCCTAGCAGCTCTCTTTCCCAAATGCGCTTTTGCTCAATGGGTACCTCTTCCTCTGTTTGCTTGTAGCCAACACGGGGGGTGGGGGAGCTTTGACCCCATAAATCAAACATGCTAACCTGTCCCGATTCTTTGGCTCTTTGTTTCGTTTGAGACAGAGAGATAATCTTATTCAGGGACTCGAGCAGCGTCTTACGACTGCCCACGGAGTCAAAGACACCGACTTTAATCAAGCTTTCTAATACTTTCTTATTGATGTTACGAAGGTCGGTTCGATAGCAGAAGTCTTCTATGGACTTAAAATCGCCCTCTGTGCCCCGGCCAGACAAGATATGCTCAATTGGGGCAAAGCCGACATTTTTAATAGAAGCCAGTCCAAAGCGGATGGTGGGATTATTTTCACCATCCTTCTCAATGGCGAAGCTAGCATGGCTCTTATTAATGTCCGGTGGGAGCACTTTGACGCCCAACCTCCGGCATTCAGCAATCGCCGAATGGACCTTCTCCATATTGTCCGAATAAGTGTCGAGCAAGGCAACCATGTACTCAATGGGGTAATTTGCCTTAAGATAGGCAGTGCAGTAAGCAATGAGGCCATAGCTAACGCTGTGGGCTTTGTTGAAAGCATAGCCGGCGAAAGGCTCGATCAGAGAAAATACCTCCTTGGCTAATTCCGGCGATATGTTATTTTTCTTCGCTCCGGCAATGAAATTGCGCTCTTCCTTCTTCATCACTGCAGGTATCTTCTTACCCATAGCTTTACGAAGAATGTCAGCCTGGCCCAGGCTATAGCCGGCGAGAGCTTGAGCGATAAATATTACCTGCTCCTGATAAACGATAACTCCGTAGGTTTCTTTTAAAATCTCCTTCAGAATGGGATGGGGATAGTGAATGGGGGCAATACCCTGTTTAGCTCTAATAAAGGTGGGAATTTGTTCCATGGGGCCAGGGCGATAGAGCGCCACCATAGCCGCGATGTCGCTAAAGTTAGTGGGCTGGAGTTCCTTAATATAGCGGCGCATCCCGGCGCTTTCCAATTGGAAGATGCCCTTGGTTTCCCCCGAGGCCAGCAACTCAAAGGTCTTGGCATCGGTGAGAGGAATATGCTGCAAATCTAGGGAGATTCCACGATTTTGGGCAATAATTTCTTTAACTTTAGTCAAAATGGTCAAATTAGATAGTCCCAGGAAATCCATTTTTAACAGTCCCAGGCGGGCGATGTTCCCCATGTGGAACTGAGTCATAACAGTGCGCTGCTCACCCTTGCCCAGCAGTTGTAGTGGCACATATTCGATTAAGGGCTCATGCGCTATAACCACGCCGGCGGCATGGGTGCTGAAGTGCCTGACCATTCCCTCCAATTTCTTAGCCGAGTCAATCAGGTTACGTATTGCCGCATCCTGATGATAAATGTCATAAAGCTCCCGGCTCTGTTCCAGAGCTCTATCCAGGGTTATGGTCAGCTCCAGAGGAATGAGTCGAGCTACCCGGTCAACCTGAGCGTAAGGCATGCCTAAAGCCCGCCCCGTGTCTCTTATCGCGGCTCTGGCTCCCATTGTGCCGAAGGTAATAATTTGAGCTACGTGGGCGGAGCCATATTTCTGGTTAACGTAGGCGAGGACTTCATCACGGCGGTCGTCCTGAAAATCCAGGTCAATATCCGGGAGCTCACGGCGCTCGACATTAAGGAATCGTTCGAAAACCAGCCCATATGCCAGCGGGTCGACATCAGTGACGCCCAGACAGTAAAGAGCCAGGCTGGCAGCAGCACTGCCCCGAACGCCGAAATAGATGCCCCGTTCTCGGGTAAAGGAGATTATATCCCAAACAACGAGGAAGTAATGGGCAAATTTTGTCTTCTGGATGACATCAAGTTCGTAGCTAAGCCGTTCCTTGACCTCCGAGCCGGGCTCCTGATAGCGTTTTTCCAGGCCCTGCCAGCAGAGCTCAGCCAGGAAATCATCGGCTTTCCTGCCCTTAGGCAATTCCACCTGCGGCAGATGCAGCTTGGTAAAATCCAGCTCCAGTTGACACATATCAGCAATGGCTTGAGTATTCTCCACGGCTTGAGGTAAGTCAGCAAACAATTGTTCCGCCTCTTCAGGGCTTTTCAGGTAGAAGAAATCGCCAGCCATCTTCAGCCTTTTTTCATCATACACAGAGGTATTGGTCTGTATACACAAAAGAAGTTCCTGGGCCGGGGCGTCTTGTTTATCAACGTAATGCACATCAAAGGTGGCTACTGGGGGTATATTGAGTTTAGCGGATAGCGAAACAAGCTCCTGGTTGATTTGCTCCAGTTCAGGGATAGGATGCCTCTGAATCTCCAGATAGTAATCGCCGAAGACTTCCTTGTACCACGAAGCAGCCCTGGCAAGCTCGTCGTTTCGCCCTTCGAGGATAAGTCGAGCCAGCTCCCCGTGAGCACACCCCGAAAGGGCAATAAGGCCGTCATGATGAAGCTTTAAAAGCTCTTTATCGACTCTGGGCTTATAGTAAAATCCCTCGAGGTGACTTTTAGTAACCAGTTGGAGCAAATTGCGATAACCCTTTTCATTCTTGACCAGTAAAGTAAGATGATAGTGGGTTTTGTGGGCTGGCTCTCGGCTATGGCAATCAGTCTCGGCGACATAGACTTCGCAGCCAATGATTGGTTTTATACCTGCTTCTTTAGCCGCCACATAAAAATCGATGACGCCATACATGGTGCCATGGTCAGTGATAGCAAGGCTGTCCATGCCCAATTCTTTGGTCCGGGCAATAAGCTTAGAGATGCGGCACATGCCATCGAGCAAGCTATATTCAGTGTGGACGTGAAGGTGGGCAAACTTTTGCGGCATTAGCTAGATTATAGCATTTGTACCGAGGGCCCCAAATGAGGAATTTCTGGCTATCAAAAATTTCTTCACCACCACAATGAGCATCGCTAGCTACCTGCATTTTTACCTGAATCCCCCGCCTGGGCTTTGAAGTTGGTATGATAATGTTGTACAAAATCAGATTGAGACCAAAGGTGTGGGTAGTGGATTCTGGTTTTGTGGTAAACTTGGGGAAAAAATAGAATACGGTTTAAATAAAGGAAGGAACCAGCGATGATTGCAACTCGATTTAAGAAAGTTTTTGAGCCAACGAACATAGGCCAGATGCAACTGAAGAATCGCATAGTCATGCCACCGATGGGAACCAATTATGCCGAAGCAGGCGGTGCTGTTAGTCAGAGAATGCTCGATTATTATGAGGCAAGGGCTAGAGGTGGGGTAGGATTGATTATTGTTGAAGGAAGCGCTCCCAGCCTGCAATGCACCACGTCTCCCCAGGCATCTCCGTCTCATCAGGCATCTCTCGGAGACGATAAGTTTATTCCCGGATGGCGAAAATTGACGGATGCCGCTCATAAATACAATGCCAAGATAGCTATCCAGATAATGCATGCCACCCTGGAGAACTGGGATGGAAAGATAGTGCAGGTGGGTCCATCCCCGGTAATAGTACCCGCCAGATTTATGGGTATCCTTGGAGAACCTCCTCATGAACTAACTGTGGAGGAAATTACGGAAAGGGTAGGGTGGTTTGCTTCGGCTGCCAGACGTGCCAAAGAAGCTGGCTTTGATGGGGTAGAGATTCACGGTGCTCACCAGTACATTGTTGCCGCTTTTCTCTCCTCAGCTACCAACCAGCGCAAAGATAAATACGGTGGCTCGGTTAAGAATAAGGCAAGATTTTTGGTAGAGATACTTCAGGCTATTAAAAGGGAAGTAGGCCCAGATTTTCCTGTTTGGGTCAGGTTCAATGCTCAGGAGTGGGGAGTGGAGAACGGGATTACAATTGAAGAGACCAAACAGATGGTACTGCTGGTGGTGGAGGCGGGTGCTCAGGCGCTTCACGTATCGGCTTATGGCGCCGGATCTTATATAACCACCGCTCCAATTCCAGATACTCCGGGCTTTCTGGTACCTCTAGCGGAAGAGGTCAAGAAGCTAACTAAGGTGCCGGTAATTGCAGTGGGCAGGTTGGACCTTGAGCTTGGCGAAAAGATTCTCGAGGAGGGCAAAGCTGACCTTATAGCCATAGGCCGGCGTCTTATGGTGGACCCGGACCTGCCCAATAAGGTGGCTAAAGGAAGGCTTGATGAGGTTACCCCCTGCATAGGCTGTATGGAGTGTATTGAACGGCTGGCCTTCGATGAACGTGGCGAGGGTGTCACCTGCGTCGTCAACCCCACGTTGGGCAGAGAGAGGGCATACCAGATTAAGCCCGTGAAAAAAGCCAAGAAAGTGGTTGTAGTTGGTGGGGGTCCGGCCGGCATGCAGGCTGCCATTGTGGCAACACAGAGGGGTCACAAGGTTACCCTCTTTGAGAAGGATGCGAAGCTGGGTGGGCAACTGAATATAGCGGCTCTACCTCCCTTTAAGGGTGATATCTTCCTCTGGATAAATTATCTGGTCAATCAGGTTAAGAAAGCTGAAGTGGAAGTTAAGCTTAATACAGATGCCACCGCTGAAATCATTACTAAAGGGAATCCAGATGCCATTGTAATAGCCACAGGAGGCACTCCAGCCATGCCTGACACACCTGGCATTGATAAACCAAATGTGATTACTGCTCAGGATGTGCTCTCGGGCAAAATCAAGGCTGGACAGAATGTGGTCATCATCGGTGGGGGGATGGTCGGCTGTGAGACAGGGCGCTATCTGGCGGAACATGGAAAGAAGGTGACTATCATAGAAGTATTGGGGCGGATGGCTAGCGATATGTTCTTTATGACGAGACGCCGGCTCATGGATGGGCTGAGGAGCAAAAAGGTGACCCTGCTGGCCAGCGCGACCTGTGAAGAGATAAGGGAAGGCAGTGTTCTAATAAATACTGCGGAGGGTAAGAAGGAAACCATTCCAGCCGACACAGTCATTATAGCAGTCGGCTATGAGGCGAATGATCGCCTATACAAAGCCCTGGAAGGTAAAGTCCCTGAAATATACTGCATAGGCAATTCTGCCAAGCCGCGGAGAATATTTGAAGCTGTCAATGAGGGATACCGGACCGGGCTGGCTTTATAAAGATTTCGGGCATACTGGCTGCCTGGGTGACTAGGCAGCCAGGCAGAGGTCCACAGTATACCTGAGGGTGAAATTGCACATTTGCCTGGTTTGTGTGTAACAGGTAAGTTTTCTCAAAAACCTGAAGAATTTTCTGGCCTATCAGCTTGCCACCCTGTCTTGGCTCGAGACCCGGGGCTCAGCCGCTATCACTTAATTTGCTGACTTTTTACCAATCCGACGAAAATCTGGAGAGAACGAAAAAACACTTGACAGTACGGCGGGTGATGATGCAGTATGAACTAAGATTTTGGTGAAACTAAATTATTACTAGTGCATTATACTACTGGGGCACGCTTATTTTTTCTACTGGCTAATATGGATTTAAACGAAGAAAAGGAGCTCGTCAGACAAGCACAAAAAGCCCCCGATGCTTTTGCCAAGCTTTACGACCAGTATTATCCCAAAATCTTTGGCTATGTCCTGAGGCGGACTGCCAATCTTGAAGCTGCCCAGGATATTACTTCAGAGACATTTTTAAAAGCACTGAGGAAGCTCTGGCAATTTCACTGGCGCAATATCTCTTTTTCCCCGTGGCTATATAAAATCGCTACCAATGAGGTTAACCAGTATTTTAGAAAAGCCGAATACAAAAAATCTGTATCACTGGAGGAATTACAGGAACAGGGTTTTGAACCCATATCACCCCATGACCCCGAAAGTGATCTGATAGAGGCGCAGGAAAAATTAAAACAACATCAGGATTTTCTGGAAATTCAGGGAAAAATCGCTCGGCTCCCTGCCAAATACCAGGAGGTTATTGTGCTCAGATTTTTTGAGAAAAAACAGATTAATGAAATCGCAGAAATCCTGGGGAAAAAAGAAGGAACGATAAAATCCTTGCTCCACCGGGCGGTAGAGAAATTAAGAGAAACAGACTAAACCACCTCACGAAAATCGCAAGACTTTTTGGGTTAAATAATGCAACCTTTTTGGGCCTTGTGCATTTACAGTGATAGAAGGAGGCAAAGTTTATGAAACACGAGGACTTAATCGAAAAACTAGAAAACCTCAAAACCCCGGAAATCGAGCTTCGCGGCCATAGACAAGCATTAAAAATGGCTTTGCTCAACTCCGGGCATTTTAAGGAGAGGACTATTGTGAATTGGGCAAAAGTATTAGCCCCCATAACTGCTGCTGTGCTTTTAATAACGGTTGTAGGATTTTTCGCAGTGGATAGGTCCGGGCCTCTATATTTGGGAGAGAATCAAATCAGCAAGTTCACTTCTTATGATGAATTACAGGAATTCGTGAAAACGAACGCAGGATATAAACAATTCTACTGGGGATTCTCAAGAGGAGATGTCTTCCTTGCGCCAGGTGGTGCCGAAAATGCTGATCTTGCCCCAGCTGTCTCAGGTCACTCTACCACCAATATCCAGGTTGCCGGGGTGGACGAAGCAGACATTGTTAAGACCGACGGAGAGTACATCTACCTCGCTTCAGGGAACAAGACCATCATCGTGAAGGCTTATCCCCCTGAACAAGCTGAAGTGCTGTCGGAGATCGAGTTAGGGGGAACGGTTATCGGAATATTCATCAATGGAGACAGGCTGGTCGTGTTTGAGGAGGAAACACCTTATTACGCTTACTATGATGTTGGGTGGGACTCTGCGGAAAAATTCTACATGCCTTACATATCACCTAAGGTGTATATCAAAGTATATGATGTCTCAGACAGGGAAAACCCTCAATTGCAGAGAGAACTTTCTACCAATGGTCAATATGTGAGTTCGCGGATGATTGGCGATTACGCTTATGTGGTGGTAAATGAGCCTGTGTATGAGCAGGACGATGAAGTAAACCTCCCCAAGATTGACTCCAGCGGCAACGAGACGGAAATACCGGCCACAGAGATCTACTATTCCGATGTCGCTGATTACTATTATATGTATACCACTATCATAGCCATAAACACGCAGAACGATGGGCAAGAGCCCACGTATGAGACAATCCTGCTGGGAGCCTCCAGCAACCTGTATGTCTCTACGGATAACATTTACCTGACCTTCCCGGTATGGGGAGGCGATGTGGTAGAGCCGTGGGGGATTCGAAGTTCTGAGCGGACCTCTATCCACCGGATTCGTATAGAAGGCGGTGAAATGGAGTATGCTGCCAGTGGCGAGATCCCCGGTATGGTGCTGAATCAGTTCTCGATGGATGAATACGATGGCTACTTCAGGGTGGCCACGACAACGCACGGCGAAAAACCCCTAAACAACGTGTACGTTCTGAATATGGCCCTCAACATCACCGGCTCGCTGAAAGAAGACATCGCTGTAGGGGAAACCATCTATTCCGCCAGGTTTATGGGAGAAAGATGCTATCTGGTGACTTTCAGGAACATTGACCCTCTATTTGTGATAGACCTGAGTAACCCCGAGGCCCCCAAGGTTCTTGGTGAGTTGAAGATAACTGGCTACTCAAGCTACCTGCATCCCTACGATGAAACCCATATCATAGGGATAGGCAAAGAGACAGTGGCGGAGCGCGAAGACTTTGCCTGGTATCAAGGAGTCAAGATATCGCTCTTTGATGTCAGCGATGTCAACAACCCCGTGGAGATAGGTAAGTATGAAATAGGGGACCGGGGAACAGATTCGCCGGTCCTGTGGGATCACAAGGCATTCCTGTTTGATAAGGAAAGAAACTTGCTGGTGATACCCGTTCTAGAGGCGAAGATAAATGCAACGCAGTATCCTGGGGGAGTTTCTTCGTCGGCTTACGGCCAGCCTGTCTGGCAGGGCGCATATGTCTTTGATATATCTATCAATGGGCTCCAACCCAGAGGTCAAATCACCCATGTCGAGAACATCACCGACCCTGAACAACAGTATTACTACTATTACTCTCCTTTTGCAGTAGAGCGGTCCCTCTACATAGATAATGTCCTCTACACTATCTCGGACGCAAAGATAATGATGAACAACCTGGAGAGTCTGGACTACATCGACGAAGTGGAGCTTCCATACCCAACCTGGATACCTTATGACTACCTCCCTGGTGTGACCAGGTCCGAGGAACCGTCAGCGGGTGCTGAATCTGGAGGTGAAACACTTCCAAAATAGCCAAATCTGAATTGAGGAGTAAGGCTAGAGAGTTCAAGTATTTACAGGAGTGAACGAAATGAAGAAGATACTGGTAATCGTATTAGCTTTAGTGTTGCTGTTGCCGGTGATAGCCTCTATTCAGCCAGCTCAGCCGGCAGCAGGCGAGGTGCTCGAATCCGATAAAGAGCGAATTACTTCACCAAACGTTACTCAGAGTGAGCAAGCATTGCTGGTTGAAGGAAACAGCGCCTTCGCCTTTGAGCTTTATCGGGCGCTTAAAGGGAAGGGGGACAATATTTTCTACTCTCCCTATAGCATCTCACTGGCGCTGGCGATGACATATGCCGGAGCGAATGGCGAAACCGCTCAGCAGATGGCCGATACCCTTCAATTCATGCTTGAACAGGAGAGGCTGCACCCGGCGTTTAACTGGCTCGATGCCGAACTTGCTAAAAGGGGCCAAGGCGCTCAAGGTAAGGATGGGAAAGGATTCAGGCTGAATATTGCTAACGCCATCTGGGGGCAAAAGGATTATGAATTCCTGCCCGCCTTCCTCGATGTCCTGGCTGAGAACTACGGTGCCGGGCTGAGAATACTGGACTTCATAACGGAGACGGAAAAGTCTCGCGTCGCCATTAACGATTGGGTCAGTGACCAGACGGAAGGTCGCATTAAAGACCTTATCCCACCAGGCGCAATTGATGCCCTGACCCGCCTTGTGCTGACCAATGCTATCTACTTCAATGCTGCCTGGGAGAATCCTTTCGATAAGAAAATGACAGCAGATGGCCAGTTCTACCTGCTTGACGGCGGGCAGGTGAGGGTGCCGATGATGAAGCAGACGGAGTCATTCGGCTACACCGAGGGGGAAGGATACCAGGCAGTCGAGTTGCTCTACGACCGCGGTGAACTCTCCGATGGCGGTGAGCTCTCCATGGTGATTTTGCTTCCTGCGTCCGGGAACTTCGAGGCTTTTGAAGAAGGACTTCAGGCTCAGCAGGTTGATGCCATCATAGATGATCTGCAAAACACTCAGGTCACCCTGGCGATGCCCCAGTTTGAATTTGACTCAAAATTCAGCCTGAAGGATACCCTTGCCGGGATGGGCATGCGAGATGCCTTTTCTCCTGATGATGCGGATTTCTCCGGAATGACTGGTAATCCTGAGCTGTTCATATCAGACGTCGTGCACAAGGCATTCGTTGCCGTGGATGAAGCTGGCACCGAGGCTGCTGCTGCCACCGCAGTGATTGTTGGAACAACATCAGCACCCGGAGAACCTCTTGTGGAGGTCACCATAGACCGCCCCTTCATCTTCCTGATTCGCGACATTGAGACGGGTGCCATTCTCTTTGTCGGGCGCGTCCTGAATCCCGGTGCTACAAAGGGTGAAGGCTTTGCGATTTACTTAACTAAGGAGGATATTCCTCCTGCCCAAATGGAGGCCTTAAGCCACGTCGATATCGCAGACCAGCCTGTTATATCAATGAAAGATGTCGTCACCTATAATGCTCAAACACATGAGATAAAACTTACTACGGATGCTTTTGAGCGCGTCTCACAACTGGATGTACCGGTTGAAGGCAAATCGTTTTTGGTCTGCGTTGATAAGGGACCTATATATTGGGGAGCTTTCTGGACGCCGATATCTTCCATCTCATTTGACGGGGTTACCATCTGGAAACCGCTCGGTACCCAGGAATCCAAGGTAATAACGCTTGAGCTTGGTTATCCCTCCTCATCTTTTTATGGGGGTGAAGATCCCAGGAATAATGCCGAAGTAATTAAGTCGCTAGAACAGGCAGGCAAGTTAGTTAACAAGCTGTCAATAACGGAAGTAGATAAGCTGCCCCGTTCTTTAAAAGGATATGAGCTATATTCGTGGGAAGAAGATAACCAGTGGCACTTTACTTTGATTACAGGTACAAATCGTGCTAAAACGATGGAAGAAATAACTTCAAAAGAGGATTTTATCTCTGAAACAGGGTGGGTAAAAATCCAAGTGGTGGGTGCACATGCAATCAAAGATGTTCTCAGCCGATTACCTCAGAGTGAGTCAATCTTTTGGTGTGATGAGTTGCATATAGGGCAAACAACAGGGACGGATATTGATATACAATTACCGCCTGAGCAGATTATAGAAGTGATCAAGGAACATGCTGAGCGGTGTGGGTTAGATCTTGTAGTCACAGTGCATTAATACATGGATTGCTGTTCTAAGGAAGCCACGGGGAGGTTATTGAAAAGACCTCGGTCGGTGGAAAGAAATCTTCCCGAGATCGGTTAGTTCTCGGTATTGTCCCCTTTGGTGGGATTATAGCAATCATACTTGCATTTAGAAGGGAAATCAAAATAGGAATAAGGGCAGCAACCATAATAAGAGCCGGGTTTATAGGTAAGGCTGAGCCTCAAGGTTATCTATTACTTTCGCAGAAGGGATTTGCGGCATTCAAAATACATGGACCCGATGCAGATGTGGTAATGAGAGCATTGGATGCTGTAATACTGACGGTGCAAGAGCGTGGAGTAGACGTTATGAAAGACTTGAAGTGTCCTAATCCAGAATGTGGCTATATGACAATGATTGACGAGAAACCGCCAAGGCATTGTCCTGAATGCGGAATAGCTTGGGGGAAGAGTAAGTCGTGACCCGAGGAAGGGCAGCTTTGGCTGAGTAAGCTACTCAAGTGAGAGCATAAATCTGTCCCTTGCATTTCTTCTTGCGGTGCGAAATGCACTGTCTCAGTGTTACAATTCCAGGGACACCATACCAATTAGGCCTACTATAAATTAGGTATTCTGTCCCCAAAATACTGGCTAGAATCGCACCATAGTGGAATTACAAGCTCGCCTCTAACCGTCTCTGAGCCTCAGCTACAAACTCCTGGCGGAAAGGACCTAATCCTCGAAGGGGGATTGCACTTTTCTGACTTTCGTGCAGTCCTGCATTGGTCGACTCTGCGGAAGCTAGTAGAGTGTAAGACAATCTTAGTTCCCGTACGAAAGTAGGGTTACTAATGGGTGATTGACGAGGAAGCAAGTGAGTCTTAGACTATATTCAATCAGCCTTAGGGGGTGTTGCATATGCCTGTAAAAATAGATGGCCGAATTTATTATAGGACTGCTGAAGTTTGTCAGATAGTTGGCATAGGTAAGAGCACGCTGTTTCGCTGGATCAGGCAAAACATCGTACAGGATGCCGAATACAGAGACAGAAAAGGGTGGAGGCTGTTCGCGGAGGATGAACTCCTCAATCTTAAGTCGGAGACTAACAAAATTCAGAAGGTCCGTGTGGCCGGAATGTGA